>Ga0126342_10002381_pt1 | contig 29196 bp, 25 predicted proteins | sample Cyp1metagenome_FD_92528 | JGI IMG/M metagenome (GOLD analysis project Ga0126342, IMG submission 92528) | Coral microbial communities from Lord Howe Island, Old Settlement Bay, Australia - Cyphastrea 1 metagenome | ecosystem: Host-associated > Invertebrates > Cnidaria > Coral ... | reverse complement strand
TTGTCTTTGGAGGGGGTGATTTTGATTGTATATGTATAGGTGGGGGGGTATCCACAAATGAAATATTTCATTTAGACCCCCCCTCCCCCTCAACAGGGTGATGATTCGGAATTGATCCCATGGCTTTTGCTGGTATGGTGTCCGAAGCTCACAAGATGGTTCAGGAATCAGAAGATAGAGCTCAGGGTTTGGAACAGTTGGCCCAGGATGTTTACAAACAAGCCTGCGTTCGCATTCAAGAGTTGGTCAATGTGGCAGAAAAATTGTACCAATCCAATTATTGCAATCAAGCTTCCAGTTCGCAGCTTCTGACCGAAGAGGTCCAAACCATTAATTAAGGTGAAGCTTCAAGAGCAAATCCATCAAAATCGGATGTTGGCAGAGCAGATAGAACATCATAAGGTTCAGTTGAGCGATCAAGCTCGCTAGAACAGAGTTTTTGCCACCGAGATGGAATCAGAGAAGTCCCAGGTCCATAACCTTTTTGGTCATAAGGATGTTGAAATCATCCGGTTAACGTCTGAAGTTCAAGTCTCCAGTCAGCGAATGCCCGGCTTGAGGAGAGACTGGCTGCTCTGATCGCCACTCCCTCAGCCGTGTACCGTGAGCCAGAGGCGCCGAGGATGCCGAGTGTTGACATCACCCCTCAGTTGAACCCTTTGTTTGAAGCCATCCAGGGAGTCTGTCCGGCTTCTTAGGATACGCCAATCATTTCCTTTTGGATTCATGCCCCATGGGTCGTTCAATCGGTCTTGATGTTGAGCAGAACGGTTTGGGATTTGTGTGGTTTCCTGGATATTTGTCATACCTTGTTCGGAACCCATCGGCCTGTGAGATCAAATGCAACGAAGGTAACAAGTTTTATACTTCAAGAGTTCATCAACATGTGCCTTTCTTCCAAAACCAATTTAATTTACTGTTATTCCTGGAGTTCCAGGTGCGGTTGAACCTGGCAAGTCATTCACCCCCCTATGAATCTAAGAATCTTGGAGGATAATTCGGCCGTAATAGCCGTCATCTCTACGGGTTCTTCCCAGAAGCTTCGTCACCTTGCGACGGCACATCGTGTGAATGCCGCTTCCACCTGTGAGGTTGCGAGCAGCAGCGACGACGTGTTGATCCAGCATGTTCCATCAGAGGATCAACGCAGTGATATCATGACAAAGGGTCTCGCCCCCCAGAAGTGGTCTAGTGCTTTGATGTTGCTCAATATGAAGTTCATTACCTAGCTCCCAAGGTTTTACTCAGAAAGATCTTTCAAACCAGTCATCCGTCATGGATGTGACTAAGTCCCATCTATGTTTTTGTTTATCCTTTGGCTTTTGCTTTGTCATTTCCTTGGATTTTCTCCCACCGACTGAAGTTGAAGTTCATTGCGAGTCGCTAAGCGCACAGTTGAGGTTGTGATGAAACTCCATCCACAAAACTTTTTGGACTTTCACTGTCTTTTCTACCGTCATCCGCCGAGATCGGGAGTTTAGCTGCTAAGGCTCCATTTGGATCCGGATGGGCTTCAAGCATCGGTAATTAACTGCACGGCACAGTTGAACAGTTGTGCATGGAATTGCCAGGCCTGATGGGGTCTCTAAATGATTCTTCTCATCTCTTGCCTGTAATCCGTCTGAGCCAGGAGACATCCCTTCTAAGCATCCGTCCTTAGGCTGGCCACCTTCGCCCGGTAGCTTAATTGATTGAACCGTACAGCTCGGTATCAGGGGGACTTGAAAGTTTAGGGATAACCCTAACCCTACTTCCATGTTTATATAGACATCCTTCCCTTTCAGGTTCAACCGATGGGCATTTGACTTTGGCTCAAGATGTCGAAACAGCCTTCAGCCGCTGCCCTTCGGTCAGGTTCTCTTGTTTAGTCTTGTTTTGCTGTTTTTCCTTTGGGGCGGTTAAACAGTTGAACATCAATTTAATTATTATCATCATTGAAACTGAGGAAGAGCTGAAAGGAGCCGAGACGAGTTGAGAAGCGCTGGGATGAGGAGGGATGCGTTGAGAAGAACTGAGATTGGCTGCTAGTAGATGATAAGAGATGAAAAGACTTGAGATGAGCTGAGACGACTTGAGAAGAGCGGTGAAGAGCTGAGTTGAGACGAGCTGTGTAGAGTTGAGTCGTCTAGCCGACCGTGTAGACGAGACTCTGCTCTTGCCTTCGGACGTCGAAAAACGGAGCTGCTGCAGCGGTTCTGGGAAGAGAAAGACGCCTCGACAAAACTGGGAGAAGAGCTGCGGAGACAAGATGAGAAAAGGAGAGCAGACATGAGAAGACATGAGCTGAGAAAAGCTAAGGCGATCTGAAACAGAAGAGAGAAGAGACGAGACGAGACGAGACGAGACGAGAAAACATCAGGTGAGATGAGACGAGATGAGATCAGATGAGGTGGGAAGACATGGGATGAGATGAGGTGAGATGAGATGAGAAGGGCATCTCAGGAAAAAGAGGCCAAAAGCAAGAGATGCCAAGAGAAAAGAGATGCCAAGAGCAAGAGACGTCAGATGACTGGCGACTGGCGCCAAAAAAATGTTTCTGCAACACGCCTGGTGCCGTATGATATCCTATAGGCACATCTTGTTTCAAACATATACAATAGATTACAGCAGGATATATGTGCACACACGATCACACACGCATATATAATCACAATAATCATAAACATAGATGTATATATATATATATATTTTTTTTTTCTCTCTCTCTCTCTCTTTTTCTTACTCTCTATTCTATTTTTACGGCTTTACATTTTTGAAACTTCCACCCCCTGCTTGTGTCTGAAGAACTGTTACACCGTATAGATTTGTAATGGTGCGATATGGTGCGTCAACACCTCATGTTTTTGGCAATCCATCCGGCAGATTGTTTCGTTCGCATTCAATGGCACACCTTGTGCCCATGGTAGTTGCGCACTGAAAGCCCCAGGTTGAAGGAAAATCAAAGCAGTACCAACTACATGTGATCTCATTGGTGGCCTCTAAGTTGCCCAAACATGTCCTACAGTGTTGTGAAGGCCCGTGAACTTTTAAATCTTGAGGGCCCATATTGTTGCCCACACAGTGGATTCTTGGTTTGGGTTGACCTCGAAATGGTGGGAGCAGCATTTGTTCAAATGTTTCACTCCTACATGCCTCAGGGGATCCGCAGGGCAGAAGGAAAAAAATGTTCCGCAGCAGAGCCCGGTTTCCAGGTAACCATCCAAGGGCTCTTGCCCATGCCTTGGAAGACCAGATCCACGACAAGGAGAAATTACTGCTCAGCGACCATCATTTGGAAGTGAATGTAATGCGCTGATATTTGGTCCGGGCTGCCAAGTGGGTCAGCTAATCAGATATCGCCAGATAGTTTTGCGTTACTAAAAAGTTCAGAGGGAACACATAATTTTCAGAAACGCTCGTCACATGCTGCCGTCATATGTTGTGGAGGAAAATGTATTCAGCATGACAAATGTATACTTCGACATTATGGAACTGTGACTTAATAACCTTGAATGATGCAATTCAGATTTGTCGTTCTTTGCAGGACGTTGTTTGCACAGCCGTGTCACACGATGGCATGGTTTTGGTCTTCGCGCCTGAAGAGATGCGCAACCATGACTCTTTGAGCAGCATGTGAAGCTGACTGAATTGGTACTGCCATATTGGAAATAAAACAAATAATTCATATAACAGGGTAAATTCAACTAACGAATACTAGCTAAGTAGTTAAAGAGGTTGGGAAGTTGATGCATGCCCATAGTTCTTGGGAAGCTGATGGAGGCCCATAGTTCTTGGACCATGTTTTTTCAGACCCCAGAGTTCTCATGCCGCTGATATCTGATCAGAGCAAAAATGCCTGAACTCCGGAGCCGAGGAAGAGGTAGTGCAGGCTGCGGTCTCGCAGAATGGCCTTGCTTTGGAATATGCCAGCCCAAGGTCGCTCTTCACTCCTTGCAATGATCTCATAGTTCCAGTTGCATTTCCATCATTCTCAATCACCCAAGTGGATCTAAGTGGCCGAAATGCATTTCATTGCAGAGATTCTTGGGGTTTGCATGTGTGGCGCTTGCTGCCAGAGGTTACGAGAGAAGACCGAAACAGTGCTGGCTGCCCTGGGGCAGAACCCTGATGCCATCCATCATGTGCTGCCTATTGTGAGGCCCATCATATCATCATAATCATCGTACGGACTTCACTGGTTTAGAGATGTTTAGAGAAGATGTCTCTGAACTTTCCCGGTCTGTTTGCATTGCCAGGGACGACCATCGGATGATGGCCTTCGGTCAAGAACGCAGGCCATGCTTGCTGGAGATGCTGTCTGAGCGCCCTAGGCCCATGGCATCCTGGCTAATGATGGCATTTTATGCCATTTTCAGATTGGGTAGTAAGTTCACCACTTTTCAGCCATGTTTTGTGATGATCTGGGACAGTTAGGACCACTCTGGAGCACTCTATCCGTCCACGAACTGTACTGTAGCTCATGGGAGACGAAGAAGCCATGACCAATACCCGCAGAGATTCTGGGGTAGCTTTTCCTGAACTTTTTTGAACATGTTAGAATTTCTGTTAGAATCTTTGGAAAAGAGAGACTTGATAAGACATCATTTGAGTCGTGTGCCACTCCTGTCCCAAACAAGTGGCCTTGAGGCACTGAAGATGGCACTGGCTCGAATCCGCATGTTTGTGGAGCCTCTCTTGAAGGAGACAAAGGCATGACGGAGATGGTCGCGCAGCACAAAGGAAAACAACAAGAATAGAAACAACAACAAGAACAACTAGTCTTACTGGCATTTGCAGCGATATGGATGCACTTTGCAGACAAATGATGGTAAGTGTCCGAACCATTCTAATACCTCGCTGTCTCAGATCTTGTTCAACTGCTTGTTGTGAACCTCGGATGCTTTTAATCCATCCTTGCATTGTGGGCGTCGTTTGCTGCCCAGACATCTTGGGAAGATGCACGCTTTGTCTTGAGAAAGATGAATTCGCTGGCAGAGCTCCAGGGGGCCGTTGATGATCCTAAGGACCGGGAAGATGACAGCAGTGTCAGATCTTGTATAGTCTTGCCATGTCTTGCTTTGCTTCAAAAACACAGGCAGAATCATTGAATCACTCTTTACTTCTGCAAGGCCTTTATTGATTCGCTCAACAAGCGGCAAGATGATATGGGACGAGAGTGGCTCGCTCAATTAGACTGGAGCGGCTGGAAATAAACGGGTGCCCTTGCAGCGCACCCGTGGCAACGCGGATGCAAGATACAGGTTCAGCAGGTTACTGTAACATACTGTAACCAGTTCAATAGGTTTCAACAGTTCGTCGAACATCATGGAACAAGGTTCAGGCATGACTTGCTTTCGTTTGATCATCGTTGATCATTGGCTATCCAGACCAGGTGGGTCATTGCAACTTTGCGCTTCCGCTTAGAGCCCCTTGCAGCTGAGCAAGACCTGTGGTGGGACGAGATGGTTCCTGTCCTCAAGCCCCTTGGTCCAAGTGCAGTATGATCAGTATGAATGAAGTATGAAGAAGAATCAAGCAATGTGAAAAATATGAAGAATATGAAGAGGCTTGTCATATCTAGGCATAGTGCAAGTCCACAGGATCCACAGGTGCCATTCACCACAAGTAAACCACTCAAGATACTAAAGGCACTATATATGGTGCCAGATCACTGTCATGACACAGGCGGTGTGATTGCAGATTGCATTATGAAAGGTTATATCGATCTTCCGCACTATTTTAGCCATTTTGCAGTGCTGTCTCGCGCCAGGAGACCATTTTATGTTATATTATATATATATATATTAATTTATATATTCAATATTTTTCCGCGTAATTTCTGCATGACCACGGCATGGCACATCCCTGGTTGCTCCAAAGCAGCTATGTCAGGAGCTGCAGTCGCAAGGAGCTGCTACAAGCGCAAGAGAACGGTAAGCGCTTCCTGGAAACTATCAACAACAAGGCCCCCAGACGCCAGGATCTTGCAATATCTTGATGTATTATATGATCTTGTATTTTCATGTTGTTTTTTTTAAATGTATTTTCGCATGTTTTTCTAGAGCAACTTGCATCTTCCGACGTTATGCGCACCTTTTGCCGCAAAGCCATGACACATACAAGCGCCATCTTTCTTGATGTGCTGCATCGATTGCTCATGACTGCACGGCTCGCTTTCTCACAGCCCGCAGACCCGTGGCGAAACAGCTCAACTGCTGGCCATCGCTAAACTTCGCAGCTCAGACTGCAGTAACCGCGGGTGCCAATGTTTAATTGATCCATCCTCAACTCTAAATGCCATGTGACTTTGCTGGGGGATGGACTTCAAGAAATCCTGCCACAGGAACGGTGACAGGTGGAAACAAAGCAGCAGAATTCATAGCAGGTCATAGCATATCATTAGTCCTAAAGCTGACTGGCGGGAAGTTGAAGTGGAGACAGTAGTTTGTTGGAGCTAATAGCATTGCCAGACAGGAATGCATTTGAATCAGATTTGATTTGACATATATCAATATAATTCAATATATATATATATATCAGATATAGCCTTGGAGGGCCTACAAGTTGTTTCGTTTCTGCTGCAGGTCGGCCATTCTCGCGGGTTTTGCCTGTTGGACTTCCTTGGGCCGATGTTGTTCCAGCACTTCACAAGGCCAATCCGTGGCGGGCACATGATATACCGGTTATACCGGCAGCCCAGTGGTTTGATATCTCAACTGCACACCCTTCAAGTCACAAGGAAGGCCTCGAGGTACTCCTGTAGCTATAGCAGCTAGGACTCATAAATAGACCTTCAACATCCTTCAACCGCACTGTTTCACTGGCTTTGCATTTTTGGCGCTCTTGGAATGTGTGCAGATTCAGGTGGAGACGTTGAAAGAGCTGCAAAATGCAAGGGAAGCGCCTGACTTGCTGATGTGGAAGATGTCGAACGCGCAGCAGGACTCAAATCCACTTTACCGCGTTCACCCGTTCGTACCTGACAAGTTGCAAAGATGGTAGTTGAAGCCGAAGAGCTATAGCTATCGGTTTACCAATGCTTACCGGGATGTGGTTGTCAAGGCTGATATGAAATAGGCTACAGCGGCTACAGAGACACTGTGATTGTAGTGCGAAGACCGATGCGGAGTCCACTGAGCGAGCCCACAGCTTCCGAAGGAATGGCCACCGGCAGTTCTCTACAGCTTCTTGCGGTTGAGGCCAAAGATGGAGCCCAAACTGACAGAGCTTGTGCCTGGCGTCATGTGGGAGGAGCGGCCGTGGACAGTGGGCAATCTTGCAAGGATTGCTACGGATTGCTATGCAAAAAATGTTGATTTGTCTCATCTTGTCTCTCACATGGAGGACTTTGTGAAGTCCTTGCAGGCACAGTTGGTTCCATTGGCCAGGTCATCCAGCTGTTGAATATGAATACGATGAATATATGTTGAAAAATATGCATTTTTTGCATTTTTTATTGTTCCCGAAGATTGAATCTTGTTTGCAGACGATGCTGCTGTTTCATAGCAGTGGGAGAGCGACAGAGAAAGAAAGAGAGTGAGCAAGGGAAAGAGCGAGAGAGAGAGAGAGAGAGAGAGAGAGAGAAAAAAGAGAGCTAGGTGGATTGCATCAATTTGGATCATATCAAACAGGTTTCGATGTAGATAGACACAAGCTACCTGCTGAGCTGCGCAGGTGTTGGATCCTATGGAGCTTCACCAAGCAGTCAGCCTCTGAGACAAAAACGGCCAGTGTTGGGTTCTGTGCCAGAATCATCCAAAACAATGCCACTGCATGGCACAGCTTGATACAGTAAGTAATATTTGGGTTACTAGTGGTTCCAACATGTTACTGTATCTTACTGGTACAATGGATTAATTATGATTGGAATATAATTATGATTAAACATCATTATATAATATTATATATATATATCAATATCATTAAAAACTGTTATAAATCCTCGTCGCGGGCTTGTCGGGTCCTGAGCCGACCTAAAAATCGCATCGTCATCGCTGAGTCTCAGAGCCTCTACCGTTTTCTTCAGCTCCTCGAGATCTATCCAGCAGATCCACCTGGCAGGTGCCATGAATTTGAGCATTTTGAGCTGGGAATGAGACTAATGAGACGTAGACACGACGTAGACAAAATGACAAGTTGTGTGACACAAAGTTGGAAAGCATAAAGACTTTCGGCGGTAGGATCTGCACGAACTGCGGGTTCTTACCGGGTGAATGAGCCTCCTCCTGATAAGCAAAATCTAATTATATGAATAGATATGAATAGGCTTGATTTTCGAATCCAAATTGGGTTTAAATTCAAATTTCACCCTCTCCACGTGGGACCTTTCTGTATATGTGTAGAGACTTAAATTTGAACTTAGACCCTATTTGGACTGGAATCGCCTGTCTGTTGCTAGGGGCCTAGATTTGAATTTCAGCTGATGCTGCTTTGTGTTGTCAGATCTATATATATATATATATCTATATCTATATCATTCTAGTTATATATACTATATACTTATATATATATATATTTATATGCGTAACATTCTGTGGAAGCAGCGAGGCAATAATGTTTGAAGATTGTCGGCAGCATGTTGCCTTCAGATCTCGCACGCAGCATCGCAGCAAATAGCAACTGCTGCATTTGAGACGTTCTTTTAGCAGCTATTTCGGCGTTGTTTTTCTCGCTGCCTGGTGTTTGCCTGTGCCAGATGGTGGTTCATCGCCCGTTTGCGCCCACACATCGAGCTGGCTTTGGATACACAAGGAGTGGGTTTTGTCGATTTTGAACATATTTTTGCGTGTTCCATTACTGTACGACTATGGAACCTGATCCCAAGCGAAAGGTATGTTCCGCAATGTCCATGGGACCATATGGCGATATGGGACCCAAAGCACAAACAATGCTCACATTGTCCAAGCGCTGGGGATCTGGTGCAACTCATCAAGATCTTACACTCCATTGGTCACTAGGCAAAGCTCTGACATCCATGGGATTCCACGGGTCAAGTCAAAGGTTACCTTTGCAGTTTGGCTCAATTTTCCTCTCCTGCTTTCAGGGAACACATGGGAGGAAGCCGTAGAGATGATGTGACTGGGCGAAGATTCACTTCTCATCACCTCCAGTCTTTGGACATCGATGATAAAGCTTCACGATGTGCCACGAGATGGTTTCATGAAGTTTCATATTGTTTCATGATTCATGACTTCTGTTTTTCTTTGTGCATCTTGCTATCTTACTATATACATCTTACTACTGTATGCTTCATCCGTTTGAATGACTAGATGTACAAACTACCGATCCTTCTTGCCAAGGTTTGAGATGGACCCAGCCTTCGATTTGAAGCCAGTGCCTTCGACCGCGTTTTCTGAGCTCAACGCTGCAGGGTGTTTTTCTCTTGTGTCAATCTGGAAGGACTGAGCTACTAGTCTTGGAAGTAAACATAAGTCATAAGAAACAAGGCCGGGACTCTTTAAGGTTCAGCCATATTTGCCACTGGATTGTTTTGATGTTACCAGAACCATCGACGCATTTGATTCATTTTGGCTCGTAGGCCATTCACGAACCCCTGGTCTTCTGCGAGCAACTTGCGGAGGGTCCACAGCATTTGCGGTGGAAGACCACACTTCGGCCGGAGGAACTGAAGGCAGAGTTGCGAAAGGCGGCTGAGGACGGCTGAGGACGGCTGAGGACGGCTGAGGACGGCTGAGGACGGCTGAGGACTGAGAGCTGATGGCATTCGTTGATGCCGGCGCCAGCTCCATGGCCAAAATGGCCAGCCGACCGTTAAACGGCTCGGGTCAAAAAGAGAGGGAGAAGTCGCGATAAGTCGCGATTGGATCCCGGTCCCTGAACAAGTAGTGATATGATGTGACCTGATATTTGCACTGGCACTGTCTAAAATGTATGAGCCAATATCTTATGTGAGAACCAGCGCGCTATCTAGTAGGGCACCAACTGGGAGGGCAACCAATAAAAACAATTTAAAACAAATAAAAAAAAAATCATTGGAGAGCCCGATTTTTTTATTTTTTATTTTTTTTCATTGTTTCTTATTATTTTTTTATTTTTTTCTTATTTTTTTTCATTTTTTCTTATTTTTATTTTTATTTTTTCTGATTGTTTTTTATTTTTTCTTATTTTTTTATTATTTTTTCTTATTTTTTTTATTTTTATTTATGTGTTTTTAGTTGTTTTGATGTGTAATTATTTGTTTTTATTTTTTTTTATTTTTTCTTATTTTTTCCTATTTTTTCTTATTTTTTCGTATTTTTTCTTATTTTTTCTTATTTTTCCACCTTCGCAGGCCCAGCCCAAATAGTCACCTACCAAATAGTGACCTCATCCTCAGAATTGACAATAATATCCAATAATAATATCATGCAAGTCTTGCCATTTGCCGTTGAAACCTATGTGTTCTACTCCATTGGTGCCAGGGCTCGAAGAGGCCTATGCCGAGTTGGGTTTGCCAGTTCTATGACTCAGGATTTAATGGATGATGAGATCCACAATCACTGGGCTTGCACGCAGAGTGTTGATGAGTTCTTATGGTTGCCAACTAGTTACATACTCGTACCTTACCTCGTGGTTCCCGGTTTGATTTGTGTTAGTGTTATATATTTGTCATTGTCATCGTTGTCATTGTCTCAAAATGGTCTGTATGAATTGTGATCAACAAACTCCGCATTTTCGTTCGTTTTGGTTTAGTGTCATGTTTCTTTGGCTGTTTGTGCAGCAGCATCAAGGTGGGTGCCAGTATTCGGGAGGTTCGACGGGCCTTCCGTCCCAGACCCAGCATCCACTTGCAACGAAGCACTGAATTTGGACAATTTGGGCTGTCTCTCCACACATTTGTATACATTTGTAATGTAAATTCACTGTGGCGAGGGGCGAGCAACACATTGACAGACACAGACAGACAGACAGACAGACAGGCAGGCATGCAGGGAGGCAGGCAGGGAGGCAGGCAGGCAGGCAGGCAGGCAGGCACACGAGCAAAGAAATACCCACATGCACATATTTGATATCAATCAATTATGTAGGTGTGTTCAGGTGCTATATGCATTATTTAAGGATCATTAAGGCATTAAGCTTTCAGCTGACCGTTTGAGGGCGTGCATGGGGTGAGGCCGTCTTGCTCGAGAGCTTCACCCAGACCTTTGCGCTCCTGAGGATTTGGCAGTCACAGCCATGCGATTTGCCCCTCGGTCTGAGTTGCTGACACCATTGGCGCCCTGAGTTTTTGCGTGGAACTCACAGAACTTAGTGCTAAACTTAGTGAAGTCTTGCTAGGCCATGTGCCACACCATTAAGATCCATTAAGTAATAATAGGTTTCAGCATGTCATTTGCTCTGATTTGCATGCTTCTACCCGAGTTCCAAGCTTTTAGTCAGCATCTTTGCGTGCTGCTTTAGATGATCTATCTGCATGATCCTCCTATCAGGTTTCCAAAGCAAGGCTGCGAAGCCCAACACAAAAGTCTGGACGCTGCTTTCATTTCGGTGAGGGCATTGCAATTAAAACTTGCATTGAGGTTGCAATGAAACAAGCCTACGACACGATCATGTCAGAAGATCGGCGGCCTGCCCTCGCCTGAGTATGAAAGTGAAGGAGATCCACACGAAATGCTGGCGGCATTTAGCAGCAAGATATCGCAGCTGGAATTCCTGCCTAGAATCTTTGAAAGCGCTGAGGCACAACCACCAGGAATGTCCAACTTGGCTGGCTTTATGTCCAGAATGGCAACAGGCAGATGAACAACTTTGCTAGAAAAACTAAAAAACGGGTGGAACACAGTATACAGGGCAAGCCAAAGCTGAATGAATCAGAGCTAGCTGCGTGCTCTATGCAAGGGCAAGGCCATCATACTGCTTCCTCTGGGCAAACGCATCTTGGCTGCCTGGAAATGACGCAAGTGATGGGGTATTATTAAGCATTTTACAGTTACAGTATGTTTGTGCCATCTATGTGCATAGCAATGGCGACCGGAGCATATGCCTGCTAAACTGGACACCTGTCTGCGTTTTCACATCAGTGACTTCTATGCTGAGTCTAGAAAAATGTTTGTGACGCGCCGCAATATTTGGCACAGGCACTCCCAGATTGAATGATCCGCTTGGTTTGAATGAATGAAGACAGCTAAATTTAGGTATTCAAACAGATCACTTGAAAGTGGGACACCTTCTTTACTTTAAATTGAAGACGCTGTAGTCGACAAGACGTCGAAGAGCCATGGAAGGCCACTTTTCCCCGGAGATGCTTCAGCAGCAGGGACAGATGATGTTCCAAGGTATGCCAGGGATGTCCGGTCCTGGGCAGATGCCCCAGATGCCCTTTGGCAACATGGAGCAGCTCCAAAATCAAGTTGCACAAGTCCCGATGGGTAACCAAGCTCAAGGTCATCCTCACCCGAGCTATGCAATGCAAGGCATGGGGATGCAGGGCATGGCACAAGGTATGGCCCAAGGGATGCATATGCCACAAGGAATGGGCCAAGGAATGCAAGCAATGCCCCAGGGGATGGGCCAAGGAATGCCTCAGGGCATGTCACCTGGTATGTCCCCAGATGGCTCGATGGTCCCCTTCTCCATGGACAGTCAAGCCGCGCAAGCGGCGCAAGCTGCTCAACACGGTCAAATGATGCCTCATGCTGGAGCTGCTGGGCAAGCTGCTGGAGGCTGCCCCTGCCAAGGCAATCCTTGCGGTGGCTGTCCCACCGCCAATGCCCAAGGTGCTTGTGCAGGCAATTGTGGTGGCTATGTCTACCAGCCCATGCAGAATATGATGATTCCTCAAAACATGATGCAAGGCCAAATGGCTGGAGTCGCTGGTCAAGGTTCCAATGGTCAAAGCTGCGGCCAACAGCAGCAGCAACAACAGCAGCATCAGCAATTCCATCCAAACATGCAGGTTTTCATGGTACCAGGAGGGCCTGCAGGGCAGATGCAACCCGGTATGGCTGGTATGCAGATGCAAGGGCAGATGCCCATGCATGGTATGCAAGGCCAAATGCCGCACATGCCAGGTCACATGCCTGAAGGACATGGGAACCAACCAGCTGTGCCAGGAGATCAAGGCCAAGGCCACGGTGCTGAAGGGGCCGGGGATGGAGATGCCAAAGGAGGTCCTGGCCGCACGGCAGCAGGGCGACGCAATACTCAGCCCAAGCAAGGTGGAGCCAGCTGGGGCGGTGCAAGCCGCCCAGGGCGATCTGATATGAGGGGGCCTGAGTCAGATGTTCCTGCAGTACCTGGAGAGCAAGGGAAGGGAGCTGGAAATCAGCCAGCGCCACCACCTGCACAGGATGGACAAAAGGGCATGAGAAAGCCAAAGAACCCATGGGCTGACATCCAAGACTCAGGAGGTTTGGACCAAGAGATGGCACAGATGTGGGCCATTGGGCAGATGCCTTCCATGGACAACCAGCAGAAGTTCGGAAAGGGCAACAAAGGGAAGAAGGAAGGAAAAGCCGATGGCAAGACCAGCGATGATTCCGGAGGCAAGGCTGGCGGCAAGGACATGCCGCAGCAGAAGTGGGTGGAAGTCCAAAAGAACAACAACAATAATGCGGGCAAAGGCCAGAACCGTGGCATGCGTCAGGATCAATGGCAGCCGACGCTTGGCTTTTTCATGCCTTTTCAATCCTTTTCAGAATTGCTCCACTTCATCAATTCAACAGATTCTTTCAGGGCAGTATGCCATCCAACTCTGTCAGTTTTTGGAGTGTTCACTTACAGGGTGTTTGGTCGGTTGTCTTTGCGCGTTGGAATGTGGTCTCCTGTTTTTGCATCAACGGAACATGCATAAATGTGCGTAGACTTCTTGAGCTCATTCCCATTCGTGTTACGAGCAGTTGGACATCTGAGGAAGGAATCACCAAAGCTGCAGGAGGCAGTCCCGATGTCACCCATGCCAACGCCTGGGAAGGGCAAGGCTCCGCCAGTCTACAACCCAGGTGCCTCACCGGCCGCATGGCTCTTGTAGAGCCACAAATTGCCTCAGATAGCACAGTTTGAGAAGAAGGGTGAAGCAGCGATGCATATCTGGAATTATAATGAATTACTGTATATAGTAGGTGGACAATGTTGGACAGATTTGGACTCTCAAAAACACTTCCTTCACTCACCGCAAAAGTCAATTCTAGGCATGTGGAACTGTAACCCATGAGATGTTTTTAAGAATGTTAAAAGGCAGCTCTGCATCATTCTGCATCCCTCCAATGATGCAGGTGGATCGCCAACCTCCCAAGCCAGTGCCAAGAAGAAGGGTCGACGAGATCCTCCCAAGGATCCAAAGATGGACGATTGGCTCAGCGCTCGTTTCAACGGTCAGGTGCCTACAACTCCAACAGGCTCCATGGCTTTAGGCCACTTGGCTTCCTATGCGAAACTGCATCGTACATCATCGTACAAGCACAGGATTGCTGATATTTGCGATCAAGAAACGTATCAAGATATATCAAGATTATCAAGAGTCGGGCTGGTAGGGAGAGACAGTGTTTGAAAATGTTTGAAATGTGAAGATATTGAAGTTGACCTCCGTGAAGTGAGCTCTAAAACTTGATGAAAGATATAATCTGTACTGAACCTGTACTGAACCTGTACATGTTGGATACTTACGATACTTCATTCATGTGTGCTGGGGGGTTCAAGATAATTAGCCATTTTGGGCTGGTGTGAGTGAGGATGAAATGGGGTTGGGTCCAAGGTGGTTGGTCCATGGTCCAGAGTCCAAACAGAGTCCAAACTCAGGTGATGATTCCGAGTGGCATGGCGAGTATGAGGACAGTGACAGGCCCAAGAGGAAAGGTGGCAAAGGTGGCAAAGGTGGCGCCAAAGGTGGCAAGGGAGGCAGTGCTGGTGGCGCTGGCAAAGGCAAAGCAAAAGGGAGAGGCGGCGGTGGCAACTACTGGCGGGGTAACTGATTTCAAGATGTACATTTCTACAGGAGCTCACAGCTTCCCGTGCCCATTTGCCCTTGTAGTACCAATTTCCAAAGTTCTCAAGTCGGGACGTCCACTGATGATTCTTTTTGAATCTTTTGAAACCATGTTTGATGTACAACGAAGTCTTGAAATGTATTGAGTAGTGTCGACAATGTTGATATGTGATTGAACCCGCTGCATAAGTAGAACTTTGGAACCGTTCGCAGCTGTCCTTGTCCTTGCGACTTGGGCTGGCTGCTGCCATTGCATGCTCTCACTCTCGCATTCCCGGTCCTTCCCCCGATTGTTTGGCTCCTCGGGCGACTTGCGCAGGGCACTGAAATCTGCGCTCACAAAAAGGTCGCGTCCCATGATCTGACGCATCAATGACGCATATCGATTCAATTCGATTCATATCATATATTCATATCATTCATATCGCATCATACAAGGGGGGCCGTGTATCATTGTTTATCACTTCCCGTGAGCATTGTCCCGTCATGTCCCGTCATGTCCCGTCATTGTCGTACCATAGTTGCAGAGGCACGAGCTCTGGTTGGACTTCAGGGGCTCTCCGGAGGCTGTGGTTCCAGCCTTAGCGAGCAGCAGTTTGTTGTATATGCAGGCGACCTTCATCAGTCATCCAACATTTTCTGAAGTGAATAACCTGGAGTTGAGAGGAGAGAGATTGAATGATGGTTTGAAATGTTTGAAAGTTTATCCCTGGCTGTTGTATACACGGAACTTTCACATGACATGGCATCAGTTTGATTCACCAGAGAGGAGCCGAATGGAGCCAATCTTGACCACTGACGGAAGTCAGCAACAATCGGCAACAATCAACTCCATTTTGCGAATTTTTGCGACACGTTTGAATCATGGTCGAATCATGGTCGAATCATGGTGTAATGTGTACACTGTGTACAGTGTACACCTTACAGATCCTTCGATCCTTCCAGTGGACGCAGAATGGCAAGCTATCCTTACAACATCTTACAACAATCTTGATGCCAGGCTGAGCCCCAACGTGAGGTTTGGGCACCCCAGCCATGGCCAGTACTGCATAGTTACTACATGTTACTACTATATAGTTATGTAATTGAGTGACGTGGTGCATGCTTTCCTATTCAATATTCAGATTTATGACTGGTAGATTGGCTGATGTCGGTTATCTAAGTTATCTATGTAAATGTTGATGTCCATGCTTCAACATGCATGCTTTCGCAGTGGTTGATCATTGCCATCTATGAGGATGGCTGTCCAGAAGCTTTCCAACTGTGGATCAGCTGATCAGCTTTTCACACATTACTTTGAGTCGCACTTCCCAACACTTTTGGCTCGCTTGGTAAGACAACCAAACAGCACGGGCATAGCACGGGCAGCACAGCCGAAACGAACTATGACTATGGTGACCCAAGGCGTATTTGGGTTTCGGGTCAGCTGGCTCTTGATGGCGTTTGTATATACATGTTTGTACCGTTTTGGGAAAAACGAGAGGAATCTGTGCTGTAAAATTTGAAAACATGTTCCTCCATGTTCTTCCACTTTCTTAAGATCGTCGTAGTTCTGCTCCGCCACGAAACAGTCACAACCATGCCAAGACAGCTTCCATGTTGGATCCTTTGCGACTCATTGGACGTGTCATATCTCAACCATCTTGGCCTATTCAACCTTGGCTTTTTAGTAGTGCTACGGTTGCAAAGAGGAGCCGACCCAGAAGAACTGAATTCCTCTTCTTGATATTCTTGATAGTTGAGTATTAGTCAGAGACAGGGCAGCCAATTAAATTCGCGTTGGGTCTTCATGGAACCAAACCCGTCACATTATGGTTTGCTTTCGAGTCAAAGGATGTCAAAGGTAAAGGATTGGAAAGGAATGTCAAATGATACTGGGGTAATTAGGATGAATGAAGTAGACCAATTCACGTGGTATCCCTTTCTCTGGCAAATGGGAGCACAAAAAAAATATTTTTCTGCAGTAGCTTCGTGCTGTGTTCAGAAACTGCCACATATTCCCAAATCAGTTATTTGGGTAAGGTGCATAAAGTGCCAGTTTTGGCATAGCATCAATAGTTCTGCTCTACCATCATCTTTTGATGGTCGCTATCTCCATAGCCATTTTGGCTCCAGGCTGATCACAGCCAGGGCATATCCAGGGCATATCCACCATGGTTTCGTCAGCGCTCAGCATCCTTTTGTTCGTCGGCGCTCAGGCGGGGATTTACCCAGAGAATCACTGGGATTTCTCCACCGAGCTCACCGCCGACACAGCCGACGCATTCGTCAAGGAGAACGTGGACGCGGGAAAAACTGTCACTTGAACGCAACATTTTTTTTGGCCCTTGGTTGTCGTTGAAGCTTCAAACTTGCCACTGTAGCATGGTTGCGATGCTTGTATTTTTTGTGTTGTCGCCTATGTTGATTATGTTGCCAAGTGTTGATCCTAAGAAGTATCCAAATGGCAGACAAGAATGGCTGCATCTACAGCATAGTCACAGCATTCCCTTGATCCTGAGCTGCGGCATATCATCGGCATATTTCAACAATATTCACACATCGTTCTATCATGTTTTATCCATTTCAGTCTATAGATAGATTATGGGTTAAGTATGGTTAAGTTATATATATATATATACAATATACATAAATAATCACAGTTGCAAACATGCAAACCACCACCATCACTGCAGAAATCACGCCAAGCTGATGGTCCAAGGTCTTCATACGATGGATCGCCTCAGAAGGCTGAGGCTGATGAGTGAAACAGGCCCCAAGCTGGAACTCTGTCGTTGCTGAATTCGGCAAAAATCCTGACGTCGCCTTCGGGGATGTGGCGCTGTCCAAGAACCAGGCACGAAATTTAATAGACGAATAGGTCCAGATCAGAACATATTATTAGGACATATTAGAACACTATTGGAACATGATAAGATACACACATATTAAACTTATTAATTAAAGCAAATAAGAATTAAAACATTAAAACATATTATTAGAAACATGTTGAGATGACAAGTCGCTCAGATGGAAGACACACAGCATCACCCAGCATATCGCAGGATCAAGTAGGATCAAAAGAGGTCCCCATGACATCCTGTTACAGTTTCACCATTGCGGGCGTACATACCTTGCACGATCTTGTTCGCGGTAGCTTCGTCAACTCGGACTAGACTGTTTATGTAGGTAGGTGGATGAATTGTGCATTTCTTTGATTTTGCATTTGGTTGACTTGCAGTGCTTGTGATTCAGTTGTGCCAGCCGCACTTTTTGAGCTGCCAAGCTATTTGGGCTATCTCATTCTCAGGGCTGGGTTCATCTTCCCCACCCCAAAATGCTTGATCGGCTCAGAGTTCAGCCATAGGCTTCCTCATTGGTGCACACTGTTTTGTTCCACAGGTTGGATCATCCCGAGGTACATTCAGCCATATTCAGCCCTATCATGTCCTATCCCTGAAACCTTGCGCCGCACTCAATTTCGAGGTGCGCACCATTCATGGAGAGAATCAAAATCCAGGAGAGGTCTCATGGCACTGTAGGTTTGGCATTTGGCTGGGTAAAATACTGTACCGGGTAATTTTTGCCCCCAACCTGTGATGACCAGTCATGCCAAACTGCTGTCCATCGGGAAACCCGCAAGGAATCTGTGCTGACATGCTACGCACAGTGGGCAGAAACGTCAAACTTGTTCGCAATCTTTTTACAACATTCATATTTCCATCTATTCCGACTTCGTAATCTTTCAGAGTGAGGGATTTGCATTGCAGGAGCAGGAGGGTGGCCCACAGTTCGCTATTTCAACAAGGAGACAGGATATGGTGGTAAGCCATATCCGAAGAAGACAAGCAAAGCAATGTGCGATGAGCTTGGTCCCAAAGAGAAGCTTGGTTTGGTCAGGGCAGGAGGCTTCATTCCAATTTTCAATGTCAAACACTGAGGGCAAACTTTTCATTATATATCTTGGTCATTTAAGTGGGTCGAAGTGCCACAACTAAGTCGCTGAAGTGACCACAATGCAGTTGACGGTTTCATGGCTAACCAAGGAGCTACATGAAAGAATGGATTGAGGAGTTTGCAACACTCTGTGATGCCAATGCCACAGACAAGACGGGATGCTCTGAGCAGCAGATCAAGTTCATTGATAAGTGGTCTGGGAAGCTTGCTTGAAACTTTAGATGTTGGGGATGGGAACCTAAAGGTTGTCTTTGCAGCATCTTTCTGCAACTTCATGACTGGTCTGGTGGCCCATCGCACTGGACAAAAAACCATTAAAAACCCTTAGTCCCTGAACAGAGCTTTGAAGCGTTGCGGGTGGTGTCATATTGCTTCTAGGAAGCCACAAGAGGATCTCAAGGGTCAGTTGACCCGTCTCAAGGGCTCCTTGGCAGCATCGTGGTGCGTCTTGGGAATCTGGCTTTTGGAGATACGATATGAAATATTGTGGCAAGATTGACCAGTAATTGTATGATTTATATTAACTTAAATTTAATTTATATAATTGTAGATCATTCATTGGCTCTTGCATTGGTCGACTTCATAGACGTGGCCAAGCTTTTCCGCATTGACTGGGAGTCAATTTAAAGCGTTCCCAGAAGAAATGGAAGCATCGAAGAAATGAAGGGCAGGTAGAGACGTTTTTTTGATTGATTTACTTTGCAGTCGTCCAGCCTTGGATGAATCACAGTATATAGATGAGTTGAATCATCCGAAGAGAGGAGGCAGAGCAGGGCAATATGCGACAACTTGCAAGTTCCAAGGCATGGTGGACAAGGATGGTGCTTCCATGAAGCCGGATGCTCTCAAGTGGGTCCCTGATCAGCAAGATGAATTAAGAATCGGATGAGAGTCAAAGGGTGCACTGAATTCAATGTATATATTATATTACAATTGATTATATAATTGATATTAATTGTACATGTGTAATCAGACACAAAACTATTGTAATGACATAATGATATGGCAGCATGCAAAGGTTGGGTCATGAATTGCTTTGTTCTTAAATACGAAACCAAAAGACGTACCCCATATTGACAATTGTTGCCTGGTGCTGCCAACTATACTGTGTCGAGTTTTTTTTGTCATGGTCCAGCTTTCATTGCCCTTAGGTCAAAGAGCGCATGAAGCTCATTGAGCAAATTTCGCTAAAGACCGAACTCTAAGAGACACGGGAATCCGAGAGAAGCTGTTAGCGCATTTCTAATACTTTCTCCAAAGTATACTGGTGCAGCAATAGCTCTGACCTTTCGATATGGCCAGACTGTTGACAGTGCGTCACACAAGGAGAACATGCTTTCAACCAGCAAGCACCAGAATATCATTATGAGTTGATACGAATTGTAGAAATACGGGAAAAGGGGGAGACGCAGTGGTAGCGAATGGACACACCCGGAGTAGTTCCCTTGTGTGCGCCATATTTAGCTCACGTCCATGATCGTGGTTCCTTTGCTAAATCGCAATTTTGCATGGACGGGGGCCAGAGGGTCCCATAGCTCTGTATTGTCTTGCATGTTTATCGCACACATACAAAGGCAAGGCCGTGCATGGTGGTATTCATACAATGTCTCAACACAGTCACGCACGCACACTTATATATATATATATATTATTAAATTATATTGTATATTATTATATTATATGTGTATATATATATATCACTGTATATGTTTATGTATACATATACATGTACTGTATACATATGAATTCATTTTTTTTATATGTATACTCAGTATACACTTGTAACCTATACTAATGCATATAATATCTATACATATATATACATATATATATATAGCCATTAACCTGTATTGATGCAAATGTTATAGAACCTGTCATTCATAATGTGATTCATTCATACTGTAATTAATTCATTCATTCACTCACTCATTCATTCATTCATCCATGCATGCATTCATGCATCCATTCATCCACCCGTCCTTCCATCCATCCATCCATCCATCCATTCATTCATTCATTTTACCCCCTCTGTACTGGTTGTTTTCTTCCTGGGAGTCCACTACCAAAATTAATAGTCTTGAAGTCACGGATTTGCATATTTTACATGCATACATCTCTTAGAACCCAGGAAATCAATCTTGGTTCAATTTTTGTACTTTGGTGTATAAATGCCCGGCAGCAGAAAAGCTTTGACACGCTGTTCATGGGGGGGCAGGTCCATTCAAACATGTAATTACAGATGTCAAAAGCCAGGAAAAAATGTCACATGATTATTTGAAGCATTTTGAAGCTTTTTTTTTTCTCCCCAGTATTTGATCATATCTGATCACAAGGTTGGAAACAAGGATTTTATTTTTTGGTACTGAAAATGAGGTCTGTCTGAAATGAGGTACCCCCACACATGTCTTTAGTCTCTTCTAATTATATAATTGGGACAATAATATCCCTGGCCGTACTGGTCATTTTTTCCTGGCGCTCAAGTTCAGTAATTACAAAAGTTGTTAGAAGTAAAAGTTTGCCACCATGGAATGCTCCTAGCGCTGAAGATACAGTTGTCCCTGTAAAAAGAAACAAACACATATGGACAAAGAAACAAACACATGTGTTCTGCTCCACCAACAAAAGAGTGACTTGTCAGAAATAAAATCCAGGGGGCGGGACCTTTTTTGGGCTACATACTTTCGGTTGATCTTGAAGGATTGGCATTCACAGGAAAACAATTACATCACCAGGCCAATCCTCAGTTCTTTTAAATTGAGACGCAACGTAGACCTTCATCCATAGATGGGACTTTAATGTCCCATCGGGGAAAAACGAAAATTCTGACAAGGATGTGGCCCACAAAATTAACGGCAAACACTTGTGACAAGGAATGTTGGCTCGCATTGGATTTTGCCATTCCTCCGCAAACCGGAAAAAAAATGCGAATGAAAATTGTGGTGATATTGATTTGGGATGATTTGTGATGATTTGGATAAACCCCTAGTGATCCAAATGTTTGTTTTCATATTTTTAATTTCAAGAACCACGATTCTATGATAAACGGTTGAATCTTGGGTACCTCATCTTCAGACAGACCCCATGCGAATTTGTCGTGAGCTGGAAGCGTTCAGGCCCCGTGCTTTAGATTTTCAGGCCCCGTGTTAACGTATGTAAATGTGATCCTCAGAGCCCAGAAAATTAATATGTTGAGGGGTGGTTATCTGAGTATGGTATGAGGATTGGCACCCAGGAAATCGTTTTCAGAGGAGAACAAATGCCTTTCTAGAGACCTTAGGCATCAGATGGCATGAGGACGTTAGTGCCTGCACGCCTCATTCATCTTGGAAGGTGGATTCTAGCTAGAAAGGTCAGGGTAAGATTTTAATGGTCAGAAAATGTCAGAAAGGTCACGACCCACACATTTAATCCTTTTCCAGGACAGGACCCTCCGGGGTAGACCAGAGGGGGATAATTCATTCATTCATTCATTCATTCATTCATGCATGCATGCACGCATGCATGCTACGTACATACATACGTACATGTGTATACTATTTATATATATATATTTACACACATATATATAATATAAATATATACATGCACATATATACATATATATATATATATACACGCATTCAGTGTACACCGCGTACATCTATGTTTGCACATGTGCAAGAAGACACTGGTTTGCTTGGATTCCCGTTACAGGTTGCACTGCGTGGGGCGCCAGACACCTGGCATTTTTGAATCGATGGATGAAAGCCCAAGGGAAGATGAATCACGTGACATGAACGTAACATGACCATAAATGAGTAGAATCTTTGAAACCTGAACATTGTATAGCATTGTATGTTTCCCCCATGTTTTTGCCTTGTTAAATGTTTAGGTTTGATTAGGTTTGTGAGTTCTGAAAGTCAATCGTGGATGCAGCGTCCAGGAATGGTCGCTGGTAGCTGCTTTGCCTGCGAACCATTTCAAGTCGCAGTTGTCCATGTCAGCCCAAGTTGTTCCACATGAAACAGTCAGATTGTCAGAAGCTGTGAATGGCCATTGAGGGTAGCAAGGTCAAAACTGATATGGAGCATCAAAGGATTGCATTGCGGTAGCGCTCTCGGCCAGTGAAGGGGTGACACGATGCACAGCACACCGTTGCCCCTGAGTGCCGAGGGCTTTGTGTTTAGCAATTCGCTAGAGCTCCAAAGGTTTTGTCCAGCTAACCGTGCGTCACTGCGGCAACTTATTTGTGCAGAGAAACTTGTTGCCAAGCGATTTGCATGCACGACAGCAGACAGCTTTTATTGGTGCAGAAACTCTCAGGTGATCCCAACAAATTGGACAGCAAATTGGACAGACGGACATTAATTAGACTCTTTAGACATTGCAGTTGCAGCGAGTTTCTCTTCGATAGCTGGCATTAGCTAGCCTCAACCAGAAGGCTTTGCAAAAACCTGCAGGAGTTGCAGCAATTACTGTAAAAGAGCGTCTTTATTGCAGACATGACGTGCAGACAAGCCTCAGAAAAGCATCCATCATATGATCAGCATGGCCAGCACTGGAGTTTTACACTAGTCCAGCCGTGTACTCTACAAGCTGTACATGAGCACAATGTCCGATCAAAGAGTGAACAGTGCTGGCTGTTGTTATGTTGTGTTTATGGCAGGCCGCCGACCTTTACGGGCAGCATTGCTGTTGGCTTTCGGCGGTGCAGTGTGTTTTCTGGCGCGCGGGCCCAGTAGTAATGACGGACATGCAGGCGAGAGCTTCCACTTTCTCAGCTTACATGTTCAGTTTAAGGAGCTGCAGTTTTTTCAACCCATCCCCTGATACATCATGATATATGCTATTGACTGTAAGACAGCATATGGCGAGACCAATTTCTTTTGGTTCAGCCTCTCCTTCTCTCCGTTTCTCTCCCAACCGATCCTTCATTCCCCTAGGTGTTTCGTTGGTGTTTCTAAAGTGCCCCGTGATAGCGTCATAGCTGGTCTCAGGGCGAGCGAGTGCCAGTTCCTCGGAGCAAGGTCGCTTGGCAACATTTTGCAACATCTTAAAGCGGAGGGTTGGAACATGTTGGAACATGTTGGAACGAGGAAACTACCATCATTTTGGTGTACCTAAAGTATCCTAAAGTGTCGATACATGCGATGGGTTCTTTCTAGTGAAAACGCCCGAGTGGCCAAGCGCCCACCCACATTCACGCATTTTGTATAGATTATGTATAGACTGTACAGACACAAATCAGTCATAATTTATCTTCCTATGGTATTGTACAATTGTGCAAACATGACGTGTGCATGTGCTCTGCGTCTTCGGCACCTGATGCTGGAAGGCCAGTGGTTGTGCATGGTTGTACTACAGCACGACATGGTTGTGAAGAATCATCCCGATCCGCCATTCAAGAATCCATAGGCACAGATTCGCACAGCGAATGCCAAATGATTTGACACTGGCCGCACCTGCGGTGCAGGACACTGGACGTCGCGAAGCAGTGGCGCCCGTTCTCATTGCTCTTGCCGGCTTGTCGGGAGGCCACGCACGCATCTTTAGTGTTTGCTGTTTCATCATGCTATATCATGCTCTTAGACTCTTAGACATGGTCAAGATATGTCTTGAAAGATCATGAATCACGGGAAAGGACCGTGAACACACAGGTGACTAGGAAAAAGTGCTCTGTCGCCCCTGCCATCATGCAATTGATTGCCGTCACTTTTCGGTGGAAGCCAGGTCAAGAGAAGCCTACTTGTAGGGTCCTAATTAATTATATCTAATTATCATATTCCCAACACTGTTCAAACTGCGAGGAAGTTCTGCATAAGACCTCCAAGGATTCATATTCACTTTCTTTTGAGAATGCCTATTTCCGACAGGAGAGGCGGCCAATGCACAAGCTGCAGCTGTTATGCCAGGGCAGACCTTGTCTGGTCCACAAGCACGGATGCCCGAATCGACCCTGGCACTAGGGAGGGTGAAGGATATGTTGACCACTGACTCGATGATCGGACTTTTCAGGCAAAGAGATGTTGAATCTCCTAGGAGGATGCGGGAGTGAAGGAGTGCGATGGCTTCTTTGAACGGAACAGTAAGACCAGTAAGATTACATAGGATGATTGCCAGACTGCGATTCGGAAAGTCTGCACATCCAGGGACGTGACGGGATGATCAGGCGCTCCATTCTGAATGGATATAATTCAGCGATCAAACTATATGAATCTATATGAATAGAATAGAACATAATAGAACAGAATAGAAGGATATAGAAGGCTTTTAGCTCACTACGGCATTTTCATGCATTTTCCCGATATTTCCCGATTGAAGCGCAGTTCATCTTTGTTCCCTTTGTTGAGCTCAGTGTTCTGAGGTGGACGTGCCTGACCGTATCAATGCTGATCCATATGAGCCTCCTGTTGGCAAAATCTCAATTCATGAAAACACACATTTTTTTTGGGAATCCTTCGGCTTGTCAACAAGCTATGCGGCATCCTTTTTCACTGATTTCCAGCATTTTCAAGTTGACGCATCGCAAACGTCCAAAAGACTTGCTGCTTAGCATAGCATACTTTGCTATTTGGTGCTATTTGGTGCTGCATTGTCAAGATATTTCAAGATGATATCATTGGAGTTGTTGGAGTTGTTGGATTTGGCACAGCTGAGCGTTGGGAGCTGAGGCTGATTGGCATGGAGAATCCTGAGGACAAGAAGGAGGCGCGAGGAGAAGATTGGTGAGTAAGCAAACCTATGGACTCCTATGGCAAATGTATGCAAATGTAAGAGCCATTAGCAAACCTGTGTTAACAGCCCGTACTGGCACAGTGCAGCTGAGTTATCATACGTTATCTAAGTTTGACGTTTTAGCCAAGAAAGATAAGAACGTAGGAAACAGTTGCAGAAAAGGCCACCTGCTTCAGCTGATGCGCGTGAAGGACTATAAGACTTTCTACATGAAGCAGAAGTACCGTCAAGACACCTACCAGGCAGAATCGCCGGTTTGGCATGGTTTGGCTACCGATTTGGACAGTCACAGCTGGTTGAGGTATGGTATGTTGAACTGTCCGTTTCGAACCTGCCTCAGGTCATGAAGCACATGAAAATTTCGGCATCCCTCGACAAAGGCACCCCAAACATGGCCTCGGACCCAGCAGGCGGTCCACATACGCATCCCAGGTGAAAGAGAAATAGACAAACTGTATAAGAATAATAATACTAATACTAATAATAATAAATATAATATATATAATGCAAAGACATGACACGACATAGATAGAAAAGGCATACGTTTGGTGACTTTGGTGTGGAATTTTGCCATGGAAATGTTGCGGACAGATTCTTACAAGAGCAAGTCAAGTTGGATGAACTGGGGGCTTTTGGACAGATGGACAGTAACATGCTCTTACCACATTTTGTTTCCGTGCCCTTCCTTCTCATCGTTTTTTCGTCATAGTGGGGAAGAAGGTTCGTTTGCAGTCATTACTTCAGCTGCAATGGACGCAAGAATAGTCCATCTCCATAACCTTCAGCTGAAGAGGTGATGGATGCTGATAGCATGTTCCAAACTGTAAATGGCTCAGGAAAAATGGAATACTCGCGTGAAGAAAGAGATGAATGATTGGCTTGCCATCTACCGCCGACAGAATGTGTCAGTGGGCAGGCTGGTTGAGGTTGAAGTACACCAGGATCATCGTGGGTACATGCAATCCAAATCTTGCACATGCACATTCAAAGAAATCGAAAGATGGATTGGGAACGGCCCCAGCTGGGCATGCCATGCGTGCCACTAGTTTTTATGTAGCTCAAGTTTTCATTGAATCCCTTTCCATCCCTTTCCCCATTTTGGCAGACATTGTGGCAAAAACAACATTAGTTTGTTTTGTTTGTGCTCTCGAGCAAGGCAAAGCTACTACTCCTTGTACTCTGCGATTAATACCTTGGCATCGCACTTCACCTCATACGGTGCTCACCTCAGATTGTTTCCACTGACTGCGCTGCTGCCATTTGGCATTCCAACATAATTATCCCACAACATATGCCCAATCCAAAGTGTTGCGACATGTTGCGACATGTTGCGACATGTTGCGACATGTTGCCAGCAGTTGGCAAATTTCTGGTGTTGGACTGTTTCTTCCACCAAAGAAATTCTGGAAAGCTTTGCCACGGCCAAAGGCCCGAAGTTTCCATTCCCCAACAAGAGGAGGCCGAGATTCTTTGAGCTGTGCCAGCAAGTGGCTGCTTGGACTGGGAATGATGTTTGCGAGCCCGGTTGGACTTTGCAGAAGGAAAAAGAGTATTGGTAACTGATGCGGCCAAACTTGAGAGCTGCTCAATCTGGCCACCGCTTGCCAAGAATGCCAAGAAGAGGAGGTCTCATACTGTGATGTCTCATACTGCAGTGAAGACACTGCCAACAGCAAAGTATCATGAGTCCATCAGCTTGTGGGAACTCGATTTTTTCCCTTTCTTTATTGATCTACATACTACGCATCTTGGTAGCAACAACGAACCAACTTGCATTTTTTGAGCTTTTGCAGATGTTGGCCAATCTGACTCACACGCGTATATACTGAACTGCATTGTTTGGGCACCATCCGAAGACCACGCTCTGGTTTGATCCAACTAAGGAGAAGTACCTGGAGAAGGGCAAGTGATTCTCGTGGCAGACTCTGGCCAGCGAAAACTTTTCTAAGACATGAGCATGACGCGTGCCGTGCACCTTTTGGAAATTGTTGTGTCGTGAGATGGTGAGACCCATCTGCAAAGGATGTTGTTTTACTTGTATGTTGTTTTCATGTTTGAGCAGAGCTAGTCATGTCAAGGTGACACTGGTTCCACTTTACAAACGGCACGGCCTGTGCCCAGAGAAAATCATCGAATATCTGAAATCTCCGAAATATCATTCTGCTCCCAAATGTGTCGCATTCTGCCTGTCGATACAGCAGAGCGGCGACTCCTTGTGAAATTTTCTCATTCGGCGACCTGCATTCAATGTCCCCCAACGCAGCTCCAAGCCAGCTGTACTAGACCAAAAAAAGGCACGTGCACAATGTAAGATATGTAAGTGCAGTTTGATGGATTTGACGACTTGTAGAGTAGCGACTCTAGAGACTTTTTCTCAGCTGGAACATGCTGAGTAGCAATTTTCAAAAATATGGATTTCTTCAATGATTTTTGGCGGTTCGGAATTCTGAAAAAGGATGAACGGGTTTACATGCGAAGGCAAGCCAGACTTGAATTCCAAAAGCCATGCGTTACAATTCCACAAAAATCCAGCTGGGATTCACACTCGTTTACACAATCGATTGAGATATTCAGATGTGTCACTCGGAGCTGCATCTCTCGGGTCATACTTTGCATCGGTTGCCCTAAAATGCAGTCCATTTGAGGCTGCTACCCCATGATTTCGAGCTAGCTATCAAGTGAGGAAAAGTGAGTGCCTTGCCGTGTCAAGTTTTCGTTGCTTTCGAATATGAGAAAAAGCGAGACCAAACAAATCACTTTTGGATGACTATGATGCTGCATGATGCTTGGCTTTGATATCATGGGGGGCTAAGCCAAGAAGTTCTCTGGCCCAGGGCTGTCAAGCTCCAGCGTGGCCGAGGTCTTGCAGCTCTTCTGGAAGACGAGAGACATTGTTGACAAGTTGGGCCTGTCACTTTATGTGGAGGCAAGGCAGTGCCAATCAGATAGGCCAACACCAAGCGGCATTTGCATGGATGATCATGGATGGATATGGATGGTATAGATGGTGAGGAGATTTGCGAAAGTCTATGCCAACATGAACTGTGCACACCGTGCACACCTGGCCTACCCTCCCAGTCACCAGGGATTCAATGCGATTTGGCCAACGCTCCTCCAGACTGATACGATACATTATGATACATTGATATAAAATGATGAAACATATATAATTTATATATAATTTATACAATGTAGTTGTTGGGCAGATCTGGGAAGTCGACCTGCCCAGCAAGAACTACAAAAGAAAGTATTCAATTGCCTTCGGCAAGCCCGCCGGCCATAGAGAGGTGGCCCCAAGGGAGTTTGATGTGCATTCTAGGTGGAAGCCCGAGAGAGAGCAGAAGAGAAAAGAAGGAGAAGAACAATAATATAATATATAAGAAGAAGAAGAAGAAGAAAAAGAAGAAGAAGAAGAAAAAGAAGAAGAAGAAGAAGAAGAAAGGAAGACGAAGACAAAGCCGTAAAACCTACTGACCGTATACCAAATTAGTACCGCCCCAGCAAAGTAGCGCCAAGCACTATGTATGAGCCTCTGTCTTGACAGCAGACCGCTGCATGGAAGGAGACAGGGGAGAGAGATTGCCCCAAGGGAGGTTGACGTGCACGCTACGTGGAAGCCTGAGAGAAGAAGAGACGAAGACAGA
>Ga0126342_10002380_pt1 | contig 29202 bp, 23 predicted proteins | sample Cyp1metagenome_FD_92528 | JGI IMG/M metagenome (GOLD analysis project Ga0126342, IMG submission 92528) | Coral microbial communities from Lord Howe Island, Old Settlement Bay, Australia - Cyphastrea 1 metagenome | ecosystem: Host-associated > Invertebrates > Cnidaria > Coral ... | reverse complement strand
GTGGCAAACAAGGATCAGACAGAGCTCCCTTCCAGAATTGCAGGCATGCGCCTGCCAGGATTGAAATGGAGCTTCGCGCTCTACAGTTGAAATCAATGCGAATCCGGTCCAAGCCCGGGCTTGCATAAAGCGACAGCGTGTGATAAGGTCATGCAGCCATGCACCTCTCTACTGCAAGCTGCAGTTCCTCTTTGCAGCCAGCGACCTGCAGGAGTTCAAAAGACCTATCCGAGATTACTCGAGCACACCTCTGTTGTCCAAACAGAATGAGATGAATGAGTATATCAGTATGTGACTGTGACTGGATCCTGTAGAAAGGGAACAAAAAGCAACGAAGAGCCATGTCCAATCACAGAATCAGGAGCTTTCACAACTGATCAGAAAAGTCCAAGTCTGAGCATTACGTCGAGTACAGCAAGTACTAAGTAGCTAGTCGCATGTCTGGCCTCAGCCAGCTTGGACCTGTGTCTATTCAGCTCCTCCTCAACTTCATCCAAAGCTTTCCGCTTGGATTGGAGGATCTTGTTGTCTTGGAGGAAGGCAGTCTGCACCAGGCTGGAAATTCATCAGCAGTTTCCAACAAATGTTTTCTCAGCATTTTATCGGCATTTCTGGCGGCACAACTCATGGCCTTTGCAGAACGAAAAGCTGCAATCGCTCCAGAGAAGCCCTGGCGTTTCTGGCAACTACAAACAAAAACAATGCTTGCGCAGAGCTTCACAAATCTTCGAGAGTGCGCTTTGCAACAGAAGCCTGGCCTCTTTCGCATCTTGCAGCTCTTTTGTTCTATCCTGCATTGTGAAACAAAGCACACTCTGGAAGGCTGAAAGGAAGCTGCAAAGAGACTGTCGCAAGGGGTGTGGTACAGAGCATCTTGACTCAGGCCTTGGTGAAGCTTTGAAACTTCTCTGCCTGGCGTCAAGGCTCCAGGTGATAGATAATATAGATATGAGTGCTGCAAGGAGTTGTCCATGACACAATGATCACTATCCAACCACTGCGCCTCTTCAGCTGCCTTCTGGCAAGTCATTCGCAAATTCTTCTGGCTGTCGTGGAAGGCCTGACAACACCATCAACCTCCAATTCAGGATGCTTTTGTTCAACCCATTTCTGGTCAAATTAGGGATGGCTTACATGGGCTTACCACATTACCTGCCCAAGCAACTGTGTCAAGACTCCAGCTGCCCATTTCCGATCCTCTTTGGCCAGCTCAGCCCCGAGTGTCTGGAATCGGTGTCGTTCCTAGCCACGCATTCCCTATCCAAGGAATCCAAGCTGTCTGCTCTGAGTGTGTGAGAACCCACCAGCAAACAGTTGGAACATGTTAGAATTCGTTCCTCTGGGCAAATCCGCATGCTCTTTCTCACAAGAAGCCGCAGCCTGGGCAAAGTGTCTCGTGCGATTTCGCTTGTGACAAACATTCAAAGCACCGAAGCATTGCGAAGCTCAGCATCTAAGCACGGAGGCTGACCGAAAGCTGCCCGGCAGATTATTCTTGCTGTTTGAATTGAAGAGAAACCAAAGCTGGCAAGGATTCGCAAGGATTGCAACCATGGGGTGCAGCCTCATGAGTACTTTGATGTTGCGAGGAAGGGTCTAAACTTTGCGGGTGCCAACAGGTTGTGAGGAAGAGCCCACGACAGCAGTAAGGCATGAGACTCTTCAGCTTCGATAGTCTTCGATGGCAGGAAGGATGCAGCCCGAACCACAGGGTAGACTCCAGAAACAACAAAAAGAGTTAGGTCTGCAAAAACTAAGTAACTAAGTTCATTGCAACTGCCGCCCACTTTCCGACACATCCAAGAGCTTGTCCACGGCCTCTCGCACTTTTCCGGTTGCCATAATTTGCTATCACAGCAACGCGGAGAAGTGCAGAAGTGCAGGAAGCGTAAGCAGTTTAAACATCCAAGAGTAAAGCTCTCCTGCTCCACATCTGCCATGCATCTTTCTCTGGATGGTTCGGATCCCTGAGGGCAGTTGCAAAACAGACTCAAGCATAAATTGAATCAAATGAGTTGTACAGTTGTACTGCACACCTGTTGAGCCAACCAAATTACATGGCTCCAATCGCCTCCAAGCAGTGCTTCTTGTTAGGACCACTTGGAAGACTCCTTCACACGCGAGTGATTGTATGCCATCCTACGCTGATTGTGCCTGATTGACAATGTAGCATAGCCAAGCATGAGGCATGCCATGCAATGATGCATGCCTTGATGTGGGGGACTTTATAGCACTAGAAAAATGTTTCATGACGTGAGAAGATATGAGGATGATATCTCATGGTGATTTACTGAAGCTACTGCTGTTCACTAAAGAAAGAATTGAAAGTCGGCACAAGTCACCTTCTGCGTTTTCCATCCAGACCTGGCTTCAACACTGGAAATCAATGCAGCAATTCATGAAAGGCAGCATTTGGGTGATTTGAGCTTGAGGGCCAAACCATGATCCATTCTTCTTAAATGGCTTTTGAACACTGTGATGTCAGCTGGCCAGAGTTGCTTGTCAACACTGTATGTAAGTTGATCAAGAGTTACATCAAGGACGTAGCTGAGCTGCTATGTTTGCCTATTCCTCTATGTCCCGTTGATGTCGTGCACTGCAGCTCTAAGAAATCGCACATGAAAGTGACCATGTAAAACACTGAGATCCTTATTCGTGTCACCTTGATTCTTTCTCTTGCTGCGGTATGAGTCAAGCAGTTCGGTCACATCAGTGCGAATGTCTTTCTATTGACTTCTCTTGCTACGACACTCTTTCAGGCCCAAAACGGAATGATTTGCTAATCAACATGACCAAGATCTGGTTGCCCATACTGTGCCGTCTCAACACCACTAGATTCGGGGCGAAAGTGTGTGGGGATTGGCAACCCCCTATTGGTGGGATTGTTGATCCCCGAAACCCTGCTTAATGGGATTGGTGACATTTGGACAAGGACAAACATGCTGGTCTGAAGAACCATGCAAAATCAGAGAGGCTACTCAGGAATCTCTGTTCGCATGACTAGTGATAGTGAAGAAGCCGCGGTAAGGAAAATCTGTTCCAGAATCAAGAATCTGGTGTTTGCATTCATCACAGCTGGCTGCCACATGCTCCTAGGACCCCAACACCTTTTGCACCGTTAAGCCGACACGATTTCAGACCGTGAAACGTTAGAGACTCAAGAAATGTTAGAGGCTCAAGAACTGCTCCTGGACCTGAGAAGAGTCACCACCGGAATCTGATTCACCCCATGTAACGACTGCGCCGTTTGCCAGTATGGCCACAAACGCATGATAGCCGGCCTTGAGGTGCTGTACATTCCTGAGCTTATGCTGGACTGCGGAGCTTTCGCCGCCGAAAGCGGGATGGCCCCATGTCACCACAGATCCATCTTCCAGGATTGCGGCAAAGGCCTTATCTGCCCCATGAACCTGCTGCACAATCTTGAGCTGATGCTGGACTGCAGAGCTGTCACCACCCATGTCTGAGAGGCCCCACGTCACAAGAGATCCATCTTCCAGCATTGCAGCAAATGCGCCGCCACAGGACCAAAGTTTCTGCACACCCTTCAGCCGATCTTGGACAGCAGAACTATCACCCCCCGCCACCCCTAAACCCCACGTGATGATGGACCCATCTTCCTTCAGCACAGCGAACGCACAGTTTGTGCCCTGGACCTGCTGCACACCCTTGAGCTGATCTTGGACTCCATCGCTGTCACCACCCTCATCCCGATTGCCCCACGTCACGACAGATCCGTCTGCAAGGATTGCAACAAATGCTTCATTTTTAGGTGCTGACTCAACTTGCTTAACATTCCTGAGACGGGCTTCGACACCACTGCTGTCACCTCCAGCATATGGACTGCCCCATGCCACAACCGACCCATCTCCGAGGATGGCAGCAAATGCTGCTGATGTGGCCTGGAGCTGCTTCACATTCTTGAGCTGATCTTGGACGTCAGAGCAGTCACCGCCTGTATTTTCATCACCCCACGTTACAACCGATCCGTCTGCCAACAAGGCAGCGAAAGCTCCGAATGTGCCCAGAACCTGCTGCACAGTCTTGAGCTGATGTTGGACTGCAGAGCTGTCACCACCCAGGTCTGAGTTGCCCCACGTCACAAGGGATCCATCTTCCAGCATTGCAGCAAATGCTTGATTTGTCGCTGCGATCTGCTGGACACCTCTAAGCTTGCCTTGGACTGCAGAACTGTCCCCGCCTTCAGCCGGTCTGCCCCATGTGACCACCCTGTCACCTCCACGGATGCACAAGGCAAAGGCACCCCCAGATGCAGCAAGGATCGGCTCGACTGCAAGAGCTGTCACGTGGTCTCCATCTTCCAGCCCGGCAGCTTGCAGAGATTCGATGGCATCAGTCAGGATGACACCATTGGCAGTCACCAACTTCACAAAGCCTTGCCCGAAAGTTTCTTGTGCAAGCGTCCTCAAATCCCCTACATTGGAAGACTCCGGGATTAACAGCCGCTCACCGCGGCCGCTTGGGAAAGCAACAGTGATCTGCTTCATTGAAGCAATGTGGACACTGGCGCAGGCTGGCTGGCACAGTACTGGTACATAGCATGATCTATGAAACTATGATGAAGCTTGGAGGTTCTGATGTGTGCTGCAAGTACCTGTGGCAATCTCTCTAGAATACATCTAACGAAAATTTTGAGCAATCAGAATTCAAGTCAAATAATACATGTAAGCAGCAAACCCAATTTTTTTTGTTGGCACTGTTGTTAAAAATAAGCTTCGGTGGTATCCCCGACAGCCGCAACGTTCCATTTTTACAAATCTTTCTGAAGCGCTGCGAAGCCACAGCTGGGTTTCCGTGAGTTATGTATAATATATATATTATATATATATATATATATATATATATGGCCGCAAATCCTGTTGAACCTCACCTGGCTCTCCGGAACCTTCTCCGGAACCCTGTTGAGCGTCACCTGGCTCCGCACCGGACCCTGTAGCACCTAGCCTCCCACACCTTCTCCGGAGCCTTCTCAGGAACCCCGGCTCTGTACCAAAGCCTCCCAGACCTTCTCCGGAACCTTCGGAACCTTCTCCGGAACCTCGTTGAACCTGACCCGGCGCCTGCACCGGAGCGTTCTGCACCAAAGCCTCCCAGACCTTCTCCGGAACCTTCGGAACCTTCTCCGGAACCTCGTTGAACCTGACCCGGTGCCTGCACCAGTGCACACCGGAGCTATTCTGGGCTGAAGACCCCATTAGCTTACGCTGTTGGGGAAAAACTTAGACTTAGCTTCGTCGCTCCATGCTGTCTTCTTTGAACCCGACATTCCAAGACCAGAAATTTGACTTTGAAGATGCGAATCTGTGTGCTTCAAATCGATTTCCGACCGCTCTCCCCAGCTTTTTCGAGGGCGTGAGGCAGTTTGCAAGGCCTCTGCCTTGAGCCTAAGGTCTTTTGCAAGCAGGCCGAAACTGCCAGTCGCAGTCGCAGCTCAGACTCCAAGTTCACCGGCAGGTTGCGCAGCGCAACTTGGTAAAACTTCGAAATAAAGACTGATCAGACTGCAATTCCAGGCTCTACAGCGCGGCTTGTGGCCATTCACTGCTGTTCACTCATTTCTTAGCTTCACTTCTCTTTCTTTTTTTCGGCAGCCTTGCACAAAAAAACCACAACAGAACGAATGGAAGGTGGACTGGCTATCGACTGCTACAACAAAGTTAATGCAAAATACTGATGAACCTAGGCACGCAAGCCAAGCAAACCAAAAATCAAGAGCAGGCAGTTTTATATTCAAGACTAGTTGTTGCACGCTCTTTGCAAGATAGCACCCACCCCACACCAACGCGCTGCACCTTCTTCCAACTCAAAGAAACACTAGTTTTAAGTGCTATGTAACCTATGTACACAGTGAATCTCACAGGGTGAGACAATCATTGCCTTACAAAGACAAGAAGAAACAATATGTACACCTCAAGTTTTCTCCAAACATGAGGCCAAGATTGAGTCGACTGCTTGTCGCAATCAACGATGGTGAGAGTGAGAATTATCATATTTGTGCTGGTTTAGATTGAGACATCCCAACTCCACTCACGGTGAGACTAGTCTGGGATGTCATCGTATTGTGGTACTCGGCGGTATTGGCCTTGCCCCAATGTACCACTCAAACAATGCAAGCCTGCGTCCTTCGTCCCTTGTCCACTGAGATCCGCTCCGAATTGTTTCACATATGCATGACCTGGCATCGACACGAGTACGAATCGAGCATGTAAACTTGAGATGAGCAAACCCAAAACAAGCAACAGCAGGACAGAACTCAGCCGTTGACCTTCTGAATTGTACTGCAACAGGCCAGAACGGGATCTTAGTCAGCATTGCACTCGCATCAGATACGACTGAAGCTGGATATACAGGAGTGTTATACATTGTCACACAATGTTATACATTGTTATACTAGTGTTTGAATTCGCATGGCTAGTAAGGCCCATGTCTTCCACCTGTGAGGAACGCCAGGGTGAACAAGAGCCAAATCCTGGTGCTTTTTTGAAGTCGTTGAACTCAAGATACTCAAGACATCTCAAGACCAAAGGTGGACGAGTCGTCTGGGTGTCCGACGGCCAGCACCCTAAGACATTCACTGTGAAGCGACTCAGAGATCGATGCACAAGTCCGCCACGGACCCAGGCCTGAAAGATTCCAGGCGCCAATTACAAAATGCTACAAGGCGGTCTGAGTCGGAATGATGATGTTGAGCAACTTCAACTTGGGGTCACAACTCGTCTTTCCCACAGAAGTTCAAACCTGTCCAGTGTTTCTTTCAAAACAAAAGCATGACCGCATAACCAGCACATACGCCACGACCAAACATGTCAGGCGAACGTTGACTTGGAGGGTGGAGCTTTGTTCGAGTATTGCCTTGGAATAAAAGATGATGTCAAGTTACAATTGACCCTGTGTCTGCAGGACATGTCAGAACATATTTTGGAGTCTTTCATGAAGGCTCCTCAACAAAAAACTGCAGTAGCTGCTTCACCCCTCCAAACAAGCTGTGGTGCGTGTAGGTGCCTCGATGAAAGCCGTGCCTGAATCATGCCATTTCAGATCCATGGAATTGGACGCGCAAAGGCCAGCCACCAGCCTGGAATGGAAGGATCCTGGAAAAGGATGGTGTGGTTTTCCCATCTTTGCTGCCTGGGACAGCGCAGCTTGAAGGGAAAATGAAAGTGTTGGCAGAATGCCAAGCTGTTTTGAACTGAGGTGGCGCGGGACCATCAAGCACCGAGGCAAAGGGCGGATGTACATTACCAGCCACTTAGGTAGCATATGGGGAAAGTAAATCCGATGCACCGATCAACCAGGAAGACCTGCTGAATAGACTTCTGTTAGAAAATGACTTGTCTTGGTGCAAGAACACGAGTCCAAGTACTCTAAATCGGGGGCTGACCTCCGTTCCTGGATTTGTTTGATAAAGGAATAAAGGAACATTAGCACCAGGGTGCTAGAAGCATGTTGCAGTTTACAGGGTGATCACCTATCCGGCCTGCTGCGCATCTTGCCTTCTGGGGCTTTTCAATTCCTGCAGAAATGTTTTCCCATTTCAAATTTATAAGAACACGAACAGGAAGTTCTCTCCCCATGCAGCACAGAATTCACTGGCGGCCTTGTATGCTGACTGGAGCTGCTGAAAAGCTGCATGTGAGTTTGGCGAATTACCTCAGAGGAGAAATGCTTGACCAGTAACTTGACCAGGCAAACAAGACTTGCCACTGCATGAAAGCTGAGTCCACTGCTCTTGTCTGGGTGAAGCTCTTTTGCCTGCGAAACAGAATGGTCCTAATGAATCGATGAAAATTCTGAAAACAAAAAAACATCATAAAAGCAAAATGCCGCATAAATCAACAAATGCTCCGTTCCTTCTTCAAGAAGGCTCGTCTAATATCATGGCTACTTGCTCCTCTAGGCACACCTTGGGCATCAAAATACTTGAACCAAATTGTTCACAAAGGAAAAATGATGAAAGAATGAAAGCCATGGGGCACGAATTGATCATTTTTCCTTTTTGATAAGATCTTCAAAACTTCAGAAGTGTACATCACCCAGGATATCCCAGGATCCAGCCGAGGATATCGTGCGGATCCGTCGTTGTGACAGGATGCCCCGCAGCCTGTACTGCAGGTGGTGACACAGTGGTGCAGCTCTGGGGTCTACCAAGCCTTGACACAAGAGCTGCCGGAAGCACTGTTGAGGACTGTGTTGTGTGTGTGAGGTGCCCAAAAGGCCAATCAATGCCATAGATTGAGGATGATTGAGGCTAAAGGAAGGCTGATAAATGTTGGTCAAAACGCTTCAGAAACTGCTTTGTAGGCAATTTGTAGGAGGTGTCTTGTTGTTTCTGTTGCTTGTAGACCATCTGAATGTTGATTCTTCGATCTGTCATCCAGAAATGGTTCAAGGTTGGAGGCTAAAGCAATCTCTGGAAGTGGAGTTTTGTCAAGGACTGAGGCCTGCTTTGTCTGATATATCTTGAGCCAGCGGCAATCAAACATGTCGTTCCCTGGGCAGCACTTGGATCCAAACAGGCAAGGTGCAAGTCAGCCTGCCTCCTTACTATGCTCTTTCTCAAACTTTTTGACCTCATGCAGTGCAATAAATCATTCCTTTGCCATGTCTCAACTCAACATGAAAGGGAACAAAAACACTGGAAAATGCAGAGAACTTGTTCCGTTTCCATCATTTGAGAAACTTGAGACCTCCACCAGTTTGGAGAACTCTGCTAGGATCTCCTCCTGTCCCAGGTAGCCATCGCTGTCAAAGTAGCGCCCAACAGACGTCTGGCAGCCAGGAAGGATTAGTTGGCTAAGCCAGCCATGGCAAGCCGTTGAAGGGGAGACCCATTGGCACATGAGGCCAACGTGAGGAAAGACTTGACAAAACAACAGAAGGGATGTGAAGCGACATCACAAGCAGCATTCAACAATAAATCTGTCATGTGTGTCAGGCTCACATGGATTTTGTGCGCAGTTGTTGAGCTTTGAAATCTACGAGCAGCACAAACTGGGGAGTGCCAGCAAAGGCATCAAAGGCATCAACAACACACACCTGATAGGAGTGCCAGCACATGAAAATCATCAAAGCTGCTCCGAAGGCCATGCCCTGGTGGCCTTGTACGACACTTCCGCTTTCTTCTTCCTGGGGGAGGCATTTCAAGCATTTGCTTCTGAGTTTCCTTCGTGCTCGCCACAGCAAAACCGAAGCCTTGCTATCTCACATACCATAGCTGGAGGAAAGATAGCTGTAAGTTGTGAGCAACCAGTAATGAGTCTGCAATACAGTCTATCTAAATAATTCATTATAATTCTATATTCATATACAGCATCATTTAGCTATATTTGTATGTCAAGTTTCTCAACTTAGACTGTAAGCCTCTCGGAAATCTAGGTGCGAGCAAGAAGCGGACCAATTCGTTTCCTGGCACGAGACAAGGAAACGACAATGTCTGAAGATCACCAAAGACATAGGATTCCAGTACGGCTACGGATGCTTGTTGGCCAGATAGCAACTATGGAGTTCCTGTTCTGTTGAAGAAAACGCAAAGAAGTAGAATGAAGGTCAGGTTTCACATTACCCACACCCAAGGGGCCCAAGCCTGAGGCCAATTTCCATGTCTTGCGAAAAGGGCAGCATAGTCACATCAACAAAGACGGTCTCTCCACCCACCTTGGAATTGAACATTGCTCCTTCCACGAAGAAATTCAACGCAGCTTCCAGGTGTCGGGCTTTGAGGCACATCACAGAGGTCTTTATGACCTGGGTGCAGTGGAGCAGTGGATATAAGGCGCTGCCACTTCACTCCCTGAGGCGCTGGCAAACATATCAATAAGAGCGACCATGGCAGAGAACAGGAAGTATCCAGCTACACAAACACCAATGTAGATCCGGTCCTGCAAATGGAGGCAGTGAAGTGCAATGGTTTAGACCACTTTGGCAACAAAACGCTCAAGAGAACCTGTCCTTGGGAAACTTCAACACAAACTGGGCGTAGCACCCAAAAGAGCAGCAAATTATGCAAAGCATTATTCTGATGTTCGTCCAAAAGTGGTCCTTGCAGCGCGGGAGAATTTGATGCAAAAGCTGCTATGATGGAATCGTGCACTCCGAAGGAACATGTAGAAATTCAAATCGGGCTTGTGATTTGAAGGATACGCCAAGAAACAAGCCAAGCAGTTTTGGCTTTTCAAAACCATGGCAGCCCTTGGGCCAAACAGAACAACTAATTGCCCCAGGAGTAAACTCAGAAATTGACAGAGGATACCGTCAATATCAACAAACATCCTGAACAAAACAATCAATCTGTGTCTACAGCATTGTATAATTCCATGGCTAGAACGTAATTATCTTTACAATTACAACAAACGATATCAGGAGTGAGCTAAATTGATGGCAGTCCTCCTGAAAACCCATGCGAGGAAGCCTGAGGCTGCACCAATGGGAAACTAAATCGGCATAGTCCGGTCTATCTCTCTCTCTCTCTCTCTCTTTTAATGGTGGCTGTCTCATTGTTTCTTTCTGCAAACTTGTTAGTCCCCTTCATAATTTATGAAGGTTGCTTTTACACATATATTGTGACTACTTGAGTAAACCGCGGGGGCGCTCGCAACACAGATTTTAGGTGAACCAGAACTTGTCCAGCACTCCCAAAATGTTCACTCCAGATTGGTACGCACATACTCCTTGACCAACAACGAAAGTACTGGGATCGCGACGCATCGTTGAAGAATTCGGACACTGCCTCAAATGTGGGGCAAACGGCAGATCGATCAAATCCTTACAGACTCTTGAACGCAATTTTCAGCACCGGCACCTTCAGCAGGTCTGTCTTGGAGTACAAATTTCCAGCCTGCACCATCTACATTTACAGACTGACTGCATTTTTTTCCATGTGCAACTGTGGATTTGCAGCTGGGATTCTGCACGAGGTTTCTTGCCTTCTTCTCATCTACTTCAGGCAACCTGAAAGCAAGAAAATCTGCTCAATGCTGGTGCATCAACTGACAAAGAACCAAGCTCCGCACTCCATGTCATTCACAGAAACATTGCATAAAACCCTGCTGCTTGAACCAAACTGCGGTCATCGATTCGAACAAAACTTAGTTGACACTGTTGTTGACTTCGCTTCCAAGGTGTCTCCAGATTTCCATTCACTAGAACTTCAGGCCATGTGCAAGTTCTCAATGCTTGTAGTGGGCATCCCCAAACAGCTTTCCGTCACAGGCAGGTCTGGCACCAAGCTTCTTTCAAAACCGGCGGTGGGTTTGTCAGGACAAGCAAACGATGGGGATCTTACAGTGTCTCTGTACATTGGGAAAGTTGATATCTGTGTCTGGTTTTTTTGCCTTTGATGGCAAAAAAACAAGACCTGGGATCGGGGCAGTGTTGAGATTGCCAAGCTCAATCACCGAACACGTGCATCCTGCGTTCGAGCGATTGGAATCTCCCAATCCGTCCAACGCCGTCCACATTCTGGAGGGAGGACCTCAAGTCCCTGAAAAAAAGCAGGACTTCGCTATAAAGAAACAACAAACGGGCCGCCGTTCAATCAAAAGTCAGGGCTTTTCTGCAACGATCCAGAGGAGTTTTCAAACGTGTGCCAAAAAAAACTACTCATGATGTTAAAGATCGATTTGCTGATGAACTCGAAGGATAAAAAACTTCTGGACTTAATCTCAACAAGACCAGAATACAAACGAACTGACAAAACACTCCGAAAGCCATTGGCAATGCCATAAGGCGCCCTCCGTACATAGATGGGCTCACAAAGACCTCGGCAACGAGGCTATAGGTGGGCTATAAGGGTGCTCCACATGGGAAACACCCTGGTGACACTGGGAACTTTCTTCCAAGACAAGCAGCTGAAAAAATTGCCTGATAAAGCGGCGGCATCAGGACCACAAACCTTGGATGTCGAAAAGACACGCACAGGTGGGACAACATTGAGGTCAAGCTGAAGGCAAGGTGCGACAATAGTTCAATGACGAGACAGGTTCAAAATGGTTCAAGCAAGTTGCGGCCTAGTGTGTCATTCGCAGTACACAAAATCTAGCCATCTTTTGGCCAATGAGGGGCTGTGTGATCCCTTGACCCTTTGCAACAAAGGGTGCAGCCACCTGTCTGTCAAGGCACAAGTTCTGAAGTGCCAGCAGTGTGGCGAGTAGTGCTCCCCTTTCTGTTTCACTGGTGGCCGCGGAGTCTACGAAATCCCTCACAAGCCAAAGTCACAGGGCTGTTGCAATATGGGCTGATCAACACTAACAAAAGATCAAAACAGCTCCAGCAAAAGCTAAGGGCAAAGACAGTATAAGAGGATTCCCTTTTGATAAGAGCCGAGAAGGGATATGCAACATCCTGACAATTAGTGAAATGTGTCATGATGTGTCCATCTGCTCAGTTCATGCCAAGTCTCATCATCAACGTCTGGAAGGCTGGACCGCCCATGGAGCCAAATCCTGCCACTGTGGCTAAGCCCAACAACACACCTCAGCTGGATCCGTCAGCTGATAGATGGTTTTGTTGCTATGTCCACCAGGGTCTCATAAGTGACATTGAGGCTACGGCTACCATCATATCAGGCCTGATAAACGCTTACATTCTGTGGATCTTTGCACCGTTTTGTCCTGTATTCTTGGCATGAACAGCACATGAGTGCACCCTTCAGTTTCAGGAAGCCCAAACTTCTAACCTATCTACTACTTCTAAATGATTATAAACTATAAATGTCCCTACAATGAGTTCGTTATACTTGTTGCTGGATTCCCCCGCTGTCTCAAAGGGCCACGAAACTGAAGGACGGGGACAGCATGAAGGCCAAAAGATTTGCCGCGCCACATGCAAGACCCGTAGCAAAAATACAGCGTAGGCCCTGCAAAGCATGGCCAATCGGATCACAATCAGGTCTCATGCAACTTCAACTCACATCCTAAAAAAAAACGAAAATTGTGGCCTGTCTTTAGCAAGCTCGCATTCGGTTCTGTACAGATTGGTTAAGTCTAGAAGATCATAAGTGCAAACTGATCTGAAACTAGCCCCCCCTATAAGAAAATCAGTTGGGATGTGCTGGATGCTCTTTCAGATGTGGTCCAAACTCATGTGCTTGACGTCTACGCGTTGCACCCACTGGTCTGCAAACATTCAGACAAAGCTGCCCATCGCTTCAAGCGTGGAGTGATACAGAATTGCACCACGGCATTACCTTGGGCGGCCAGACATTCATTCATAAGCAAGAGGCCCTTGTCTGAGACATTGGTTTGGATTATGAAACTGAATCCCTGGTCACAATGGCAATGTATCATGCTATACTCAGCAATTCACAGCATCGAAAGTTCTTTGCTTTCTTGTCCACCAAGAATGAGAAGACGCGATTCGGAATGAGAATGTTCTTTCAGAAGACTTGGCCCGCATAAGTCTATCCCTATTTATGATCCACACCATCCCAACCAGCGGCAAAAAGCTCTAGGTATTCGGAGAGTTGCTGGCTGTCTGAATAATGAGCAGCAAAGAAAACGTTTGTCTGGAAACTCCAAAGCGGGCCTGGGGGACATGGTCACTTGGAAAGCAAATCTATTTGAAAACATGCTCAAAGTCATTGCCTCAGCTGGTATGTTCTTAGTGATTGACTCGCTCTCTCTCTCTCTCTCTCTCTCTCTCTCTCTGACTGACCTGTCAGCAGACTGGCTTCAGCCACCTTGCAGAAGGGGAAGAGAATGCTGATTGTCGCAAGACCCGTGCCAGTTGCAAAGAAACCCAGAAGGAAGATGCTCCGCGTGGCTTTGAAGGAGCACAAGCGAGGAACATCTCTCCTCGGAACGAACAAGCCCTGACCGATTCTGACCTTGTCCATCTGTCCTGGAATGTGGTCCCAGCCCAGTTCTTGCCTACCACCAAGCCCTCTACTTGATCATCACGAAGTTGAATCAAGCAGAATTGAAACCTAATATTTGGCTACTGTCGCCGCAAATCAAAGGCAGGGATCAATTGCGTGTGTATATGTGCCTGGTGGGTGGGTAGGCAAATATGTTAAAGTCTATTCAGTCTATTCGTCTGGATGAAGTAGACTTTACCGACCTGAAACATGGTCATTTTGGGGTGGCTCCACGTTGCTAGTCATCATTTATGGTGATCATTGCGAGATGGTGTAATTCACCCAGCCATGCATGTAAGCAGATGTGTCCATTTGTTCACATGTTTGCGCTGGTGCCATCAGGCAGCCAAACGTCTTTGACAGCCTTCCAAGTCTGAGAGAGCGCATGCCTAGCAGAGCTGGTGCAAGGCCAAGATCAATGGCAATTCATCTCTGGTACCAGTACAAATTCCCACCAGGGGCGCCTTGCTCTTGTACTTCGTGGCTGGAATGATTCTTTTAAGCAACCTCAGCTTCTGCAGACACCGAAATAGCAGTACACAAGGAAGAAACATGTGAAGGCTCCACACTGGAAGGCCCAAAATGATGGGTTTGTGGCAGGAGAATAGTGCAGGTCTCAATCTTCTATGTTTGCCAAGCAGCACAATGCAATCATCATCTCGAGGAGCCGCAGGTAAGCAATCAGCGAAACCTTGAAGCTGAAGGAGTTAGCAGCATATGATGAACTAGTAAGTGGAGGTTTCCTAAAATGTGAGTACCCCAAAATTGATGGTTTATAATGGTAAACCCTGTTTAAATGGATGATTTGGGGGTACCCCCATTTTAGGACACACCCATGTTTGTGAGGCACTCTCTCTCTCTCTCTCTCTTTTCCAAGATCCGATCCGAGTTGTTTCAGGTGATTCCGGCCGAGGAGATACATGGCAATAGGTGCAGCGTGTCCAAGATTGAGTCTCACAGATTCTGAATTACCATTTTGATTCGCGTATGCACCAGATTCAGTTAACAGACTCAAGAACCAACACTGGGATCGGTGACCCATGATAGCTCGCAGAATTAAATCCTTTGTTTCCTTCGAGTAGCAGTCAGTTCCCCATTGATGACTTTCACCATGAGAGGCACAAAGATGCCTTCCATGCTCTTGAAGGCCTCAAATCGGGCGGAGATCTTGATCCTGTCCTCTGGCGCAGTGCAGTCGTTGATCCACAGCCTGCGCGCAAATTCACCCAATTCCCAAATGCCAAGCTCGATTCCTGTCTTGCCTAGATTTCAAGCTTTCCCATGCTTTCCCTACATCAGGCAAGCCGCTCATGACCAATTCCTGACTACTTGAAACACAACCACAAGAGGAGCAAATTGGTGCCTGAATTCATCAAGTACAATGAACAAGAGCCAAGAACACGAGGCTTTGACTGATTACGTTTCTTTGAAACAAGCCGCACGGGATTCTGGGGAAGCCGACAGGAATAAGGATAGCGCGGGCACCATCTGAAGAAGCATGGAGGTCGCGAAATAGACATAGACAGAAAAGTTGAAATGGGTGACGCCCACGAGAGCCAGCGCAGGCACCTTCAGAACTTCAGAGACGAATTAGCATAATTACTGTAGCCGTCCAAATCATCACTCAAGGCATCTTAAAATCCTGCCACTACAAGAAGATTCTGTTGCATTGTTTTCCAAGTCTAAGCAACTGCACATATCCTTGCTTGCAAATGTTACAACCTCTCATGTTAAACCTTGTTTTCCTTCAAAGGCAAGAACCGATTTGAAACAACGAAATCAACTGCCTCCGAGCACAGGAAGGTCAGAACAAACAAGGGCTTTCTGCCATAGATGTCTGCTGCACGTCCTTAAACAACCCACAGCAAGTCCAGGTCATTTGTGACACTCTCCCAACTGCGTTGCCCAGGTGTCTGTGACTAACTGCACAGTCAGTATTGCAGTTCTAGCTCCCGCCAGCAATCTATCTGCAAGTATATATATATATATATATTGCATCCTGAAAATTCATGAAAATTCAAGATCTCTTGGAAACACCGTATACGCATGTATATGCATGGCATAGTATTCAACCTGCTTTCTTTACACAATGACCAGCTCAAAGCATACTTTATGGGACTGTGCCTTCAGCCAATCTACGCTCCATCTGTGTTTTTTTGTACATTGTTGTATCAACTGCATAGCTAGCATCGAGGCACATACAGCTAGAAACATCTCTCAACGCAGTTCATAGCAATCTGTGGAGACAAAAACGGATCAGCAAATACGACATTCTTTCTTTGACCGTGCTGTGAACTCAAGGTATGACTTATCCTCAACGCTATGCCGGGACACAACTGCACTTACTACAGTAGCCAAGCATCCAATCATTGGAATCGTCAATATGCTTGCAATCCCTCCAACGACTTGAAACCTCAGTACCAAGGTACAACCATTTGTTTGTCTCATCTGACACCATTGGATCTGTGGGTGGCTTTGAAATGGAAATGCTCAGTACCCTCCTCCTTCTCCTGTCCTCGTACCCACCAAGAGTAGGGGTAGAGGCAGCAACAACAACAACAACAGCAACAGCAACAACAGCAACAGCGGGGATTTAAAAAAAAAAACAAGGTGTTCGTGGCAGCCCTGAAGTAGTGCCGTGTTTGTAAGTTTGAAGCTCATCATTCTGGCGCTATGTGACATTCTCACATTCCAGATCAGGTAGACCCCATTTTTTTCCCGACATCATTTTTCTAGAGTTTCTTTGTTCATGGACTTGAAAGTTGTTGTACAAACCAGCCCTACAAAAAGGATCAAAAAGGATCAAAAAGGAAACACAAACCCTGCAAGAAACCACACCAGACAAAAACCAAGAAGAAAGGTGAAATGGACACACACAAAAGAAAGAAGGACCAGGGGACAATCGTATAGAATCAACAGTGCAGTGTGCCCATGCAAACTGAGTACAGAAAAAGGTAATGGCAAGATGGCGCGAAAATCTCAACATGCAGCCTTTTCAAGCCTTTTCGCCTCAGCACATACTCTCTCTTCTCTTGATTGTTTGTCAGAGATGCATATCACAACCAACAGCTGCCTCGACCACATTCCACCATCAACAAACGGCAGTATTGTCTGTGTGCATGAGTGGGTACGTGTGGAAGATGAAAAAAGTATGCAAACAACTTTGATGCTACTTCAGAAGGAATGAGGTGTCGTGGATTGCGTTGTAGGCACATCCTTACCAAGGTCAACAGATTCCACTAAGTACCTCCCAATGAAACCAGCTCATGGGGCAGAAACAGTCCCTGCCAGGTTTTCATGTTTCTGGTCATGGGGAGTATAGAGAAGGGAATGACTTCCCTCCTTCAGCAACAATACAAAACCAGTACTCAGAGTCAAACGCGAGCGAGTACGCAACTGCGGGTTGCGATTTTGTTGCATCGCACAAGGTTTCGACGCATCCTATGCTACTGTAGCTGGCACCATTATATGCCAAAGCTTGCTAAGCAAATGGTCATGATAAGGAGACATAAGCATAAATTGGCATTAGAGGATTGCTTATCAGCTCATATCTCAAGCCGACTCAAGCCTCATGTGGCCTTCCGACTTGTCGGCCAAAAGACCACAGACTTGACACAAGAAGGCCCAACATGTGTTCGAACTATTTTGAACATCCGGCAAGACGAGGTTGCAGGTAAGAAGAAGGTTACAAACGAATGTCCCCAATCCCAATCATTCCTGGTTTTCAAACCGAAATCGTGCAACCAAAGTCACACTGAAGTTGCTCTTGTCGCCAGTGACATCGAGGTCTTGCAAGCAATCGCATCAAATGCTGGGCCGCAGCAAACATCCTGAGCGAAACATCCAGTGCAATGGAGATTGAGTACTGAACTTCACATGTGTGAAAAAGTGCTCATTGACAGAAGCCGTCCTATCTTCCGCCCATCTATATAAATACAGTAAATGAAAAGAAACTGAGCCCCTAGCCTTTCCACCATTAATGGACGCCATAACGGCATCAAGGACAACCAAGCCGGTCCTCAGATCGGGGTTAGAATCGGTTAGAATTCCATACCACCCACATTGAAGGCACTGACATTGTCCTGGATGCAACAGCAAAGAATACAGCACAAACCTTCGTCTTATTGTGAGCGAGGTGAGAGACGGCAAAGAACATCCAAGCAGATTCTTTGTCCAAGGCCCTAGCAGCAAAAATAAACTGCAACGCCTGGAAACTCTCCCCAAAACTGCAAATGAGCAGAGCAACCAAGGTCAATTTGTTGGAGATCCACATAGTAGAGTGCTTTTGTAAGGTAAGGAACATGTCATGTCTATTTGCGAGGCACGAGTGACAAAACCTACCCAGCATCGAACACACAAGTTTGAATTTGACTTTGTGCCCAAACATCCCACACTCTTTGATAAAGACACAAAGTGCCGCACATGTTGTCCAAACCCACAACCTTAATGCTGGCAGAAAGCAAGTCTCACCCGCTCTGGAACCCCAGAAATCATCACCTTCAATCCAAAATCTGGCTAGCTTGGAACCTTGCTTTCAGGACTTTTTGGAACCTTTGGAGATTGAAATGGATTGAAATGCAACATTCTGGGAAATGAAATCTCCATCAAATCCCATGACCTGAGCTTGGACTTGAACCTTGATCTCAAAGCTTCAAAAATATACGACAGGACCTTCGACCTCTCTGAAGGCATCTCCAAAAGCAATTATTGGACTGGAACTCCAACTTGGTAACCGCCCAACCTCCGGAACTTGTGCTTGTGCGCTACTTTATTTTCATCCGACTAGGAACTTCCTTGCAGAACTCCCAACCTGTGGATGAATGACTGTCACCCCAGGCCAAAAACCTTTTTCAAGTACAAACAAACCTTTAAACAAAGGTGTGGCCAAGCCACGCACCAAAAAGGAAACCAATCACGGGCCCTCCTTGATGTCGATTCATTGCCACCTGAATGCAAGCAAGCTTTGACAAAAGCACGGTCCCCCGTGAAGATGAACCAGGGAGCATTGTGCCAACTAGCCAAGTTCAATGACAGATCTTCCAAACTAAATGAGCCAATTGGCATCCTTCATCTTCCTGGCGGATTTCTCCCATCATGAAGAGAGGACAGGCGGAGCAGTGTCTGCAATACCGGCATCAATCGCAAATGTTACATTCTGTGAAATAGCAATGCAGTCAATCGTGAACCTGTGGCATACAATGCTAATTAGCAGCATAACATTGATGATAATAATGGTGATTGTAGACCATAAGACCTGTTCCTCTTTAAAGGATTGATGTCGTGGCCATGCACCTAAAGCATTTTGAGCAGCTGTGCCATGAAAATACATTGACCTTCAATTCACCTGTGATATCCATCCATCAAATGACTGACCTGCTCTGTGTTTTCTCAATCTGTCTTTAGAATGTGATGCAAAGAGAGAAGCAAAACACAAGCTTTCACCAAGCAGTATCATTCCGCCAATGAGCCCAAGTCCAGCAAAACTGTGTGCTAAGCGCAGCTCATGTTTTTTTTCGGGCATCTTTCCACAAGTCCAAGTGGACATTGGGGAAATGTAGAGAGATTGGCCTGCTCACCTCATCAAACGCATGACCGCTAAAAAATTGCGAATCATGAGCGATGAGGCTCGCATCGTCGTTTCTGCTTTTTCAGTTGGTAAATGCGCTATTGGTGACTGATTCAACTGATTGTCAGATTCTTTGGTCTTGGAGCAGAAATTGGCCGACGACGGTACTCTCGAACAACACATAGCCTCCTTGGTTTCCTTGACTTCCGTTTGAAAATCGGGATAGAGCACTCTCTGCAAAGGAAGGCTGAAGTTTGCTGAAGCAAAGGCTTTCACAGGATCTGCTGGTTAAATTCCTCGAAATTGCATAACATTTGCAGAAGAGATCCTTTCGTGTCTTGGCAAGCCTACTGGACCTCAGAGCAGGAAGTCATTTACCGTTACAGGCACAGTGGATAGCAGCCATCAGAAGCAGCAAACTGAACCGCCAAGAAAACCATGCGCAAGTGGGTAACAATCACGTCACTCTCCTGACTGAATAGAATATGTCAGCAAGCTGTTCTGGCAGAACTTTTGTCCTCAATCACCACACCACATTAGTTTCTGCTTCCATCTATCAGAACTGGCACTCTGAAAATTTACAAATCTGCAGGAGACAGGGTAAAGTGTGTGGATGTCGACCAGAGATCTTGCAGCTTGGCACCTGAAAAATGGTCAGCGATGGACCTTGTTGTCATGCTTCAAACTTTTTTGAATGGTAGGTCAATCCCAACGAGGCCGAATGGTTGACATGAACGTGCGAAGGTATCCTTCATTTCGCACTACAGTGACCAAGTGGGGATTGTTCTGCATAAGGTATGCACTAGGATTCCTTGAAAGTTTTTCGATGAAAGATTGTCATCTTTGAGTTTGAAAATCGTAGGATGTCCCTCTCACAACTGAGTTGTAATTTGCAAACACCCTTCAAGAGCAATGGGCTGCGCAGTGCCACATAACCATTCTTGGGGCATATCGGATTGTCACGAAGCAGTCCCTACTTGGCGAGTACCCACAACACCTATACGCACTTGGGCGGGCCCATGACTGGAGGAAATTCTTCGCATGAATCTTCTCAACTGGCGATAGTCACAAAATCAAACAGTGCAAATGGAATTGTGATGGCAAGCACCTGGTCAGAAAGACTCGCACTGCCTCCGTCTTCCGCTCATCGCAAGTGTGCGAAACGGTTGGAACTGCAGTTTAGGCGATGGACTGCTGCTTCCAAGTGCTGCTATACATGTACCTCCGTAATTGCCTAAATATGCAGTACACAGCGAGGACAATTCTTGCGCTGCTCGAACGTCTTGCAGCTTGGGGCTAGGACGAAGTCTGACTTGGAGAATGGCCAGCAAAACATGCTTAGACTGTCTGAAGCTCAAGGGTCAAAACAGAGGCCCTTTCCAAGACCATGTCTTCAAGAGACTTGTGTTCGCTCAGAACTTCAATCTTCCAGTGCTGTTGCAAAGAGCATTGCATGGCGGCAGCATGTCACACCTGGTTGCGTACAGAGTGAGAAAACATATCGACGCAAGATTCGGTATGGTGATTTCTGGACGCAGGTTTTCATCTGCGAAGGCCAACGGAAAGCTGGGCTTGTCGAACCTATCGCCACAGTGTCCTTACCTTCCTGCTAAAGAAAAATTGCGTGCTCGCACAGGAGAGGACTGACCTTTCATGTCTTTCAAGATGCGGTATGCTTTTCCTTGACGAAAATGCTCAGGCTAGGCTAGACCCCTCCAATCTTGTCCAACGAATCTTCTTTGATGTCTAGACAAATACTCAGGTGCAACCATGCCACACTGACTAATAAAGACAAGAAAACATCAGCTTGGAGTCCAGGTGAGACCATCACATGTCTGACGAGCGCGCGTGCTGAATGTCTTAGCACAGCAGAGTCTTGCAGTTGCTCAAGGGCATTGCTAAAGATGAGGTTCAAAGTATCAGAACGGTATCCAGTTGTAGAAACTTGATGCCCAACAATGCTGATCTTGCTCGGCAGCAGCATCACAATTCTTGATCCTGACAAAGGTCTTGACAAGTACGTACATGGCCCAGAAGCACACAGACTGCCTTTACTCATACCACAATCAAGGCATCTAAAGGACCTCGGCTTTAGCTGGGAAATGAAAACACTATGCATTTTGAAATGTGCATCGGCATGGCCCTTCTTCAGCTTGACTACAATGTTAAAATCAAATCCATCGCTTGGTCAGAATCACAGGCACGACTCGTCTAGTGCTGTTTCAATGCACAGCAACTTGCTCATCCAAACAACAAGCGGAAGATTTCGACACCAGTATGGAAAGTATGGAGTGAGAGGCTTCATCAAATAATTGTGACATGGTGGAATATTCATAGGCGTATCACAGCTAATGAGGTCCATGGGTGGCACACAAGAATCTTGCAACTTGGCACCGAAACCTGTTCGTGGATGGATTTGCCGTCGCTCCAAAACACCCTTTGAAAGTGCGGTCACGTTTGGGGATGATCAAATCATCGATGCTCACAAGCAAGAAAAATAACCATAACAAGTGTATCCTGCCTGTTGTGCCATGACCACAGGTGACGTAAGCTCTGCCCAAAACATGAAACAGGATCCCCTGTCTCCGGCATTGTAACATCTGTAATTATTTCGATACAAGATATTAATTGAATTCACAGTTCCAGTTATCATAATGTTTCGGAGCAAGCCGGAAATTGCTTTATGGGTCTGTTTCAGAAGTCATCTGCACCATGCAAGCGCTCTTGAAGAAAAAAGCATACAGCACAGTCCGAGCTCCCTAGCGAAACGTCCACGCCAAGTGCAGACTCAACTCTGCAGGAAGAAGCGAAGTTCTTAGTCCAAAGACATGTTCCGCTGCTGCTTTTGTAGAACACGCGCACTACTTGCGACTAGGGTTGCAACTCATGTGTATAGCACTGCAACGTGCATGGATTGTGTCTTTCACTAAATTGAAAATCCTTTTGATTGAGTGATTTCTGAGATCAAAGCAACCTCAAAAGCTCTCCTGAAAACTAATTGAGTGGCATCGCGTTTTGTTGTCGCATTTGGAGGGTGTGGGTTTATAGGCTATAGCGGCTATGCCGTGGTGCCATGACTCATCGAAACGGAGGTGAAGTCAGGGGAAGGCACTTGTCATGGCCCTCCAAATCTTGGTCTCACACTCCACTTCTGAGTCTGGATCCAAAGCGATGGCCAAGGTGCCATCTGCCAAGATGTCCAATGACTTCAATAGGTTTGATGCGAGGCCACATCCAAAAGTGTTTGGTTTGTAGCCACCGAAGCCCAGAAGGCTTTGCATAGTTCGCGATTTTGACTGCGCTATTGGTGACTGATTCAACTGATTGTCAGATTCTTTGGTCTTGGAGCAGAAATTGGCCGACAACCCTACTCTCGAACAACACATAGCCTCCTTGGTTTCCTTGACTTCCGTTTGAAAATCGGGATAGAGCACTCTCTGCAAAGGAAGGCTGAAGCAAAGGCTTTCACAGGATCTGCTGGTTAAATTGCTCGAAATTGCATAATATGTGCAGAAGAGATCCTTTCGTGTCTTGGCAAGCCTACTGGACCTCAAAGCAGGAAGTCATTTACCATTACAGGCACAGTGGATAGCAGCCATCAGAAGCAGCAAACTGAACCGCCAAGAAAACCATGCGCAAGTGGGTAACATTCACGTCACTCTCTTGTAACACAATACCTGAAACTTGCTCTTGACGTCCTTCCCGGAAAGCAGCTGAGATTTGCATTTCAAAGTGCTTTCTGGGAGGCTTTCTTGAGAGTTTTGGAGGCACGCTCATGATTGTTGAATTCGCAACAATGCTCAGAAGGCGTGGCAACCATTGTGTGCAAAAACATAACTTGGCATCCGAAGGTCTCAACTGTTCAATAGCCGTCTGTCATGAAACTTCAAGCTGGACATCTCTGTACTCAAGTCAACGGCCTGGAAATGCAAACAGCAGGGCATCTGAAAAGCAATGCATGACAGAAATTGTTATATATTTAAAACCATTGGTCTGGACATAGCAGGACTTGGAAAGTGGTCTTGACATAGCAGGAACTGGAAAGTGTTCTTGACAAACACCACAGAGTGATCAAATAAGAATCATAGCATTTATGGGCTTGGTCTGTGTGTCGAATGGAGCCTTGGTTTGAGTCTGTCGGATAGAATTACAGTGGCAGCCAAATGGTTGCTGTACCTCTGCTTGGCCTGGCACATGCATCAAGTCACCCTTCCAGGCCCAACACTTCTGGTTGGACTTCTGTGATTTAATTCCCACCTGGGGAAGCGAAGGACCGGGAACAGTGAACCTTTCCAAGACCATATCTGCCATATCTTCAAGAGATACGTGTCGGCCCAAAATATGAATCCCTGTGTACTGTTGCAAAGAGCATGCAGAGGTGCAGCACTTCTTGCATGTTAGTCGACAGAGTGGTGCAATGTATCGACTCAGGCTTTGATACGTTGATTTCCGGAAGCTATGTTTCATCTGCCGAGGGCAATGCAAAGCAGAGCTTGTCGAACCTATCCCCACACTTTTCTCGCCGTTCTGCCTCTAACAAAGCTTTTGTGTTCCCATTCGAATGGACTGAGCACCTTGCAGGCGTGGTATGCTTGCGCTTGACATGAATGCTCAGACTAGGCCCCTCAACAGCAGCCTTCTTTGATGTCTAGACTCTAGACAAACAAAGTACTCAGGCACAGCCAAGCCACACTGACCAATAAAGACAAGAAAACATGAGTTTGGAGTCCGGCTAAGACCACCACCTGTCTGAGGAGCACCCCCCCTGAACTTCTTAGCAAGGCGGAATCTTGTGGCGGCTAGTGTGAAACCCGAGCAATGGTGCATTGAAAAGGCCAAAGACGTTGTGGATGCCAAAACTCAAGGCACAATTTGTTTCACTTTGCAAAATCTTGAGACTGAACAAGGCCACATCTGCGTTGGCCATTGGCAACGTAAGGCTGAATTTCGACAAATGTCCTAGGAAAGCACAAAGGCCTGGAACCACAGCGACAGTTTTTGCTCGAAAAAACATGAAGGCATCTCGAGGAACAGCACCTTCGTTTGATCTGGGAAAACAAAGGCACATGAGCATTGCATGTACACAGTGTCAGTACGATGCTGCTAAATTATCTTATTGCGTAAATCAGGTCAACATTCAAAGCCCATCTGGCATGCTTCAATTCCATGAACATAGGTTTTGCGGGAATCGGCTGTTTGACCAGCTTGCGTCATGAAATTGGCAAGAAAAGCTTGCATTTGGGAAGTAGTTCGGTAAATTTCAAACTTGAGTTGCTTGAAGACCATCTGGGACGGAAGGATCAGGCAGGAAGACATGAAAAGATTTCTATCCAGGAGTGGCAGAAGCAGGCTAGGACTCTGCAGGCATTTTGCAGCTTTTGGTACAAATACTACCCGGTAAAAGACCACATTTGCTTTAGAAGTCAAAGATCACATGAAATGGGTTTCATCTGCAGATTGGAACACTCGGGTCCTTCCAGCACTGTCTGCATTTAATGTTCGAAAAGTTGTTTTAGCAAACAAAGGGCTCATGCGCATTCTGCGTACACGTGTCCTTTTGCTTGTGAAAACAAGCGCCCTAGTCGCTAGCAAGAAGCCTCTGACTATGACTGCGACATACTGCGACTTGCTCTTCCACTCTTCTTGGCACTCAACTTTGCTTCAGAAGAACCGTAAGCGCTTGCTTCCTGATCTTATCTGGCACGTTTGCTTTGAACTCCGTCCACAGAGCTCCGTCTTGGGGTTTTGCTTGATCGGGCTAATACAACTAGCGGTTCCACCGGCTCCTCACACAACAAGCAACATGTACTTGTTCAACTGAGGAATTTCAAGTTGCTTGTCAAGGACGGGGTTTTCTATGCTCAAACGGCCAAGAAAAATTAAGCAGAAAATAAGGACAATCTGAGGAGGTGTGGCATTGTGGCAGCAGGGTCTTGCCAGTAAATGTAAACAAATGTGAGTCTGTGGAACAGCTTTGATGTTTTGGGTCTCTGGAGATTGAGAGCACAAAGCCGTTTGTAATCTTTTGGTGACTTCATGTCTGTGACTGTTGAAACCTTATACAGACTTCTCGAAAGGCAGCCCTGTGCAGTGCAAACAAAACACTACCATTACCGACCCCAAGCACGGTGCATCAGTGGAATCAAATGGCTGGCATCTGCGGGTAGTCCTATTAAATTGAGAGTGTGCAAGCCTTCCTCGTAGGATTAGGCATGTTTGCTCTTTCGGCCTTTTGATTGCTGATTGGCAAAATGTCCGACTCTCTTAAGACCTGGCGTAAACTTCTGGACAAGCAGTGCCGCATCTGTTTGTGAGAGTTGGGATGCGGAGTGCTTAAAAACGCCGGAAATTATCAGGCAGTCCCTCTTGGATTCAGATCTACCACAATTTAAAGATGCTTGATTTTTTTCAAGAGTCAGAATTCAGCTGTGCCTGGTGCCTTCAGGAAATGAAGAATGAGATGGCTGTTTTGGAAAAGGACCAGCCTGTGTTTTGAGAAGTTTCTATGTTCTGACCCGAGGCTTTCTCCCATACAACCCTGGATGCATGATGGTGAAGGGCAATGTTGTTCCGGTTCGGAGGGCTCGGCAAAAGAACCAGAGATTGAAATCCAACAGTCACTGCTGTTGGGAGCTTACAGCTGGGATCATCATGGTTCCCTGAAGTCTTCGGAACGTCCGTGAATTGCAAAAGGAGTACGCGCTGGCACCTGCTCAAGACAAAGATGCTCGCAAATGGATCAGTTACTGTATTTGTCTCCTTACACCTGTCCTATACCGGCAACCAATGCAGAATCAGTGTTTACGTTTTTGCAAACCTGCCGGATTGTTTTCAAGGTTGGCGCCTGAACTTTTTGAACAGGAATTCAGCGATGAACAGTATATCCGAAGAGTCCAATGGAAGGAGCCTGGTGAGGGAACGTTGAATACGTTTCAGGTATTTTGAACGATTATGTATGACACTAAGAAACAACACAAATTAAAAAACAAATATAATTTCAGATGACAACCCATGTAAAAATTCAATGCTCTGGAGACTGTCTATCGGCGCAAAACAAAGAGCAACACTGACATCACAGTTGAGACTTGCAAAAGTCATTCGTTGATGAAAACATGTGAGAACCCAACGGCTGAATTTGACTAAAATGATTGATCGTTCATTGTTTCTTGAAAATTGATGTTCGACCATGCGACGGTTCAAGAGTTTCAGTTCATATACATTTTTGCAAGTTACTTGGCTCTTAAAATATTTTTTTCCAGCAGCTGCATCCACCTTGGGATGTTTTGCAAACATCTGGTGATCACTGATCAAAACCAAGGATAACTACAGCAACTCCATCTCAGCCATGGCCAAAAACCACGTCAAAACCAAACAACAAAACCAAATGTCAGATTTTTTGATGTTGTTTTGCCACACTCCCGGAACGGTCAATTGTGTGTTTAAGTGTGTTTCAAAAGAAAATACTTCGATTTGACAAGTGCAATTTCTAAAACCACCCAGAATCAAGGGAATAAAAGTACACCTAGAATTGGCACCTTAGACCTACATTTGGAACCTTAGTCTACTATATAAAAAGAAATGGGGAACATGGCGCATTACCTTTCACTCTGATTGCCAATCGAACAAACCAATACAGATTGCACACGACCCACCTGTGCACCACAGCAGCCAAGACCTGCATCGCAGTGTACGGGGAGAGACAGCTAAGCATCAAAATTTGGACATTTCATTTTCGGCCTCTGTTGAAACCATGCTGGCAAAAGTTGGTTGAGTTCCGTGAGTCTTGATGCCCAATGAACTCGACCAAATGAACAATTACAAACTCCGACATTACCGTTGTGTTTTGTGAACAAATGGTTTACCCATCACATCTTGGAACATTCACCCGTAAAAATGTGCAGCAAACTGCGTGTATCTGAAAATGTGCATCCGATCTGCAAAGTTGTAATCATGGCCATCAATGTCCGTAGGTTCCTGAAGTTGCTGATCGAAGCTTCCATGTGGAGCCGAGATCGGCTGCAAAGTCGCAAATTGATCTATGCGCAAAACTGCAAATAAGATATATAATCTAACTGTTTGTTCCGAGGGTCTGAAATTCCATCACCCGACACCGCTGTATTTGGTTTTTGGATTGGCATGAACGAAGTCCAGTAGCCGGCTAGCCAAACGGATACAATCAACATGTGTGTTTTTGGCATTGATTGCATATGCATTTGATAATCAAAAGTCATGGCCAATCGGCCATCGGGTTTTTGTTTGAAAACACTTGGATATTTGTACTTGTCAAAATACACCGTGCGATCATCGCAGATTGAGTTTGGCACAACCGTATTTTTCACCCACATATTTTCCAAACCATTAAATTGTCTTTAATACACTCTAATACATGATTGCTTGCCGCATGATGCAGCACTGTGCATATCTATAGCAATGTAAACCCATTCCATTTGAGAAACCAATTTTGCCAGGAACAGTTCAAGCAGGACGCGACACCAATCAACAGCTGTTGGTTTGGTGGAAGACATTTCTGTTGCGCTAGCATTTCCGCGCGTCTCAACGTCTGTTTCAGCAACCAAATATGCACATCACACACTGCCATGAATCATGCAATCGTCTACAGAATGATGTTTCGTTACTTCGCGGTTATACTTTTTCGCTCTTCATTGCGAAAAAACAGTCTCAAGAATATTCACGTTTCAATGCACATAGAAACATCCCTGATCCTTTGAACACTTGACGGTTGTTGACCATCCGCAACATTTTTTCTGATTTTTTCACTCTCCACTGCAACATTTGAAATTGCGAATCAATGGAGTAGCGCAAACGCAACTTTTGGTTTGTCGAGTTTGAGCCACTTGTGAAAGGATCCAAATACACATGTTGTGCATCAAAAAACTGTAACCGTGGGCATTTTTTGATTTGTGTGTGTGTGCGTCATCCTTGCATGGGTGCAATGATGAAATGTTTGACACCCCGCCCCGAAATCAGATTCCGGGCCATATGAGAACTTTGGTACATGACAAACAGTTTTTACTTTTGGAAAATTTGGCCAAAAGCATTGGGTGGAGTGACAAGACGTTACATGATGAGCTGCGTAAGGGTTTCAAGTTGGTTGGTGAAGGAACTCCGTCCAATGTTTTCAAAACAGAAGTCAGACAATGCAACAATGGACGAAAATGGTTTGATGGATCAAGCCAAGTTCATCAGACCCATGATACTGGGAAAAGTGAAGGATGCTGAGAGACCGGAATACTGCCAAGAGCTCAACGAGATCACCAGGGCTGATGCTGGAGTGAGAGGCTGGCTCGAAGGGCCCTTCAATGAGAATAATGTGAATGTCATGTTTGGCAGTAACTGGGTGCCGGTAGAACGTTTTGCAGTCAGACAAAAGGACAAGTTGAGGCCAATTGATATTTCCCCAAACAGCTCTTGAGCTGAATGAGGTTCTCAATTCTTGCTACAAACGGCCGTTGTTCCCTCATGATTTGCTGGTTCCTCCTCGTTCCTGCTGGGGTTCCGGTGCTTGTCTCCCTTCTTCTCTCTTTTTTCCTCAGGAAAGGTGTTCTGTTCCATCATAATTTGCTGGTTCCTCTTGGTTCCGGCTGGGGTTCCGGTGCTTGTCTCCTCTTCTTCTCTCTTCTTTGGTTCCGGTGCTTGTCTCCCTTCTTCTCTTTTCTTTCTTTCCTCAGGAAAGGGGTTCTGTTCCATCATGATTTGCTGGCTCCTCCTGGTTCTGGCTGGGGTTCCAGTGCGTGTCTCCCTT
>Ga0126342_10002379_pt1 | contig 29207 bp, 29 predicted proteins | sample Cyp1metagenome_FD_92528 | JGI IMG/M metagenome (GOLD analysis project Ga0126342, IMG submission 92528) | Coral microbial communities from Lord Howe Island, Old Settlement Bay, Australia - Cyphastrea 1 metagenome | ecosystem: Host-associated > Invertebrates > Cnidaria > Coral ... | reverse complement strand
GGAATTTGAATAATTATTTGGAAATGGTTGCAATATTGCAATATTGCAATATTGCTGGCAATATTGCAATATTGCAATGTTGCACTATTATAAATTCATAGTGGCAATGTTGCAATATAGACGGTTCAAAATCCTGGGGAGATTTCCCAGTGTTAGTGTGAGGGCTTGGGTGGTCATGGCCAACAATGAAGCTGTTCGCTTAGCACTTGAGAAAGCAGCTCTACGTGCCCAGAGGCACGCAGAGCTGGATGCAGCAATTGCTGTGATGGAACGACTGCTAAATATTGACCTACTTTCTCTGGAGATGCTCCCGTGGGGATGTGCTTTCAGGTATGCAAACCAAAAAACAGAACATCATGTGGTATATGATTACCATTTTACAATTGTGCATATATGCCATGATTGGTGGTTTTGTTACTGAATATTTAACTTGCCATGAAAAATGGACTGGGATCTTTGTTGGATAAAAAAAACTATCTGGGAGTCAGGAAATGGTAATGGATATGACACCCACAAACAACATTATCTTTTTGTCAAACGAACATAGTGTACATGTTGCCTGATATTAAACTGGTGGCTTGTCCGGCCCTGATCAGGTTGGATGCAGACAATCTGTCCAAGCCTGCAGCTGCTTCGAGTGTGATGCCAAAGCCTGGTTCCGGAGGCCGACAGGAAATCAAACTGCCATCACTGGGGATAATCCAACAATGGGACTGTTTGGAACTTTTGTATTGTCAGGTGTTAGTGAATGTTCCATCAACCAGAGTCTATTCAACATCGAATCAGATAAGAGTTCGATATGCTTGTGATGTGTTGCCTACTGGTTTCAGACTTCTCAACTGGGGGCAAGAAGTTGAATCTGGGTCAGTAGTTTCTGGCTACACATCTGGCGCACGTGATTATTTTTGTACATGCAGGAAAGAATTTGCGTGATGAATATTAAATGTTGGCTAAACATCTCGGTTTCTCTGTGTGTGTCTGTTCAATTTAGATAATGTGTGAACGTGCATGAATGTGTAAGTAAGTTTGTTTGTGTACTTTTTGATGAGTATATCATATCTCACACTGTAATCATGATTATATGTTATTTATGTTGATTTGTGCACAACATGAACACAGTCCCGTATATTACCAATTAACCACGATTATGTTATTTATTACCCATATAGCATAGACAATATAATCTGGTTTCTTTGTGTTTATTCTACCTCGATCAATTAATTATATTGTAAATTTTAATGAGCGATAATTAATATTTGTATCCTATACATGTATATGTGCAGCATGATATATGTCATGACATGTTTTGTCCAGTGCCCCATTTGCACAGGACATTCGACAGCTGCGGGCAATCCTGGCAAGTCAGATGCCGTGTCCAGGACCTATGAATTCACCACGCCCCAGGACAAAATTCGTAGGACCCAGTCTGGGCCATCAGTTCAGCAGCAATCTCATGAGAAGACAAGCATGCCATCAAATCACCGGAGACCAGTAGGAAGAGCAGGGAGAACCAAGAAACACAAAAAACATGTGAAAAAACAGATGAAGGCAGACGGTCAGAAGGAAGCTACTGGGAAGACTGCACCAAATGCCCCAGCAGCACAGCCTGGCAATTCCAACGTGCCCCAGACCGCAGAGACTGGTAATCCCCCTGATGGTGGTGCAACCACTGTGGCCAAACCCGCAGAGACTGCTTTGCCTGAAACTGGTGCACCCAAGAATCCACGAAAGACTGCTGCCAAGTCAATGGCAGTCCCAGTAAAGACTGAGGGTGATGATGGGGAAGATACAGAAAGTGATGCAGATGATGAAACCAAGGAGGAACCTGCAGAAACACCTGGCCCGCCAAGTGCAGTCAGGGAGAGGCATGTTGCAACAGCCGCCACTGAGAACCTCAGACGACCAGCCACACAGCAGCAGCTGGCAGCAACACCCCAGCCTGCCCCAGATGCCTCAAACCCAGATCCCTCGCAAGCCAACCCGGCCAATGCACCTGGCCCTGAAGTCACTCCCGAAACTAGTGGAGGTCGTAAGAAGAGACGAGAGAAAACAGCGCAAGAGAAAGCAAACCATGCCCGATATGTGAAGTTCAGCCGCCACATCAAGAGTGCCTAGACTGACCTGTGTGTGTTTGTTTTTCTTTCAGTTGATGTGCATTATTTTTACTGATGTGCCCACATTCTGTGAATTAAGATCGGTGTTGATTTGCAAAGGACACAACTACAAATATGTTGTATTGGAGGATTTTCTGCCTGACACACGTGACATGTTTCGATTTCAATTGCCTGGTTCGGGTGTACTGACTGAAACCTTCGCTGCTGAGATCATTCCCCTCCAGAGATCCAAAAAGCCCACAAGAAGGCCAAGTATTGTACCTTGGCCTTTCTAGGTAGATCTTACTTGGAAATAAATTCAACAAAAACACTGACATGGCTGACTCTACATCTCAAAATCTTGTCACTTGCGCTGGCATCAATCTATGATGATTGTGATTTTCAGCAAGTATGGACATGTATAGCACTGCCAGAGTGAGAATTACTACATGCACATGTGGCATGGATATGTCAGCTAAAATAGCCTGGTGGCTAAGCATGTTTTTAGGTATTATATATTATTATATTTATAATAAATATATTTATTGTCAGAACAAGCTGGTTGTGTTAATACTAGTAGTTGATGATCATTGGTCAACCATAATAGAGGAATCCGAAACATTGTTGGTCATTGAGACTAACATATTACCTAATGAATATTGTACTATGTATATCTTATTTTACTCATCATGCAAAGGATTCCTTACTTGATTCTGTTGGATATGTTCAAAAAACCCCTTCATGCGCACTCATGCATCAGGCAGCAGCAAATTGCAAGTCCTTCTGGAGGAGTGGGTTGCTACCAATGGCGATTGGAAAAAATCGAAACTTTACCAGAATATGAAGGTGAAGTCTTCTGAGCGACGCCATGGGGCACGAGTTTGGCTTACAAAGCATCAGTTGACGATGAAGTATGGATCAGAACAGATCGCGAACGAGATCATCAAGGCGAAGAGAGACGACCCGCAGATCTTTGAAGAGCAGTCCAAACCACACCCAGACGCGCCGCAGTCTGAGGCCAGGAACTATCATGTTTCTAGCTTGTACCATGCTTTTGGTAACAAGTTGGATTTGAAAATAACAAATGCAAACACTTATACTGGAGATATGCAGATCCATGGCTGGATCAGTTATACTATGGTGCTCGTTTGTTCCACATATTGTACATAAAATCATGATCCAATTCTATACTAGAGAGGGAGAGAGAAATACAAAGAAAAGAAACAGGGAGCTGAAGGAAAGTAAACACTTTAAAGTCGTACTGTTTCAATCGTTTCATGTTTCACGATCTTGTTCATACTAGGAGTTCAGTGAACTAACTCCTGCAGAGAATCGTGCTGATTCCATTTTCCAACAACTTTGCTCTCAGGAGCTCAGACTGTGGCTCGTCTGGGACTCGGAAGGAATCAGTGAATTTGAAGATCGGGCTTTGGAAGAAATTTACCAAAGCATTGATGACAGTGACTCGGAAGATGAAGATTCAGATGACAGACGCAAGTCAAAGAAGAAGCGGGGCAAGGACAAGAAGCGAAAGCGACATTCCTCAAGCGATGAAAAGTCTGACTCTGCAATCAGTGTCTCCTCTGAGTCATCTACTAAGGCAGCCGTGGAACATACCATTCCCCATGATGCTTCTTTGAACGTCACTATCGAATTTCACGTATGTGTGCATGGGCATACATGTGATAGCAGTAAACCATTGTATGGATTTTTGAGGGTGTCCAAAGAATGTATCATGTTTGTTGCCAGATCACTGACACGAACTCTTCAAATCTGAGTTACCTCATATATTATTCTTTCTGCGAAAAAATGAATCTTGGGGGTTGTCACTTCTTGGAATCGGATTGCTGTCACCTGGTTCTTCTCAGCACACTTTATGATATTGACAGGCAAAGAAGAAAAAGAAGAAGTCAAAGGGAAAGAAGGCTGCAAAGAAAGAGACAAAGGAAAAGAAGGAAAAACGCTTGCAGAAGGAAAAGGAGAAACACGAAAAAGATGAGTTGAGAGAAAAGGAGAAGAAAGAAAAAGAACAGATTGGAAAGGCCAAGAAGGCCAGTCTAAATCAACCCACTCTTCCATGGTGTTGTGCAGTCAAAAATCCAGTTTACTGAATAAATATGATGGTCTGTTGTATTCGTGGCATCATCCTCAATTTGAATCCATTTTGTGACATGCATGTCATGATTCGCAACAAAATTTTGCTCATACACCCAATATAATTCAACATGGCCAACCTGGCACCAGCTGTTGTACCAATTGGGCACGACATTGATCGAACCCTGTTAACAAATAACTCTAGTATGTCGATCTAGATCTATTTATTATATCTATATTATTAAAATATATAATCTACATTAGTTCCAATCCTTTCTCCCAGGTGCTCAACAGGATCAATGACAGGGTGTCCCATGCCTCGAAGAGGGCAAAGATGGTTGAAGAGATGTCGGGAACCTTGGAACAGATGATGCAGTGGCATTGCCAAAATTACTTCTGAAAATTTTGGGTATATTGAAAAAAATATGTTTTTTCTCAAATAAGGGTGGACCACAAACTTTGATTACTGTGATTGACTGTATGGGACATCCTTGTTTGAGGAAACCATATTATATATAATATATTATAATGAACTTTTCCAATCGGCCTGCATATATTATATAATAAAGATTGTAATCTTTGCTTTGTGGGTAATCCCGGGTAATCCTGAGGATGGTTGGAACCTTCAAACAAACAAATTAAATTAAACCGACAATGTGAGATTTACTATTATTCAATATGTGTCCCATCCAATGTTGAACTTAATCTACAATGGTGATGCATGTTACCAACAAATTATATACTGTTAAACCGTTTGTATTATATCAATAAATCTGAGAACCTGTTGGCCTGGCTGATTGGGACCTGTGCCTGGCTATTGGTCAGTGTTTGTTTGCATGATTTTTCACCATGTGAAATTATATCTTTCATATAAAGTGTCTGGCTTAGATATGCTGGATTTCTGGTTGGGCCGATAATGAATTTATGTCTTGATTTTTATATTTTATTTGTTTGTAAAATATTTTTAGAAGATCAAAATCGATTTCTCTGGGAAGACTCAAACCACCCACATGGTATCCTTTCCCCTATGCACTTAACACAAGTTCGAGAGGTTTCCACAAACAATGGATGAATCAGGGACCAACAAGGACCGTTCAAAAACACCTTCCCCAAATTGCAAACTTAAATCAAGATTGGGTCAAAAGTAAGGATTCACCCATCATGGGTTGTGACTGTCATTTCAATTGTCTTTGGTCAATCTGAAAACTACCTGTGCAATGGGTTGAAAGAGCTGCTCATGGAATGTCAAATCACATCCTGTCCAGATCAACATGCACCAGGTCTTAACATCAATCAATGCATGGCAAAGTTATGACTTTGAATTTAATTTATGTTTTTGGAATGGTTGACTTGAATTCCATGCGTACAATCTTTCAACCACAATTCAGAAACAATTCATTTTCAGCCCTTTCTTTGGAGGTCACTGTGTGTTGGGGATCATCCAATTTATGTATATTTCATTCTGATGACAATGGGGTTTTGATTTTATGATTTTAAAGTTGATTTATGGATTACACCTACAGTCGTTCCAACACCACAACCGGCAGCCCCATCTCTCTTCCAAGTCCCGGTGCACCATCGAAGCCATTGAAGCCTGAGGCCGGTGGCATTGCGCAAGGCGATTGAGAATGAGTTGAAGACGCTTCGCAAGGACTTGATCACACAGCGTGATGAGCTCCAGTGTAAGATCGACACACAGTGTGCTACTCATCTGAATTCAAAACCTAATTGATATCAACAAGAAATGTGCATTTTCCAATCCACAATTTGTTATAAAGTTGTTCACCTGAGAAAAGTCCTGTTCTGTCTTCTATCTAGTTAAGAGGGGTCAATGATGAAATCAGAAAGAATTAATATTAGATAATTTTGTCAATGATTGGGGATCTGTGTTTTTGCCTATCCAAGATCACCTCATGAGTTCGTTGACTCAGGTTGATGGGTTGCACACGCTGGTGGAAGATGCTGAGAAGCTTGAGTCTACGTACAAAGATTTTATTGCCCGTGCTAACTTGAAGTAATTCCCAGGATGTTAGCAAGTGAAGCTTTTGGATCTTACAAATCACGTGGCAAGCTCACTTTCTGTGCCTGCATAGACTTGCATTGGGTTGAATTTGTTAGATCCTATTTGGCATTTGGCCTGCAACCTATAGATTCCACATCAAGCCACTGTTGGTTCAAATGTTTCAGATAGTACTATCTTCCATATTTCACCAAAAAAAATTGCACTTGTCATTGAAAACATGAAAAGAACAAAAAAATGAAATTGTTTTCCAACAAAGACATCCCCAGGGGAGCCAAGTAGCAGGTACAGTCATGAGAGCTTAATTGGCCACGATTCTGATTTCAATCCCCACCATGACTTATCTCAGAGAAAAGTCATTGATTTTGGTGATACGAGGTGCAAATTGCGAGGAAGAACAAAAGAAACATTAGCGGGTGTGTCATTCTGGTGCCATGTGAACACCACTAACCTGTCTACTTGGCCATCATCAACTTTTTTGGTTCTCATTCTTGATATGTTTTCCCCAGAGTAGCCAGTATCGCAGTACTATCCGTGAGTTGATCAAACTGGATTCATCCCAACGCAGGTGATGATGAGCTTGGCATGTCAGCCATGTTGGAGAACTCCATCCATGAAGTCTGTAGTGGTGTTTTTTGGATGCATTAGGCTGCATCAGATTATCGTCTTGCGTGGTTAAACCAAGATAGGCCACGCCATCATGTGATGGCGAGTCATCATGATATGTCAAACTGATATTTCCTTACAACTTTATAGTGTGTAATTTTCTTGTTGGTGCTGGACAACGTTTTCAGTATAAATCCCAATGATCATCCATGATAATAACAATTGATCCCATATATGAAAAATATATTGTATTGAGATCTAACCAACTAAGTTTTAAAACATCAAAACAATTCCCATGCTATTTAACAGGTCAACCTCTGCCCAGATGTGAGCTGAGGGCTCGACTGCTGGAAAACAGATGCGCTCGCTCAAGGCCCACTTCACTGCTCCTTGCCATCAATGGGGCCGATCAAGGTTCGGATCTTCGTTCGGGTTTTAGGATCTTCGTTCGGGTTTTAGGATGATAAACATGTTGGTTTGGATTCAGTGGATAATAAATATTGTATACTGATCTATTGAAGGTTTTTACCAAAAGTATGTGAATTATAAATTATGTCACATTTTTTTGGGGTCATCTGGAGCTATTTCACTTTCTTTTGAGACTCTTTGAAATGAAATATCCAATGAATACAACAATTGGGTGGTAACCAACAATACATGGGAAAGTCCCAACTGCATGGTCAGGACAGGTCAGCCCTGGCAATGGTCTTTGTCAAACCAGCTGACAATTTATGTGTGGTTGAGTTTTACTTGTATCATTGAACTATTCTATTCACAACCTTGTCTGCAATGACTCCCAAAAAAGGGTTGAAGATCATATAAAGGAGATGTTTGGCATGATTAGCCAGCAATCAAGAAAACATGCCGTGAACCGAATGCCAACACACAAATGATCATATGTATTAGATTAGTATGCAATTCGCAATGAATGCTTACAAGCACTGCACGTGTTTCAACAATGGCTAGTCATGCAATGTCATGCAAATGTTTTTTTTGTTACCCCGTGTTCATTCTCCAATTTGGGTATTAGGTGGGCTACTAGTGACTTTTTCATTATTTATCATGTGCGTGCCTCCCAGGATACAAAACAGGGGGTGTCCCACGACCTGACCAAGAAACTTGGTGGGATGTCTGGCAAGAACAACTCCCGGGATTGGTGGAGAACCCTGAAGAAAGGACCAGTCACTTGACCTTGGTTTCTTAGTCCCAAAGTTTTGTCTTCGATATGCCAATGCCAAATCCAGGTTAAATTGTTTTGGGGTGGAATTTAGATTTTAACAATGTATCATATTTTTTTGTGTTTTTTTTGGTGGTTCATCCCAGGCCATCGAATTTATAAAGCTACCAATCAAATATGTTGACCCGGACGATGGGGTGGCCAAGTTCGAGCTCCAAGACTGGCCTGTAATGGACCCACATAGTATATCTGCTTTTTTGTTCGACGAAGCTGGCTTGCGAATCCCTACAGCAACTCTCAGGGAGTACTGGGAACACAATGCCCGGTTCCATGAACCGTGGGCACAGCAGGTGGCCCTGGGCACAATGCCCCTGGGCATATACGGGGACAGTGCTCGTGTCAGCACAAAGTTTGGGAGCACCAACCTTGTCGGTGTCTGGTTTTCTTTTCCACTCTGGAAACCATGCTCAGTTCGAGCAAGCCGCTTTTTACTCACAGTCATCCCAGATGAGAAATGCTGGAAGCACCACACCATGACTACAATCATGCGGAGAGTGACATGGAGCTTGAATTGCCTGATGGATGGAGCTCATCCAAGTGCAGGTGTGTACGGGGAGGCTCTACCAAGTCGCTTGCAGGCACTCGCAGGCAAAAAGTTCCTCTATCCATGCAAATTGGTTGAGATCAGAGGTGACTGGCAGTGGCATAAGCGCATTTGGCGCTTCTTCCAGTGCAGCTGGAACAGCCATAAAATGTGCTACATGTGCAAAGCTATGGCAGTGTCTGATGACCCAGCAGATCTGTACTGGAGGTATGAGAACAACAACTGGGAGACACAGTTTTCCTTGGAAGATTTCATAGCTGAACGTATGCCACCAACGGGGATTTGTTCCTTGTTCCAAATTATGCTTGTTCTGCTTTGATTTTCCTGAAAACTGTACTGATGGTCCATAACAAGCTTTGGGCTGTCCATGCAATGACTTTTTTCCTGTCTTGTTGGGATCTTTGTTTTGCAATCCAGGTCCCTTGCTTGGGCTTCGCCATTTCCATCCCAGCATGATCCGTTGGTGCATGATGCACGTGATTCATCTGGGGCTCCTATTCGTTTGCAATGGATCGTCCATGACTCTAGTCATGAAATGGTCATTTTTTCGTGATCGATTGTTTTCCCTGCAGGAGCTCACCAATGACCAAACACATAAGATACACTGCATCTACTATATGTCTGGGAATAAGTTTCGTCGGCTGAATGCATGCCCTAGGGTTTGGCCCCAAAAACTTGGGAAGGAATCTTCTACTTCGCTTTGGCGTCTTTGGCAACGATGCAGTCTCAGTGAATGTGAAGCTTGCCAGGGCATACAACAGATTTCGCAGATGGACTGCCCAGAACAAGATCGAATGCTCTCAGCCTCCTTTCACTGAAAAGATGGAAACTTGATTGGTTTTTGATTTTGGTGTTTGCAAATAGTCGAACAAAGAATTTCCCGGGTGTGGGCCTGTCTTGTTGTGATGGCCTTTGGACTTTGAAGATGTTTTTTTTCATGTGGACTGGGCACTACAGGTAGTATATTCTTCTGGGTTGTGCTCAATTTGTCTTGTCAATTAAGATGGGCAGTCAACAGTGCACAAAATGTGACACATCAAGCACATTTGGCATCTAAGTTGTTCAAGAAGAATAGTGACATCTTGCTCACGGCGAAAGCCTACAATGGACGGGTGATTTTGCAATGGCTTTGCGAAGAAGTGCATGCGGCGAGCTTGCAAGAGGGTGCTGAAGCATTTGATCCGCGTTTCAAATTGATTTCTGCAGCAATGAACCTTTGCCACACACAACAGTTGGGCATATGCCTTTAAAGTTTTTCTGTTTGGTGTTTTACAGAATGCCAGTCACACACTTGTGTGCTTTGATAGCAAAGCACATTTTTCTATAGATCGACACATGTGTAGGCCTATCTTGAATGGTATAGTTGTTGACTAAACATCACCCTGGATAATTACATAAATTATTTTGGAGCTCGAACTAAAACCACCAAAAATTGCCCCACCATGTACTCCCTGGGCCCTGTCACCTGCCGCCCTCAACTCCTCTCGTGCCAAGGATGCATATGGCCAGATTCCTTGGTGGATTGGAGCGAGCTGGCCGCTATCTGAAGCTTGGATTTTGGTCGGATTGCTGGGCAGCCATGTAGCCATAGGATATAAAATATATTACTGGTAATTTCATATATTACTACTATAGACTATTCTGGATTTCTGTGATTTTTGAATGGTACTAGTGTATTCAAAACCAAGGTGGATTGAAATATATTATTTATATGAAATATCGATCATAATTAATCTAGATCAGTTGTTATATACCCAAATATCAATTATATTCCAACACCATCTCAACATATCTCAACCATCCCTGACCTTCCACCTAACTACCCTTCGATCCTGGCCCGAGCCAGGACTTTGGATGAATCCCTTACCATTTTTGAAGATGGCTACCGCTTTTTGAAGATCTACAAGGGTCTCACATTTATGTCACTGAGGCTGGGCATTTTTTTGTATATGGAATCAGGATCCACAAGGAATTGTTTCAGAAACATTTTAACCTTCTAGCCTTGTGTCCCTATATGTTTTCAAAAAGTCAGGCTTGGTCTACAAGAACGGTTCTTACGTCCCAAATGCCATGCATCTTTGGTTGCAAAACATGATCAACACTGCTCACCCAGCCCGATGTGATGTATGTTTGGTGGACTTGTCCTTTTGATGATGGTGGTTGATTTATTGGGTTGAGTGTAATATAAATATGTTATATATATTTTTAAAATTGTGTTACCTAGTTCATCTGAGTTCACAACTCAGGCGATGTGGCATTTGCTGGTCTCCATTCGAGACTGCAGAAACTTATACTGAAATTGGGATGTGTTTTAAAGTGATCAAACATAGCTAGGTCATTAGCAAATCTGTCAATCCCGACTTGATTGTTGTCCAATTTGGTCACCAGCCAAGCACTCTTCACAGCTGAGGATCCAATCCGCGACTGTACCACGGATTCGTGGATGAGGACGGGATGGCTTGGATAAAAGGAACCTTGTCTGTGAGAATTACATATATCATATGGGTTTACATCAGGATCCCTTGTACAGTAGATTTACATCCTATCCCCATGGGTGTGCCACTGTTTTTACTTTTTTTTCTGGCAAATTCGAGTAGAAACCTTTTAGTCTGGTCAGCCAAGGAGTGTATCTGAAAGCACATCCTAGGCAAGCAATCCGGTGGCTCATGAGGTGTGGCAAACTCAGGACCCTACTTGGCAAGATTGTGCAGCCTGGTTTGGTTCCCTCTTCCTAGATGCTGACCCTAGTGAATTTGTGAGATATCTTTTGCTCACCACAAACCTTGAAAAATGGCTTGCAGGATCTGGTCATCGCATCTGAAGATCAAACAGTACCTTGATCATGGATAGAACTCGAGTCAATCTGATCTCACTTCAGATGATATCTGACTTGTTCGGATTATTTGCACCCTTGGCATTGTTTGTGAGAAAATGCCACATCTGGTCACTTGATCCAAGGTACAACAAACAGGTGGCAGAACGGCTACGCAAAAAGCGTGGTTGACTTCAACGCAAGTTAATTTGCTTGGGGACAAAAGGGCGCACCCATGGGGTAAGGGATCCTGGAAAACAAACAAAGGGGGTTCTACCAAAGCCTTTTGTTTGAGATGGTGTTGGAAGGCCAGGGTATATATATATATATGTATGTATGTATGTAATGTAATGTAATATAATGTAATGTAATGTAATGCAATGCAATGCAATGCAATGTAATGTAATGTAATGTATGTATGTATAGATAGATAGATATATTTGAATATAGATTGATAATATAGTATAGATTAATGGAACTAGGATGGTGTGTAGATATGATATGTGTTCAAATTAAATACATATGTCCCAATACAAGCCTGGTTGCAACTACCATAACCAGGGTTAACTTGGGTTGCAACCCAATCTTGGCTCTAAGGGAAATGTCCTTGTATAGTTTGTACTGGTGACAAACTACCAGTGTCATTTCCTGAAGCGAGTTTTGGGATTTGTCTTTTCTTTGTTTGGAAAGAGACTGCCAGTTTTTGCAAACTACCCTGCAAACGAGGCCGCACTTCCCTCCCGCAACCTTTGATGTTTATAAAGTTGTTTGTTAAACTGTTACGTTTTGTTATCATAGCACCTCACATTGGCTTGCGTACTTCAATCCCCAATCTCTTTCGTTAAAGTCCCATAGATATTAAGTTTCAAGCCAATCCCCCATCATTCTTATGTAAATATATATATATATATATGTGTGTGTGTGCATATATATATACTTCTGTCACCATTCCCAATCCCCATCTTTTTGGCCAGCACACCCACCTCAGGTGGGTTTGGGCGCCGCCCTTCGCCTCAGTGCCTTGTCGCACGTCTCTGACCCGGCCGTGCGCGTTGCCTCGTCGTCCGTGCAGCGGAGGGCGCTGGAGGTGGCGTTGAGGCTTCAGCATTTGGCGGCGGGGTGGCTGATCTATGCCTACAATGGTGACTTGGATTTGCTGATGATACTGTGGATGGTTGCGAAATCCGATAAACCACCAATTTGGGATGGTTTTTCAATGTTTTTCAACCCTCTAAAGAATGGGATGTTTACCATCTATCAACTGGTGCAGGATTTCGCAACCATCCACAGTATTTATAGGAAAGTGATGAATCGTTATTGACACTAATAAGTGATGATTTTTTAGTGATCATCATAAATGGTCACTTATTGTTATGATATTATAAGTCACGACTTGGATTTTATCATTTTAATAGTGATGAATATCGTTATTTGTACTGATGAATGGGAAATTCATCTATCAATAGTGATTAAACATGTGAATAGAGTTGTGATTAATAATGATATTTATAGTGATGGTTATAGTGATATTGATCGTGATATTGGTAGTGATATAAGATTGATATAAGTTATAAGAGTGATATTATATAATGGTGATTTGCTGAAGGTGATGATCAATATAAATTTAATTGTGATTAATCTATCGATATAGTGGTTAATATAGATTAGTCATTAATTATTGTGATTAATGGTCAGCTATATGGATCAAAACCTGGATTGCTGAATATGATTATATAGTGACAATAGTGATGAATGGGACAACCATCTATTAAATGTAATTAATATTGATAGTGATTCTCTATTTCAGGAGGATAAATTGCATATTTATCTATGTAGTTGCTGGATTTGATGATGTTTGACATTTGACCATTGGTTGATCCACCAGTTGGGGAATTTATTGGGTGATCTTTGGATCAGCATGAGAATCAGCATTGACATTTTTGCTAAGTGATGTTTTGTTTGGCATTTTTTTTATTGATTATGATTGTTCGTACTATCAGTACTGCTTCTATTTTTTGTGATTGTTTTGATGATGATTCCTCTTCTCTACTTCTCCTGCCGAGTATGGTCAGGATAGAACAGGATATATTTGGGCAAAGCTGAATGAGAAGTAGTTGAATGGGGAATTTACCCATAACTTATGTGACCAGAATGGGAAGACTAAAACAGAACACCCCACGAACTGGGTGAGGATACTCGGATACCCCAACCTCTCGGGGGTCCGTGCTGTTGATGGAAGTATCATGAAGTATCATGAAATCATGAACTGCAACTAGATTTGGACATATAAACTTGGATCATCTTGGATCTGGGTGTGTCTGAAAACTTGGATCAACTACCCCCAATTTTTTCATCAAAAACATCAGCATTCTATTCATGATCATGGTGATGAACCCACGGATTTTCAGGGATGTCGCCTATGTTCAACCAACCCCTTCTGATTCTCTATGGCACCGTAGCGGTTTTTAGCACCGGTCACGACTCACGACCCAAAAAGGTCCGGCACGACATCGGGACGCCTTCATTGACTCCTCGCCGTGGCCGATCAACTCAGCGCACTTTGGGGACGAGCATCGCTGCCTGACGGAGCACCCGGCAGTGAGATTTTTGTTGGAAGACCCCACTTACCTGGGCAAACATCATCACAATCCATTTGTATATGGGAAATATATGGGATATTATGGCATAGACATAGATAAACATAGATAAACCACTTAGTGGACTTAGTGACCGTTGGTAATCAGGGTTGGTAATCAGGCTTGGTAATCAGGCTTGGTAACCAGTTGCTTGGCTGAATAATCCTCCAGTTTCGGGGAGAGGCTTCCCCCGCAGAAGATAGCGCTTGAAATGATTGCGTCCAACATAGATTCCAGAACGGGAACTTTTCATGGGGGACACTGCATTTCCCAGCCATTTAGGACCTTAGGAACTAGAAAGGTCTAGAAAGTCTACGGACGTCAAAGTCAAAGTATCCATGAAAGCAAAGTTTCCTTTCGGTCATGTACTATAGCAATTTTTGCTGGGTAAGCACAGGGTCTACCCAGAGATCTCAGCTCAGCTGGATATTTTTCCAATTTTGCCAAGCAGACTTCTCCAATCATGGACCAAAGTCCTAGCACTCGGATGGGCCATAGACTTTGTAGGCTGGTGATCGTAGCTGGGGTTTGACCTTGAATTACTGATCCAGAACAGACAGCTCAGACAAGGAGACCTTATGGCCATGGAGAGAGAGAGAGAGAGAGAGAGATTTGCTGACCAAATTAAACTCCGCGAATCAAACATTGCATTTATGATGACTTGCTATATCCGGCATTTATAGATGATTTTCTGATATGTTCACATTAAAACCTCCATTTACCCTCTGGTAAACTAACATAGCTATGGAAAATCACAATTTTTGATGGGAAAATCCACTATAAATGGCAATTTTCAATAGTTATGTTACAAATTACCAGAGGGTATTTGGGATTTCCATGGCCCATCAATGCCAAAAACCCATGTGTTTCTTCCAAGGCTCAGTCGCCGCGCTCTTGCAGCAGCTCACGAGCAACGAGAAAACTCTGTCCGATGGACCGGGACGGCGGGCATCGGTGGTGATGGCCACGTGGTGATTCGCTAAGGGTTGGGGGGTGGTGTGAAAATGGTGGATTTACCCTCTGGTAATTTAACATAGCTATTGAAAATGGCCATTTATAGTGGATTTTCCCATTAAACATGGTGATTTTCCACAGTTATGTTAGTTTACCAGAGGGTACCATCAAAATATGGAGGTTTAAGATGGTTTGAATATGGTTAACCTCCCAAAATGGAGATTTTACATGGTTTTACATGATTTAACTTATGGGCATGTCTGCAATTGGTGCATACCCCCACAGGGATAGTGATGATTAACGAGTGAATTGAGGGGTACCGTATGTTCGGATACACCCATGCTTGGAAACAGGGGGACTACGAATGACGGATTTGTGTGGATTTAACATGATTTAACAGTAAATTGCCGATGATTCCAGCATTTGTGATTAAATTATATTTAATTTATGAGGCTATGTAAGAATGGGACACACAGAGCAAAATAGAATGAGGTGAACCACTTTCACTTTCACTTGGTGAGGGGTACTTTTACCCGTCCAGCAATCAGATATGGCTGTGTTCCCTTTTTTAATCAGTAAGTCAGCGGTAACTTTGAATATCAGCGTTTAAATGTTCGTTGCCTTTCCGGGGGCTTCCGTGATGTTTTTTTGTTTTAACACCATAAATTATTTTACCTAAGCTGCTGGAAAGAAACGCTCCTTCAAAGATCAATAGCCACTTCAACATGAACCCCTGAACAACATTCATGATCCCTTTATTACTTATTAGGTGCTTTCTATACATCTTTCTACCCTCCCAAATAATAGATTTCCCGGTAGAAAAAAAACCTAAGAACAAGTAACATGTTTCATGGACAATAGCCATAGGTATGCCATGGCTGGGTCGACTCCCGATGCAGCCACGACCCGCACCTAAGGTGACTGTCTGTGACTACCCCGAGACCTCCATGCTCCCGCGCTTGGCTGCCTTCGTGCACGGAGTCTATGCGCAGCGTCATGGTCACCTGGTGAGGGTGAAGGGGTGACCCTCAGATTCCTGGGGAGCCAAGTCACCACAATTTCCTGCCGTTCTTGTTGGGTGTAATTAAATATATATCTACAATGTGAGGCCCCCAAGATAGCTAAGTTGGTTTATAACTCCAATAACTGTGGTTTATGGTACTTATAACTATACTTACTGGGGCTTATAAACCAACTTATAACTGGGGGGCCTCACATTGTACCAGTTAACTCCTAGTTCGAGGCCAGCTGCCCGCTCCCTGGGACCTAGGTTATGCCTACCGCCATCATCGCCATTCACGGCATGCCGCTGATCGCCCGGCTGCCTGGGGAAAGGTGGCGGCGATGCAAGAGGCATTGCAGGATGCTGGGGGGGTTCAGAATCTGCTGCAAAATGAGGGATTTGTATGGATTTGTGGGATTTATCAATCAACCAAGCTGGATGATTAACCAATAATAATGATGATTAATAATAATAATAAATAATAACAATAATAATACCCTCTGGTAAATAAACATAGACCCCGAAAACAATGAAATTCTATTTGAAACTAGTCTTCCAACCCCCATTTGCCAGGGTCTATGTTAATTTACCAGAGGGTAGGGCTTTGTGGGATTTATCAACCAAGCTGGAGTTATTTGGAAACTTCATCATCGGATATATTCATATTTATCGATGAACGGTGAAAGTATTGAACTTATTGAACCATCAAAAATTGGAATGTGTTTCTCCAGAGGAGCCATAACTAACTAGTACTGTATGGACTGTATGGGTAGATGTTTGACCCTTCCACCCGCATCTGGCGGTGTTTCCTGAAAGACTCCAAGATTGAAGATGGAAGCTGCAGCAGTTGGATAGGATTCAAGTTGGATCAACTGACAACCCAAAAAAGGTCCCCTTTGGATCTTTGGGGTCCAACCCTGAAGCCCCGCAGGAGGGCTGGGATTGGGCTATTTGGGTGGACTGTGATTTGCCTCTGGGACTTTTTTGGTGGTCCATGGGTGGCAAATCAGCGGGATCCTGCAGTGCTGCAGCCATAGTTGCTGCTAATCATGATGCAGTAATAGTTGCAGCGATACGGATGTTGGGGGATGTAACAGTGATGAAGATGGATGTTGTGGGCTTTTTGGGGTTGTACTACGTTGTACTACTGTACCTTATGAATTGATATCTAGAAGGATATCATGGACTTTGGGGGCTTTTGGCTGTTTAAAATCAGTTTATGGTTGGCCAGGGAGAAGGATTGTCACCATATAATCTACTGCGGAAAAGCAGGGATATCTCCATTTTTGTGGGAAACAATATATGTTCTATTGATTTCCCCGTTCCGGGTGGAAAGCAGTGTCAAAATTACCTAAGGAACACACTAGGAATATCTGGGAGCGCTGCCAAAAGCCCAGAGGTTTTTCATGGACCTCAATAAGAGCCTGGAGTCTCTTTTGCCGGAAAGCGATGATGGAGTGAAGATGGTCATCACCGAAGATGCTCAAACTTTGAATACGGCCGCCCGGCATCAGCTGGGTCAGAATTTGCTCAGTTTGCTCGCTGGATCGGGATCGTGTTGGCCAATTTTGCTGTTTCATCGCTGTGACTTCAGTTGAAAGCACATCAACATTCGTGGTGGTGGTTCGACGCATTTACTTCCTCCATTTTCCTCCCCCTATCATGCAGACAGCAGTATTTCATCTGGATTTGCTGCTGGCAATTCCGTTCTCAATTCTCCATGATGTTTTGCTTACACGTTATTAACCGAAGCTAGTTGGGTAGGCTTGATTTTCTGCTCAACTGCAGCTGGAGGCCATTTTTTTCATGCGTCGATCTCAGTGGAGCTTGAGGCTCTTAGAGAAGGCACCACGGGGCCCTGGATGTGGATGGATGTGGATGGAGATCAAATCCTCCAAGAGCAGGGATTAAAGCCACGATTTTCAGGCTGGTTTCGCTTCAAGTATTGTTTTCCCTTTTGCCTGAGACAATGATCTCAGCTTCCTTGGTTTAGTTGCCAAGCAAACCAGGGAAGGAGTTCAAAGCACGAATGAGGTAGAGAAAGATTCATAGGTTTGTTTGGTTTGCATAGCCCAGTCTAGAGTTTTTGAGGGAGGGCTATTTAAGAAAGATGCTGTACCACTAATTGTTAGTTTTGCAATTTAGGCTTGCAATGGTTTGCGTTGTTTCTTCCTGCCTACCCAACATGTTATTATTGTTTAATTCGACTCGGTTCGAGAATTTAAACTTTCATCATATTGTTTGATACCCTTTAAGGATATAATTTAACATAGCTACTAGTATGGAACATCACCATTATTTTTAGGTAAAACATCGAACTAAATGGGCCATCTATACCATAGCTACTGTATCTTCAATTACCAGAGGTTGTCTTCTGATTCAATGTTATGCGGTATATCGGAGGGTATTTTTTCATTATTCAATATGCTAGGCTATTCAAAATGTGTTTTGAAATTACCAGAGGCTATCTTTAAACTATTGATGATCATATAATAGTTATAATTAAGTTACACACTCACCAAAAATATATATATATATATATACACTATACATACGTTTGCCAACGTTCATTATACCTTAAGTAAGCCACGCGTTTTTTTGTTTTTTACCAATCCCTGACCAGGTTTGGGGTGGTGAAAGCTCCGCCTTCGTTGACCACACCTGGTGGGAACAGCAGGCCTTCGCACAGGAACTGCTGGGCGCTCTGGCCAAGCGCTGCGCAACGCTGAGGCGGGCCACGGAGGTCCGAGGTCACCGACGAAGAGTTTGCGAACTGGAGAATCACCATCTTTCAATAGGATTCAAGTTCGGTACATCAACGATTTCTATTAGTGCAATTTTCAATAAATTACCAGAGGGTGATTTAAGTATGATTGCATAGGATTTATGGTGAATCATGGAGGTATGTAGTGGATATTTTTTAGTATCCAGCGGTTAGAAGGGAGCAGATTAGAGCTGGGGAAGCCATATTCTCTAAAATGTTGCTTAAGAGTTCCCCAACCACATGATAGTTTTGCCATGGGCAACTACAATGAGATGGGAGTTTTTAAGATATTTGTGGATGGGACTGTAATGGGATATCATGGGAATCGCTATATAATGGGATATGAATAGGATATGATCGTCGGATTTATCAAGAATTTAAGTAACCGTAACGGGAATATCTTGGAATGAAATCCAACAATCTGATATATGAGGGTGCAATGATACTCATAAATAAAAGTAGCGCTTTAACGTCTAATGAGGCACCATCATGCTGTGGGGTACCCTATTTGCAGACAAAGCCATGTCTGGAGGGTGACAAGTGTGGCGTTCACATATGGGAACGCATCAATGGGATGACGTAGGGATGACTTGTTGAAAACAGCGTTGACTATGGGGAAAACACGAAAGGGCCAGTGAGGGATGACTTTCACTTCTACCTGTACATTTTTTGGGTAACGGAATGTCTGTTGTGTTCTGTATATATGGTTTATAGTGAGCTTTGTGGACTATTTTGTGCGATTTGGAGTTTTGTGAGGGTTTCAATCACAGCAGCTGATGGGGAGATGAACACCCTGACAGCGAAGATCAATTTATTCCCCAAACAGTGTGTCCACACTGAGGGGTTCTTACGGTAGGTGTAAAGGCCGGTGCTTGATCAGGGTGCTCCATCTGGGCCCCGGCATTTGTTGTTCAAAAAGTCTTGATTCACACATCAAACACCTTGTTTGATTCGCTGATTCTTCCAATTTCCTGACCCCAATGATGATAATTAATGATGTAGCCCCATTAGTTATACTGTAGTAACTATAATAGCTAGTACCTTCTGGTAAACATACAGAAAACGATGGAAAATCACAATTGTCAATCGGAAAAATCAACTATTTCCATGGCCATTTTCAATAGCTATTTTGACATAACCAGAGGGTAATAACCCCAGAATCAACCAGAGGTTTCCCCACCGGTGATGCAAATCTTGGGCCCAGGGGACCCAGGTACGAAGCCGGGGCGGTTTACAATGGAAGCCACCAAGTAGACCCAGGTGCCGTCCAGGGTGTGAATTGATGGACCGGGTGATGGGTGGCACCAAATGGTCAGTTAATCAGTTGATGAATTATATATGGTGAACATATGGTGAACTATGTCAGAATATGGTGAATTTCTAGCGCATGAGGTTTTTTTTTTTGGGTGACTACCTGAAATTTCAATGTCAATGGTCTATGGTAATCAAGGAATATTCGTTGACTTGCTGGTGGAGGTTGATTCCTTGGCCATGTTCTGGCCACTGATGGAGGCATGTTCAGATTTAATCCACACTAGTGTGCTTTGATCCACTGGTTGCTCATCCCAAATGCTCCATGGTGCTGGAATATTTACCTACATTTACCCCACTTAAATGGCTCAGTTATGTAGGTACATATTCCAGCACCATGGGTTGCATCTGGGCATTTGTGCCTGGGTGAAAACCTCTTGGATTTAAAAAAAAAGCGGAGAATGAACACCTAAGATTCCCATATGTTTTCGCTGGTAAAATCCCTCAATTTGTTGTGCGTCAAAAATCCAACATTAGAGGATGAAACTGGTTGCAGGACAACGGTGACAACCATTTCAACAAATCACCTCCATATTTCCCAACATCGTTGTTTCCATTTCAGGATTTTCAGGCTTGAAATATGTTGAAATATCAGATGACCATAGATAAATTGCATTTATAACCTCAATTTCCAAGGGTTTTTCCCAAGAAAAACCAGCTGCAGACCCGGCAGGTGACGCCTTGGTGTATCCGCCGGAGGTCCATGTTTTGGCGCAGAGGGAGATGATGCTTGGTGCTGACCGATGGGTTGGTCACAGCTTGGCGGAAACGGCGGGAAACTGTGGAAAACTCCAGGGAAAACACATGGATGGTAGGCCAACTGCCATGTTCATTTGGAAAATGTGGCACAATATTCATGATATTTCATGATGAACTTTATTTTGTGGCAATTTTACTGGGGACCATGTGGGAATACTATGATCAAGCATGAGATGCAGGTGGTTCTATGGCAAGTTTATTGAATTAGATTTTTTCATGGGGAAAACCGGGGGATGATGATCACCCGTTGGATTTTGGAATGTCCTACAGTATTTGACAGAAGGGACAATTTCACCAGCAGAAAAGTGGATCTGAATGTATAGACATGTGCAACAAAAGGGATAGTAACTGTTTTTGATGAGTAGGATATTTTTTTGGATTATGTAATGGTTGACGAGCTGGGATCAAGCCCGCCTGAGTGTATAAACATTTATAAACAGCCGACATGCCGAACATGAGGTAGGTGAGTTATTCTGTGGGATATATATATATCCTCCGGTAATCAAGCAATGAAAAATCAAACATAGTAAAATGATCTGGGTAAATTATAACGACCTCACTGCGACCTCACTGGAATCATGGTTAGTAAGAGGAATCATCCCAAAATGGCCTTAATTCAGGTTAGTCAAATATTATAATTTACCCAGAATGACGTAAAATGGACCATTTCCCATTTTTAGATGATGTTTATTTATCTTCCCAGCTCTAAAGCTTCATTTCGTTCAGGGGATTTCCCTGCCATGTTGGATGACACCGGAGGTAAAATTTTGTCAGTTGAATCATCCATCGAAAGCTGGAAATGGAGTAGCTCGCTTTCGTTGATTCATTTGGGATTCCTTTGGATTTCAATGGCCATTCCAGGAACCGATTTATTGGAGGTACCATATAGAAGGCCTATTTTTTAGGCCTATGTAAGGGAATATCCCCACAAAATATGGCCTTATATGGTACAGTACCTCCATTTTAGGATCATGAAATTCCCATTGATTATTTCATGTTGGTAAAACAATCATAAACCATCCATGACTGGGAATGGTAACCATACCACCCATGAAAATGGTGATGACTGGGGGATGGTTTATGATTGTTTTACCCACATTACTAGTCACATTACTATTATTGCAACAGATTCAACCGGAATTTGGATGAGATTGGTTCATTTTACGGGTATCTTCCTGGGCCCATTTTTTCCAGGAATTCGTACCATCCCATCTCCTCGCGGTTGGTGGGCGAAACCTGGGAACCAGGCGCGGCCCCAGTTATAAGATGGTTTATAAACCCCAGTAACTATAGTTATAGGTACCATAAACCATAGTTATTGGAGTTATAAACCAACTTAGCTATTTTTGTTGGTCACCCATTTTATCCTATATATCCCCGTACTTGTTTGGCGTAAAAAACTGCCGGGTCCTCCAGGTTATTGCTGTGCCAATGTCATAGTTTGCACAGCCACAATAGGGACGTTGCGTTTGGAACCAACAGATTGGCACGAAGGGACCTGCCTAAAGGGACCTGCCTGCTTTGGAGGCAAGTTCATTTTATCCTTCAACGGGGCACCTTGGTGACAAAAGTGCCAGGGGGGTGTGGTGTTCCTGCTCTCACCTGGGATGATGATGCCATTGGCAGACTGGTTGCACCCCTTGCATGCTTAGATACAAAACAACCATTGTAATTTTAGAATTTATGCAGAGATGTCATGCCGGATTTGGGTGCCAATTTGGGTGCATAAGGCTTCCCAGCCGCGATGAAGGTAGAACTTGGTTTGGCCCCAGTGCCTCTATGGAGGATCATCCCAGTTCATATCCGATTCACGAAGTGGGGTCGTCCCCCCATGTCAAAGTTGTACCTATTGGGGATGATCACTATGGTGACTTACCGTAATATACCTTTGGTCCCTTTGAACGTGGGATGATGCTCCAAGGAAAGCATCCTCAAAGGATGAACCAGGACATGTGGCACTCAGCCTCATGTCCGAATATATACTTGTTGATAGGGTTACTCCGAGGTGAATCGATGAAATACATTGAAATACTAAATAAAAACGATGTTTCTATGGGGTGTTTATTGTCATTTCAGATGGAAGACATCAGGTAGATGCGATGCAAGACTGGGGTGGATATGGCAAGGTCATATACACCCATCAATAGGCTGTTTAGGTAGAGCAATCTCTAATTGTTCTTAGGTGACCCTGCCCTGTACAAGGCATCTTCCCGTCCTACTGTGTGAATCGTGTGAAGTGTTTGCAGGAAGAATGGAGGACCCATGGGCATTGCCTTCATGGGTCCTCCCTTGGTTGTCCCACTTTATGGTTGGATGATTCTTTGTTGAACATAGCACTATGATGGCCGTGGGCGACCTGGGCATACCTGGGCGACCTAGCGGGGACATCCAGTGGGTTCCAGTGGTCCCCAAATCATCCGTGGCCAGGTAAAATCACTTTCTGGCCCCACGGTTGCCGACGTCCTGCATGCCACCTGGTGCCACATGGTGCGTCAAGGATCCCATCGGAAACCGGCAATTGGATGCTGTAAGATGTGGGGGTTGGAGAACTCAAGATCCCCATAGATTTTTTCCCGTATCAATGAATATTCCAATACTATTCCTATCCATTGTTAGCACGTCTCCATTCATGTTTGGTCAATTGTTTTGGGGGGGATTGTTTGACAAAGTGGGTTCATTAACCCATTCTGACACATCCAACTATCGAATATATATATATATATAACATTATATATATATGCAGCATAAACCCAAGAACTTACCCTGTCAGAAGGTGGAAGAACCCAATTTCAATCCCCTGTTTTTTTTTGGGGGACCGAGGTGAACTACTTTGAGGTCTTTTGTCAGCTGAATGACTTGGAAGATCGGTGCAAAGACGCTATGGCTGATCAGTGAGGGCCTGGCAGTGGTTGTGGGGTCCTGGGGCCAGCGGATCGCTAAAAAAAAACATGCCATAGGGGCTATTTTTGGAGACCAAATCCATCCAAATCCACATAAATCTACCCAAATCCACTATATGTCATTCATGGGTCTATAGTTATGGATCACCTATATATAGTTAATAATTCTAAAGTCCCATATTTAAAGATATTTATAAAGTGTGTCCATCTACCCTCTGGTAAAGTACCCTCTGGTAAACTAACATAGCTATTGAAAATGATCATTTATAGTTGATTTTCCAATTGAACATGGTGATTTTCCATAGTTATGTTAGTTTACCAGAGGGTAAAACGTGGAACTGGTGCCCGGCACGAGGATGTCCTGGCCGAGGAGGAGCGTTGGATGCTGATGGCACCCTGGGAAAAAATGGCGGAAAGCGGCCCCAGGTGGTGGGTTGATACCCTAGGGCCAACATGGGTCAACATGGGTAAACGCGCAAAAAGATATGGAAAAACCATGAAACCCAAATGGAAAAGAATCTACAAATGGTGGGTTTCTATGGTTTTCTACACCTAATTTAATGTTAGTTTATAGGAGGGTAGCTGGAAAACTCTTCCTGAAAGTTGGTCCAAGGGGAACATCAACCCGAAAACAATCCACACAGTGTGGGGATGTTTGGTTATTTTCAGTGTACGCTGAGTTGAGAATGAGAACCTTTCTTTGGGGCACCAGTGTCCCTAACTGATGGGATCATAGATTAGGGTTGAATTATAAGGACACCACAACATCGCCATATGATTAGTCAAAGGACTCTTCTTCGAAAAATTATCCAAGAACAGCCTCGCTTCAAAATGTGGTTCGCTGAGTCTGCATATCTCAGCCTGAAAATGCCTGAAAAGCAGGGTACCTCAATATCCAGTGGAGTCATCAGCTTTTTCCCTGTGAAAATGCATCGGGTAGACACCCCCAAATGGTAGAAAGATTGTTCTTCATTCCGCCACCTGCCTGAGACAGAGCCGCAGGCCTTGCCAGCCTTGGATGAGTACTTGAGCCTCTTCTCTGAGCAACTTGGTGGAAGATGGTGCTTGCGGTTATGAATTGCTTCTGAATAGACTTTTCTTTGGTAGGTTTCAGTCATGGTTGATTTTGATCTTTCAACTAAGTGTCTTATTTGACTTCCATAAGTGGAAGAATATGAGGAGGCGTGCTTGCAGGATGCCATGATTTTGCTGGCAATGTTCATTATGTTCGTGGATGTGTTTTCTTCTATGTTGCACCCAAACTGAGATTATACGTCCCAATTAAATGTTATTTTATGATCATTGAATCATATCCGAACCCATGGGGTTTACTAATAACAGCGCATATTTACATAATATATATTATAGTAACATCACTATGCACACACACACATATTATCAACCCCCAAAAAGATCGAACAGCAATTCGGCCACTACTACTTGTGGAGGCTTCGCGCGTCAAACCGCCCAGGTATGAAGAGCTGTTGAAGTTGGAACCAGCAGCTTTCGTGCAAAGCAAGGCAGGGAACTCGGGAAGCTCCAATCCAGTACGAAGATCGATGGGGATGACGACGGATGATGAGCAGTGAAAGGAAGGGGGTCAAATGCTGACCCATACTACCAAGGTACAGTACATGCCATATCTTATTTGGTGGTGACTGGAACATGGCTTTTATGACTTTTTATAAATTTGGAACGGATTAATCATCCCAACTGACGAAGTCCATCATTTTTGAGAGGGGTAGGTCAACTACCAACCAGATTATGATTAACCATCATTAACCATATATTAACCATATAATAGCCATATATCAATGATTCCAAAGGATAGGGTGTTTTCACATGATCAACCAATAGGAAACCATATGGCAGCTCCATCCCCGGGTATTTTTTTTGGGGGGATCATTGGGAAAATGCCCAAAAAATTTGGAAAATGCCAAAAAAAATGGGAAACTGATGTTAACTTAAATGAACTTCCATATCATTCTTGATGTGAAATGTCCCCAATCTAGATCGCCAAACCGCAACTTCAATAATTACACACATTGACTGCGCTTGCAATTTTCACCCAAGAAGATTCCATCATACGACCACTCAAACTCAAATTTCATTGCATGTCAACTTCAGTGCTTAGTTTCTGCCAGTCATAACTTCCTGCCAGTTCCATGATGTTCCATCCATTTTCCATCCATTTCTCCATATTTCCCCTCATCCTGGAGCTGTTTTTTTCCAGGCCCCCAGGGGCCACCAGGGGCCACCATGGCCACGCCACGGCAGGTGGATGCCGAGATCACCACCGGTGAGGCCAAGCAGTGCATCCTGGAGCAGGTGGAGAAGGAGTCGGAGGCCGACTTCGCCACATCTTTCCTTGTTGGTCAATGTCAGTTGAACATGTTTTTTAGCATCCGTGTATAATATTGTATAGTAATATATGATCATATATATATATATTTATGATTATTTATATGTATGTTGGTGGTGAATATGTCGATGAGACGAAGTTTCTGATGAAAGATGTGGTGAACACTTTTGCATTTGTTTGGATGTTGATGAAACATGATGAAAGAAAGACGGCATGGAACTGGCATGTTTTGGGGTTAAGGACGGTTCAGCACCAAGTCCAAGATAACCTCCGGGGTCATCAGCTCCATGGCTAGCTGGAAAATCAACCATGTCATTCGATGATTTTCCCATTGAAACTTTCATTTATGGGGGATTTCCCATTGCCTTGTTTGGTGACACTGGAGGGTATCCACCATTTTCCGAGAATTTCCGAATCATAGATTCATTGGTTCACATTGAACATCAACGCAACCTCATTAAATTACCAATAGTTGGTTAAACCCAATGGTCTTAACTTGATAAATTAACTATCCAGTGGTTAGGAGGGAGATAACGAGCTAGGGGTATCCATATTCCCTATAATTTCCAAAATGGGGAACAAAGGAACTACTAAGAGTTCCCCAACCACATGATAGCTAAGGTTTAAGAGGGTTGTAACTATGAACAGGTAATCGGGTTTATAAGCCAAATAATCCCCACAAATCCATATACTGATTGGTGGTTTAAGTTTGGAACATGTTTTATATTTTTTAATGACTTTCCATATTAATTGGGAATGTCATCATCCCAACTGACGAACTCATATTGTTCAGAGGGGTAGGTCAACCACCAATGCAGATATCCAGGTCCCCCAAATCTCCAGGTCCTCGCTTCAATCCCGGAGTCGGTGGTCATTGGACTCTTCGAGGTCTTGTGGATTTTGACGGCTGGTTGAGCTGGTAAGGAACACGGCATGAAATACATTGGAAAGGTCCATGAAAATCATGAAATGACAATTTTCGTTGGGTGAAATGACATGTTTTAAAGTTTTGGAGGGTGAGAGTTGTTGTTGAGAGATGGCAGGGCAGGAGTGGGATGCTGCTTTCCAAGTTGAGAGGAACTATCCAACACATAGCGATATATATATATATATATATATATAATTGTTATATATGAAATATATATATATATATATTTGTGGGGTCAAATTTTCGCGACCTCATTTAAAAGCAGATAATTTCGAGTAATCCATCCCAGTAACCAACCATTGGATCATTGGGGTCATCTTGGATCATCCCAGCCTTGGCAGGTCTCATGTCAGGAGATTCGCAAGAGCTGGGGAGCCTGGAATGGTTGGGGCACGGTGGAAGACTAGGATTGTTCCATTCGGAAACAGGCCCAACCAGATAAGACAAGAACTCAACTGGGCTACAGTCCATTGTTCCATGACTGTTCCATTGGGAAACATGCCCGACTAACATTGACTAACCATAGACAGGTGAACGGTGAACGGTCGGGGGGATCAGGGGTCCCGGGGAAAAAACACCTCTCACAGGCTTGGCAGGAAAGCACCGGCACGGAAGCCCAAAGACAGGGGAGACGAATGGCTAATTGCAAGTGGGTTACAACATGTTAAAGCAATAATAAACAACCCATTTGGGAATGGTTTTTACCACCTATTTATGGTGAAATGGGGGATGGTTTATCAGTGTTTTACCAACATTATTCATTATATTTCCATATAGTCCCATCCCCCAAATATGATACACCCTCATTCCATGGTCCCAATGTAAATCATTGTAAATCCCTATGTATCATTAAACGACGGTTTCTGAGAGGGCGTTTAAGATAAACATTGGGGATGGGATTATATAAATAGGGATTAAATATGTGCATTCAACCTTTGACAAAAAACCAGGGAACCATGGGGTTCTAAGGTTTGCCATGTCGAGTCGTGTTGAGGATCAGTTTTAGGGGCCGGGTGGGATGAATCGTCCATGCTTGAGTCGTTTCCGAAATCAATTCTGGTAGCTGAAACTGAGAACTGTTTCAAGGCACCAAAAGCGAGGTAAACCTTGGTGGGTTGCAGTAGTGTTTTCTTTGTTGGCAACAATTTGGGGGCTTGGAGAATAATATATTCCCACTAAGTAGCCACAACCATAGCTAACGAGCCAACTTGGTTTTGACAAACTCACTCTTAAGTCAAGATGGCAGTTTGGTTCAGCCCTTGCTGTTTCTGGCTTACTGTAAACCAAAACAGTTTATCAGTTTTGCTATGTTTTGCTTGAGGGGTAATCACTTGTGTCTTTGCATAGTTGTTCCAGTTCCATTCTGTGTCGATTATTGGCTTGCAGAGGAGATAGCAATTCCGCGGCCGGACCTGAGCTAATTGTTGGTATGTTTTTTCGTTATGAGTCAAAACTCGAACATCTCCCACTTTGGGAAGTTTCTGCGTGTCACTTCGTTTTTTGGCGTGGTGTTCCGTATTCCCTGCCAAACAAACACACAAGGTGTCCCCGTCCAGCTGCGTCCCAGGAAGATTTCTGAATTGCTCTTGGAGATGTTGCTGTCGCCCGGCTGGGTGGCGATCGTGGTGGGTAAGAACCAGAACGGGTCATCATAGGATTTATATATCATCAGATTTAAATGGTGAGTTTATGTTTCTTTAAAAAGATGGGATTGATCATGGGATGTTAGGGTGAAACATGGGGGGTTTAACTATGAAAAATGGAGACTTAACTTAACTTTGTAGAAAATAGTAATATGTACCCCCCCGATTCACATTACATTACCTCTCTCCAGAAACCACGGTTGATGTAGGGGATGAAGCCACAACATCTTTGGGACCATACAATGGGGGTGTTTAAAATATGAATGGGTGAAGGGACTGTATGGAAACATATACTATATATATATATGTACACATAAAAGGACATTTATGCATACATCATTTCATGTATGTATATATATATGATATATATATATATGCAGATTGCATATATATATATATAATATATATATATATATGTTATATATATATATATATATATGATATACATACATATATATATATATGGCATATGGAATGTCACCAGTTATGAATGGGTCACAAGCCACTTACCATTCCTGGGATGCACATCCAAGTATGGGCT
>Ga0126342_10002378_pt1 | contig 29212 bp, 32 predicted proteins | sample Cyp1metagenome_FD_92528 | JGI IMG/M metagenome (GOLD analysis project Ga0126342, IMG submission 92528) | Coral microbial communities from Lord Howe Island, Old Settlement Bay, Australia - Cyphastrea 1 metagenome | ecosystem: Host-associated > Invertebrates > Cnidaria > Coral ... | reverse complement strand
CAAAAAAAAATGCCACCTCGCAATCGCAATTGTCCCTCTTTGATAAGCCATGGCGTCAGAAAACGCCACACTTCCCCGCTCAAAAGCTCTAGAAATTGAAGATGGGACCTCATAGTTCCAATAAAGAAGTGTTCGTAGCTATGAAGAAGTGCTTAAGGCTTCCCAAGTCTCAAAACAACCTGATGGCCTAGGGTTGAGAACCTGTTCGCTTTTATGTTGAGTTCTTCTTGTTGGGATCAAAATGGGTCTATCCCTCGTCCGGGGTTCCTTTTTCAACAAAAGGTTATCGCTAAGGGTATCGCTAAATTAGAACACCTTGATGATCAAGAAAGGAAAAGAAAAAGGAACGCGGAACAAAAAGCAAAATTGAAAAAATAAAAGGAAAAAAGAAGGAAAGAACGAGAAAAGGAAACGAAGGAAGAAGAAAGGACAAATCAAACAAAAGGGAAATACAATAAAATATGTAGATGAAATGCAGAATTGGATTCAAAATCAATTTTGATTTACTTCAGATTTCCAAACGAAATAAAAGGAAAATGGAAGGACAAACAAAGAAGAGGAAACATAGGAATAGGATATTCAAATTAAAGAAAAAACACATAAACTGAACTGAGAATTAGATTTAAAACATTTTAAAACTCTCTGTTAATTTAATTAAGCATTCGGTTGCATTTAGTTGAGTTTATTTCTACTGCTTTAGGACCTGGGAGGAGAGAAAAAAAACAACTGCCTGCAGAAAGAAACGGTTCAATCAGCTTGGACAACAAATGGTATGGCAACTGCAAGACACGTGGGCACTGCAGGTTGGATTTTCTTCATCAATTTTGCACATCGCGTGAAGGCACACAACAATATTTGCTTGGTTTACACCAAGTTTAATGCACTCTATATGCACTCTCATATACGGTTACAGTTATTGTTTTTTTGGGGGGCCCTATCGCTTTACATGGTTTGGTTCACTTTCTCAACACAACTGGACCCTCCCTTACTAAAGTAGTCTACGCTTATATTGACCGCATCCATGCAGGACTGCAATCTGCTGTGTTGTTTCGGCGCGTGTTTTTCGCAAATTGTGAGCACACCCAGAACATTGATATATTCCCGCGTCTGACTGCATTTTTGCGCTTGCCTAAAACGGTGCCAAAATCACCTTTTGAACCATGTCTTAAACATATTCTCCGCAATTTGCAGTGTTTCAAGCCGTGAGCTAAGACCTTGACAAATGAAAGAACCCGAAAAAAACCCAACCCTCAATGAACAGCAAATAAACCCTAACCAAACCCTAAACCAACCCTACATCATCCATAACTAATCCTAAAGAATCCCCAAGACAACCCTATAACAACCCTAAATAAACCCTAAGACAACCCTTAGTAGCGCCAAACATCAATTAAGCAATCCTTAAATAAACCTTGAACCAACCCTAAAGAAAATCTAAACCGTCTAAACCAGCTTCAAGTAAACCATAATACAATCTTAACTTAAATCCTAAACTAACCCCAAACTGCTATGCTAAACCCCTAAATAAACTTTGGGCGAACGTCCGCCCCGGAGGGATATATATCTATACACAGTTGCGGGCTCACGCACGTGTATATACATAATTGTATATATAATATATATATATATATATCACACACATATCTATAAATCCATGCGCACATCCATACAATTTCAATCACCATAATAAATATCACAAATGATTGCAGCAACATGCCATGACATTGCACTACATTGCATTGCATTTTGGAATCATAGTTGTATATGTAAGACTGTTGCGCTACCTAAGAGTATTCAAGCAAAAACATATGGACAATAGAGATCAATAAATATAATATAGTGGATCCAGTTGCAAAATCCATGCGTAAATCATTGTAAAACAACATATGTGTGCATATGATTACAGTATAAATATATATACATATGTGTATTTGCACATACATGCAGTATTACATACACACTCGTTCCATTCTTGCCAGCCTCAATCCCGTCCGCGCTAGCTTCTGCCTCTTCAGGAATGTCCTGAAACAAGCGGCTTAAACCATTGCAGCGCTTGCGTCCACCATCCCAAAATCCCAGAGCTTGCTAGATCGAAACATGCGACCACACGCTCCTCCTCAGCAAGGTCACCAATACTGAACGCGCTCGCGACCTCATCGCCACAAGCGTCCTTTGCAAAACATTTACAGGTTCCAAGTGTTAAAAAAATATGTGCACACTGCCCATGAACTCAAGTCACTTTGACCCTGTGTGTACTGATGTCTATTGGGCACGGCGTGATTGGTTTTCTGTTCTCACTGTGGTCACTCATAGTATTTCACTACGACTTCAACCTCCTAGCCGGTAAAGAAAATCTATCGCGGATCCTCTTGTTCTTCCATATCTTCAGTGGGCTCCATGCCTGGCAATCACATCAATCAATGCTTTGATGTTTACTTTCCCACTGCATCGGACAATGAGGTACTTTATCTTGCCAGACCAACATTCGTGCACTCTAGAATTTGCCTCCAATTGTTTATTGCCCAAAGACGCAAAGATTTCTGTTGAGACAAGGCCTGGCCTCTGCAGCCCTCACGGGCCAAGGTAGCTTGCTACCTTGCTTCATCAGTTCTACTGAGAGCCTAATCCAAAGCACGAATACAGCAGTGCAAGCTTCGACATGAACATGACAAGATATCGCAAGGTGTTGCAAGATACCTGGGGTACCCTTGGGGTTCTTTGGTAGGTCCTGAGGTGCTGAAGCAGCTAAAGGTAGTATGCATCAATTTATTGCGCGTCCTTCGCTCTGAAGAGCCCTTCTAAACCAATCAATCATTCACGGACACAGACACCCCTCTGAGCCCCATGCAAAATCCCCCTCAGCTCGACTTTTCTTTTGCTGCAACTTCACTGCCAATGGATCGTCAAGCCAGGCGACTAGTGCGACCGCCCAGCCAAGCCAGCTAGGCCGAAAGCATGGCCAGGCATGGCTGCATAATCTTTGCATCTGCTCTCATATGCTCTCACTGAGCATGTTCTTCGACCGGAACGCCACTCAGTTGTGACATGTTGTGACCACTCTTTGTACAAACGGCCCGTCAGGTTGCAGGCCAGCACTGGTAGGACTTCCATCAAATCAATACCTGGCAGTCGTCGTGGCGGCAACCATTGCAGAGCACTCCTGACACTTCTGAGCCTGATTTATATTCATGTACGTCAGCAAGGCTGATAGGTTCCTGAAATCACCCCAATGCCTTCATAAAGATCATGACAGGGATTGTAAAAAGGACCACCTGGCATATGCCAACATGCATGTTGGCAACGTGCAGCAAATGAAGGAGACGACCATCTTGGCTTCATTTGGATTCTATCCAGGGCTGGGGTCAGATTAGAGCCTCCTGGGGGGGGTGTAGGTTAGCAACCTACAGCGCATGGAGACAACCATGCTGGCTTCATTTGGCTTGTATCTGCAGGGTTGGAGCCAGATTAGAGCCTCTTGGGAGGCACGCAGGCAACAAGCTTGGCTTTTGAATGCAGGGCTGCGGTCAAGGGCTGCGGGGCGACAGCCTGGAATTAAAGCTTAACAAAGTAATAAAAACGCAACATCAACACCAGGCCGGGCTGTCAGGCAGCAGTGCTTGCTTCTGTACTGTGGACCAGCCCAAGACACAGCAGGCCTGGGTGACATGTCGGTGACAACCAATGCAAATCGCAGGCGATCCAGTTTGCTGGAAGATGCAGCTTAAGGCATGGAAGGACCGGGTGATATGATTTTGAGCTGTGCGGTTCTCAATTTGCTTGTTGCAGAAAAACGATTGTTGTCTGAGGATGCAGCGAAAGCAGCGGCAAGAAGAATTCTTCCGCCATTGCTGTGGAAGTATCTAACCTCAAACAAAGGGAGCACGTGAGCAAATGGGCCATTGCAAACCGAAACTATGCATTAGCGAACTTGGCCGAGTACAGTTTTGGATGCCTTCATCATCCCGATGTGTGGGTCCTGAGCTCTCAGCTGACTCCCTCGCGCAGCGTAAAGTCAGCAACTGAGAGTCATGCGAGAAGCCCTGCCCCAGCGACTGCTGAGCAGTAGGTCCCGAGAAGGATGAACAAGCCTGGCCGTTTCATGCTTTTCTCAGCTGCTGTCACTTGCCTGATGCATCTTTCTATACATGTAATCTGATGTAATATATGTAATGTGCACGATGCACCAGTACATGATATACAAATATATAATATACGCCTATGTGTCTGTGTATGTGTGTTTGCGTACCGCATGTATATATAATATTATATAATCATTATTATACCATACATGCATGCATAAATAAATAAACAAATAGAGAAATCATACCCGCAGCACGTGCGCTACGCCCCACAGGTATTTCACTCTCTCTCTCTCTCTCCCTCTCTCTCTCTCTATACATATATATATATGTGTGTGATTATATGTGTATATATATACACTTTCATATGAATTTTGCAGGGTTTCTTTAGGGTTTCTTTAGGGTTCATTTATGATTTCTTTTGGGTTAATTTAGGGTTTTTCCTAGGGTTTTTGTAGGTTTTCTTTAGAGAAAATCAGCCGATTCCCCGCAGAGGGTCGGCAATCACGTCCCTCACGAAGCCTCGTGAGGGACATGAAGTTTAACCATCTCAACATAGTGGAAGGCTACAAGTACCGTAACGGTCACCCAAAATGACAATCATCCCAAAAGAGTTTGGGGCATAGCACAAGTGCTGGCCGAATAAACAATACATAAATGAATAACCATATATTGCACACACACATATATATATATATACATGAATAAAATTGAATAAATAAATAAATAATAAATAAATAAATATGTAGATAGATATATATATATATATACACATATACTTATACATATATACATGTATATATATATATACATAGATATACATATGTAAATATGTAGCAGCCATCCTGATGTGGACAGCGATCTGCATCCTGCGGTCGCAGCAATGCCTGAAATTCCGTGCCACGTTGTGAGGTGAGGCTTTCCATTGACCTTGTGGCGAAGCCGCGAAGCCAGTGGAGTTCGCAAGACCGACCCATGGCACTCCAGCCTCCTTGTTGGAATATATCACGTACCAGCCTGGGAAGTGAGAAAGAGCCGATGTTGACGAATGTCAACCAAAATAACCAAAACATACCAAAACATCCAGCTAAGCCCTCCAATTACTCTGGCACACCGTCCAAGAAACTGATATAGAGAAACGGGCCCACACAAAAGGACAGAAACATAAAGAAACATAAAGAAACATTTAGGGAGGAAAACATAAAGAATCATAAAGAACCATGAAGAACCAAAAAGAGACTCGGACATATAACATATATAACTTATATAACTGAGTAAATCAACAATACTCAAAATCAAAGTACCCCATCACGCTGGGCAGCACACTGAGTTGCCAGGCCAAAGGCTGTGACTATGCTTCCGGCGCCCATCAAATATCCGTGGATTTTCGTTGCTCGGAGGCCTCACTTTGAGCTCCAGAATGGGCAATGCGATATTTGGGATGCTTATTATGATTTATTATGATATCTTATGATGCTTGGGGTATCTTGGGGTTGTATTTGAGTCCATAGTCCAGCTGGGAAATATGAACTGTATTGACATGTTCGCAGCATGTGGCGGAAACATGTCGGGAAAACATGCGGCCGATGTCAAATGATTGTCATGGTACTAGTAGGATTTGATCTTGTTTCTTCAACCCCAAGGTATAGGCCTTCTCTAAGGTACCAGCCACCAATTTTCTTCACCAAAACAGCATTGCCCATCAAAGCAACATAACCAAGCAACCTCAGACCAGCTTCAAGCACTAACCGATCTGTTGAGCGATGCACCGATCATGATCCATTCTGATCATTCTGAGATTGGCATCTCAGCCCAGCGCATTGCTGCAGGATGGTACCAAAACCAAACTGGCCAAGCCGGCGTCACTGCCTCAGCATCGGAGCAAACTGGCGGCCTGGTGTTTTCTTTGGCCCAGACTAGCACGACATTGATATTGTATGATATTAATTGATATTATGGTATTGTGAGGGTATCGATTGAATCAAATGTATTCAACATATTCAAAATATATCAAATCCATTTGGCAAGAAAGAAATTGAACGCAAGTAAGAGGAAGTATCATCAAACCGATGTGACACGTCTACCTGTAACCATACTTAGTGACAGCAAAGAAACATTAGGGGCTCTTGATATCTCTTGATTCTTGTGTCAGGAAAGCAATCTGAGATACCTACTGCTGCGGCCACACAGGCAAAAATCACCAAAGCAGGACCCCATATTTTAAGCCTCGATGGCACTTCAGAGGTGTGTGGCATTGTCATGCATTGTCATTCACAAAATGACATGAAACTTCAGAGAGTATGATTCAGTATTTGATGGTGGATGATGGTGGTATACACGCTTGACTGCCATCGAGACAATGTCTGTGGAAATTTATCCAACATGGCCACCTTGCGCACCTTGGCCAGGGCGCCAGCGAAAGCCAACCATTCCTGTGCAACCGCAAGCGTCACCAAAATCACCAACGACACAGTTCCATCGGTTCCATGTGCATAATTCATCATGATTCATCATAATTCATCATAATTCATCATAATTCCCACCAAAACTTGCACTGTGGCACGTTGCATGTTGCCCGCATGATGACTAACCACAGTAACGACTATGGTACTGATGGCATGGCCCATGGCCTTCCAAGCTTTTCGGCCTTCCAGCATGCGACAATGTTCAATGGACAAACAAGGGCTGCGTAACAGGCAGCCCACACATCCACACAGAAGGTCAAACACCCAATAGAGTTCTGCAGAGTTAAACTGTAAGTGGAACATATTCCATTATTTTCGGTGAGACTTGCGTTGCGGCGAAACGACCCACAACCAGAACGTGCCACAGGTAGCCTTTGAGGCATCCGGCATCTCGGTGCGAGTTTGAATCGCAATGGCTAGGACTTTCATTCAGATTCTACCAGATTCACTAATATACATTAATATACTTTCATCTATTTTCGATATTCTATATATCTTCACCATCTTCGCCTTCTTCGCCACATTCAGATATCTTACGAATTTTGATAATATGCAGTAATTAAATGTAACTAATTAGAACAAGTCGCAGAAGTGTCTCGATGCAATTCATTTGGACTACCCTGCCATCACTTTTCTGGCGCAGCTCCACTTCTCCACTTTGCACGGATTGCTCTCAGGGGCACCTGCCAAACGTGAGTGGGGATGTCGTTCCTCAAAGTGCAAACACTTGAAACACTTGTTTGCTTTTATATGCTTTTATCTTTCAAGTTCCATCAAGTTCCCTAGTCAGCCTAGTTCTACCATAACTTTTCTGATCAAAGTCATCTCTTGCCCGTGGCATGCTCAGGACGTATCCAAAAATGCGGCTCTGAGATTTGCGCCAAGACCCGTGTGGGCTTCTCGGCCAATCCTCAGGGTACGCCCGATCCACCAGGTGGATCGGGTGGATCCAGATGGATTCAGATGGATCCAGGAGGCATAGCTGGCATAGCTGGCATAGCTGAGGCCATCTGAGGCGCATGCTGATCGGAAGGCCCAGTGCGCGCACCATTGCCGCAACGTGTGCCGAAGCCGTGCCTATGGCGAATCGGTGGAACCATGTGGAACCCTTCGCCGCATGGCTGTGGCATGTCGAAACACCGAGACTGTGGCCCTTTCCGTTGAGGATGATGCTGAGGTCCTTCACCCAAGAGATCCCAAAACAATCAAAACATATCAAAACACTATAAGACATGGCGGCATGGTTGTGGCAGGGCAGGGGGGCCAAAGAAGGACTCATGTTTGTGCACATTACATCACATTACAATCTTTTCATGCATTGGACTCAACACGACTTAACAAATTGCGACAACATGCAACAAATGTATAAAACTATCAGAATATTACACTGTCATTGGACCTTTGTTCCTACATGTTCCCACAACATCCCACAACTGTTCTAGGCTTGGCCACACCTGCGCTTTGAACTTCCGGGTTGCGGCCTCTTGAATCGCCTCCATGAATCTGAGACATATGGGAACATAGGTTGATGATGGTTGATGATGACGGACAATGCATGGTGGGGTGAGATCGGTGAGATATCCATGAAGCTCTTCATACCAGTGACATCCTGTGACCTTTGATCTTCTGCATTGCACAAAGCTGCGGTAGTCTCGCGGTAGCGCTCAGAAGAGCGAATGCAACAAACGCTGACACATGTATCCTATGAAACAGTTTATCTAAGCATATCATCCCAGGAGATCCCGGGAGTGCATGAGTGTATGTCCTCGAAACAAAATGCACTGACCGCCACTGAAAAACCAACTGCTCCAATCTCCTCCATTCATTTCAGTGGCACAGGCTGTGGACTTTGGGCCCAGACTGCTCGTGCAGTCACCGTGGCAACCTGCGGATAGTGTTGAGAATAATTCTCTAATATAATAATGTGCTCAGGATGGGGAACAAATTAGGGTATGGCCTGTGATGTCTAAGGAAACCAAAGGATGAACAAAAATTACCACAAATCGCAAAACAACCCGACATGCTGCTGTAGACTCGCGCCTCCGCAGACATGTTCTGCAAATCCAGCTCACCCCGGCCATCTGCTCTCAGTGGTTGTTGGAAACCTGTGCTACAGCGGGGGCACGCAGCATGTCCCGCTTACGCGACGTTGAAGAACAAAGTCGAGCCTTCCCCCGCAACTGTTCCAGAGACCTGCACAACGTGGCATCCCAACATGTCGCTGGACAAACACACCAAAATTAAAACTGCAGTGGGCTGCACAAACAAGTGAAGACTAAGAATGTGAGCATGTGAGCATCTTGATGATTCTTGTGATTCTTGTACCATTCTTATATGATTCTTATCATGTCATCACGTACTTCATGAGTCGCCTCACGAAGAAGGCGTGAAGCCTCCTTGGCGCGGCCTGCCTCAAGGTGTTTGGAGCTGTGGGACATTGTAGGACATTGTGGGAGCATTGTGAGCACCAGCGAATCTGATCAACGCATACCAACGCTCTGTGATTTAATTGTTGCTTTTGACCAGAATGCCTGGTTGCAGATGAAACTCAAAGTAAATAAATAAATAGATCATAAATAATTATAGATAGATAGATAGATAGATAGATAGATAAATAGATAGATGGATAGATAGATAGATAGTATCAGATAGTATGTGTGACGGTACAGTACGACTGTATGATGAAGAAATCCTAGCAGGTCCTAGCAGCATCTCTGGAAGTGAACCTTTGACCTTTGATGAACCTTTGGCCGCGGCCTCCATCAAGGCCAGTGTCACCACCCGCTGACATTCAGGATCTGGCCTGTTCTGTGCCCCGTATGCCCAGTGATGCCCAGTGATGCCCAGTGATGCCCAGTGCATCCCAGGCCATGCAGATGTTGTGAAATTTGCCACTCGCAAGAGCTTGGGCTGCGGCTGAATGCCGAGGAGGGTCATCTTCTCCATCTCGGCACCGGGGTGCGTTTTGCTTCACTGATCTCTACCATCTGTACTTCGGATTTCGTTCTCGATCTCTGTTGGAGCTCTGCCTCCAGTGTAGCCCATATCGTCCTGCGGTTTTTCACTTGGGTTTTTGCCAAGGCGACAGCCCTTTGCCACTGCGTTGCGCGCCTGCGAAAATTGGGATTAGTTTGCTGCTAAAACCCTTGCTTTGGCTGAAATCCGCGGCTTGGATCCATAATGATCCACACAGTGCATGAAGCATGTGATGAAATGATGAAACCAAATAGACGCCAGGCAACAATTGCGTATCAACAAATAACTGCTCAAACAAATTACATGTAAAAACAGTCCTGCAGGCAGTGATGGCTGCCCCAAAGGTGACCTGGTACGGTGTGAGCACAAAGCTCGGCTGAATTTCATAAGTTGAAACATTATATTACATATAATATATACAAGGTATGTATACCGTATATATATAATATACACGGATACTCACATCACTGTTCAAACTTTAAGCTGCGCATTCCATCTTTGCAATCTAAAAATGCCTTGGGCACCTACCACGTTCAGCTGTTGATGTGCTCGGTAAGCCTTTGAGGAGATTGGAATGAGAACGATGTGCAAGAGTCTGGCTCCAGCTTGTAGTATGTGATCCCATATGATCCTACATTAATCTATATTGATCTATATTACTATATTGTATATCTCGATAAAATGTTTCCAGTAAAGTCTGCCCCTTTGACACCATAAAACAATACAGTACCAGCTACAATAGCCTTGCGTGCTGCAGGGGCCTCTTCCATCAAGCCAAGAGCTGCATGCCATGCGAAGGCTCTCTCGCAACCTCAGACATTGGCATCGTATAGATACGTCAAGAGAAATTAAACAGAACCATTGCGTGCAACAACAATGCGAATATTGGCTACTTTCAGCTTGTTTCAGCTAGTGGTCCACAGGGTTGAGAAACAAGTTGGCCAACTTCTGGCCCCAAACCGTCCCACGCCCACGCGTTTTTCAGCTCTCTGCAGGTGATTGCGGAGTTGAAGGTTACAATGCTTGGAGCAGCCTCAGCCACGTGCGACCACTTGCCAATTCAGTGCAATGCCGTCATGCGATTGCAGCCGATTGCACGCTTTGGGTGCCGCATGATGCATGCATTTGCTTGGAAGCAACTCGCCTCCTCTGGCATTTTGCTCAGGAGCCTCTGCAAAAAGAGGACTCAAAGGTCTCTTGAAATTTGTAATTTCTTCAGTGCTTGACACTGCCCTCCAGGACCCATTTCCGAGATAGCGGCCTGAGCACATGCTGCCACTCATGGTCGCGCCTCAACATGTCGCGGCAATTCGCAGCAGATTTCCTGGCCCTGGATCTTAGGATGCGACCTGCAGGCATTGATGGCCTCCAGCTTTGTCAATGGGTTTGCTATGCCCTGACTCAAATGTCTGATAATGTATGTGTGTGAAAAACCTCTACACCGCTATATAAATAACTACCGTATATTACATATTACTGGTGTTACACATAGACGCCCTAAAGTTTGAACATGCCATGTTGAATCAAGTAAAACAAAGCAAATAAGAATAACGGGAGGCGAAAGCAGAGTAGGGGTGTTGAAAGATCTTGCAGTATGCAGTCATCAGAGTCAGAGATTCAAGAGTCTCGTCCAAATCAACCAACTAGCAGCTAGCATCTAACAGCCAGTGACGATATGTCACGATACAGCTCAGCTATGCTCAGCTGAGCTGGCTCACCGCGTTGAAGCAAACTGTTGAAGGCTGAAGCCTCAGTAGACGAAGAATTGGCGAGGACCTACGAAGGACCTACGAAGGACCTACGAAGGACCTACGAAGGACCTACGAACCTCTTTCAATCCTTAGCTGTGCATAGCTGTGCTAAACCATCAAAATTTGAGGAGGTCCAAGGTCCAATAGGTCTGGCATTGTCTATATTGTCTGGCTGTCTAGCTTCCAAGCCACAAGAAAATCAAGTCATCACAGGCAAATCTTGCCACGGCCAATGCAACAAGATGCAACAAGCCTCTTTTCCTTGCGGAAACACTGGTCGAACTGTTTGTATTAAGTTGCAATTCGGTCACTCAAGACCTGCTTGAGAACTTCTTCGCATATCATGCCTGAATCATATTGATTTATCAATATTTATCGTAATTCATCTACCTTGGGCAATTGGTGTGTGTTTTACGTGTTTTCAGCGCCATGAAGATCTCCCCTCGAGCTGCCTTTTGGCACTAGGAAAGCTGCATGAAGCCAGCTGTTGATAGGCCGACAATATCCAACACCAACAAAGCCGTTGCTGAACCTAGCAGGGTCACCCTTTCTGACAGATTCTTGAATAGCTGGCTTCAATTTCATCTTTGCAGATGTGACTGCTCACGTTGCGGCATCAGCTGCTCTGCTGGAGGCTGCCTGACATATTCGAAAATTTGGCTCCAAAGCTCGTCAGTAAGCAGTGAGCATTTTCCAACAGCTGATCTCGAGACTTTGATTTGATCCAAAGATATCCAAAGGATTCAAAAGGTCCAAAGGAACCAAAAGGAAAGTGGAACTCATCGAAAATCATCCAAAGGGGCCCGCCAAGATCCGCGTGAGAGTCATGGAGTTCGAGGCTTGCAAGCAAGAGACAGAAGCATTTGCAGAGGGCTCACCATTCTCGCTATTGGTTTCAGCTCCTTCCTTCACGTGCCCCTTCCTCGTTTTCCAAAACCATACAGAACAAAGACACACTTTGGCCGCCAAGGAGATACCATATGAAATCGCTGGGCCCGTTCAATGCGGCTTCGGCTATTCTTCAACTTCATACCTTGTAATTACACTTCAGCTCTTCTACAACCAGTTTACACTCCCATCGGTTTGAAATGTTTTGAAACTTAACGGAACTTATGATTTATTATATACGTTGAGACGTAGCATTTTCAAGAAAGATAAGAAAGGACACTGCAGCGACTGCACACGAACAGAATGCACTGTCTCCCATAAGTTCCGTTGCCAAGAATCCTCCAGTTTTGGTAAACCTTGGATGCAAGTTTCTTCCTTGCGAATTTGCCAACAATTGCTTTCAGGCTGAAATGGCTGAAAGGCAAGTGTTGGGTCACTGGCTGTTGATTGAACTGGACCAATTGAGGGCAGCAAATTTCAATTTCGAAGTGGAACATCGCCATGGTCAGGTCATGTCAGGTCAAGGAGCTACTGGAGTGCCATAGCCTTGAACATCCTTGCTGCAGCCCTTGCGCCATCATTTTTCACGGGGAAGTGATGGGGCAGACACGGGCAAACATGATACGCATGGAACTCATTCAAAAGTGTCTCACTCTCAAACGAGATCGGACAGCAGCCAGACTGCCAGTCTGACCAGATGATGTTTAGCGGTTTGTTTTGTGTTTTGTGTAGCATGGGTGTTTACTAGATCCATCTAGATCCTCTTGCCTCCACGTGGTTGGGCTCACTGATGGAGGATGCTGGAAAAGATTCGCTCCGTAACAGTGGCCCACCTGAAAGAAATCTCCGCGTTTCCAAATGTGGTAGCTCGGCTGTGCATCAAAGATGCATCTCAAACTAAATCAGTGTGTGGAGACCATGTTAATTGCATCGCAATGTCCTCGACTTCCAATCCATCCGCTCAGCTCAGCTTAAAAGCTAACCAACTAACTGGAGCGCATCTCATGGTGCAGCCCTGTTGCTCGGCTTGCTGTCTTTGCGCTCCAACTCTGGTGGTATGGGCTTTGGTGGCCTGACCCAGTCCATATTCACACCACCCTGGGACCGTTTCCATATTTTCATATATTTTCCATGCCATGAGAGGGAACCAAATGGGAACCCAATTACAGTTCACTTACTATTGGATTAGTAATTATTATTAATGGGAACTAAATCCAAGTACAGTTAACTTTAGCTGTTGGATGAGAACAAACCCTAGAGATCAGATGCTGAATGCCCAGCGACAATGTTGTGCCAATGTTGTCAGCCAATTCCCGCCTCAGTTGAACAATGACCAACGGAACCAAGATTCCAGCTGGATTTTGCCCAAACCGTCCCAGCCGTCCCAAACCTAGCATTCCGGTTCAAGGAGCAATGTATCCTCAAGCTTGGTTTTGGTGTCTGAATGCTGCAGCTTTGTCCTCGCAAGCAGGATAGAAGGCTAGCTATGGCCAGCTACAGTGTGAGGCAAAGGAATTCAGTTGTACAAAGGTAATTCAAACACAACTGGCATTCACTCGCCTCAAAGAAATCACGCCATGAAACAATATGAGACACAAGATGAGGGATATATTTTTTAAAATACCGTATGTAACAATGTATGTGCAACTATAAACTGCATATATAATTGTGTAATATTATGTATATATAAGAGACTCACGGGCAAGCATCGCAAGCGTCCTTGCACCACTCGCTGCCTGTTGCTGTGGTTGCTGCGGTTGCTGCGGTTGAAGGGCTTGCTGCGGTTGCTGACTCGGCATCTGAACAGCCGCTGGGGGCTGAGTTGGCTGAGTTGGCTGAGTTGGCTGAGTTGGCTGCTGATGGGCAGCCGACGGTGACTGTTGCTGCTGCGCTTGTGGCGGCACGACCTTTAGCTGAATCTGCGACGGGCCCGAAGGCACTGAAAAGTCCGGCAGCCTTAGTCTTGCAATTCCCTGCTATATCTGCTTGTTACGGTAGATATTGATGCATATTGTAGCAGTACTTGCCATGTTGCAAGCAGCAATGGTTTCTCAAACCTGGCCTAGAAAAGGTCTCCTGTGGCAGAAGCAGCCGAGGGACAAGTCAATTTCAGATCCTGGTGCCACTGACCCAAACATAGGCCTTGAATTTGCAAGGCGCCACTTGAAAGTCGTGGCAGCTAGAATCTGGGGCAAGCTCCAAGAGGCACTACTTGACCACTGATAAACAAGATGGAACCGCCTGGCCGATGGTCTCTTCTGCAAGTCAGATTTCCCTATCAGTCCTACGGAACTAATAATAGTATTGTGAATCATCCTGTCTTCAGCTCGGCTCCTGGAAAATCTAGTAGCTAGTAAGATAGATGCAGGGAGATCATACACGTTGCACATCAATTTAAAATATAGAAAAACATGAACACCCTTGAACGTGGACAGCATGGCTGAACCGAGCACACATTCCACCAATAATCAGCAACAAATTAAAGCAAACAGAAAACAAAAGCCGGTTGAAGCGCTCACACTTCCCTCACCTTCTGGGGGCAATGTGGTCGGATAAGAGTAACATGCCCTATATATCCCTATATGAACATGTATTGAACGTGCATGATTACTACATGTACATGTTCCTTGACAAGCTTCGTGCAGGCAACAGCTGCTGGAGATACCTCAAAGCATCACACGTCAAGGTATCGATATGTACATCTGAGAATTACAGCTAAGTTGCTACGGCTACGGTAAGAGACAAATATATATCTATATAATATATAGATAAATATTAAACATATATTTAAATTTTAAATATTAAATATAACATAATGTAACATCAGTACTATCATTTACCCATGTATGCGCTGGTGCGATGCTTCAACTGCATGGACTCCAGTCGACATAGTCGACCATCTTGGGACCGAGCGTTGCCCCGACTCAAATCGGTGGAGGCTCCAGCGCCGTTTGCGCCTACCGAAATCTGAAAGATTCTGAAAGATTCTGAAAGATTCTGAACGATTCTGAAAGATTCTGAAAGATTCTGAAAGATTCTGAAAGATTCTGAAAGATTCTGAAAGATTCTGAAAGATTCTGAACGATTCTGAAAGATTCTGAAAGATTCTGAAAGATTCTGAAAGATTCTGAAAGATTCTGAAAGCACTCAAAGGTCATCAAAGGATATCAAAGGTCCATCTGCGGAATCTCGGCGCCGCTTTGGTCCAAAATCACTTGGCGATGCTTAAGTTTGTATTGTGGCCATTTGTGGCCCAATGGTCAAGGACTTGTGCTAGGCAACTGCCTGTGGTTGAACTTGAGCTGGCTGCGCTGAGATTAGAAGCAGACAATTCCTTGGCACGGCGGTCAGAAATCTCACTTCTGCATGTTCCACAGCATCCTAATTTCTGTAAAAGTAGAAAGTTGACTTGTAGGGAGCGGCAGCCATGGTGCAATGCATTGCATCCGTATGCATCCGTTTTTGAGCTCATTGGCACGCAGTAGAAAAACATGAGATACCTTAAGACATCTTAAATATCTTAAGACAAAACACAAGCGGCAGCCCTGCTTGAGCGGCTTGTGATGAACGAGCCTTGCAGCAAGCTCACAGAAGATCACACATTGTTACATACGCCAGTTGGCACTGTATCTGACAGTTCTGAGGGAGTATAGCCATGCGGAAGCATGGAGTTCGAGGGTCAAAGGCAACAAAGCAGAAACAATGCCAATATTCCAATGTGCCCAACCCCTGTATCCGGAAAGCCTTGTCATCAGAGCTTGCTGAAGCACCTGGCTTGGCCCGTCTTTTAAAAGTCGTTTCGAGGTTTTCCGAATTTCGTGTATTGAGCCTTCGTGTCACATGGTGTGACAAAAAAGTGCATGGAATCGAGAGGTGTGAGAGGACCTCCCAAATGCCTTTGCAACGGAAAAGAACAAGGAAGAACGAGGAAACAACATGAAACAAACGAGCTGCTCAAGCTAAATCTCTAGATATGTCCTTGGTACGTAGAGGACTCACATTTGACTCACCTCGTCCAGGCCAAGCATTCGTAGCGTCAAGAGAGAGCAACACCTCAAATCGCTCAGCTTCAATGGCCATATGAGATAGCCATGATCAAAGTGTGTCAAAAACATGTAAGTACAATTTTCAATGTGTTCTTCATTTGGATTCACAAATTTTGGATCCATCTTGCCCGGCATTCCAATGTCGAGCACCGCTTCCGACATCAGCCGAACTGTTTCGACAAGGTACATGCCGTGATCCGGAGTTGCTGCTCGCAGCTTGCTGCAATGAATGTAGCTGACTTTGCCGTCGAGCTACCTTGATGTACTGAAACGGAAAGCACAAAGCTTGGTAAACCAGCTTTGTACAGACCCTTCCAGTGCAAAGACGCAGCAACACAAATCCCACTCGACATGAAGCAATGTACAGTAGATGTGTAAAGAATTGCAAAATGTCGTAAATGCAGAATGATCTGCACATTTCTCTATTTGGATCTGTTTGGTATGACATATAAAATCATGCATATAAAAATACGCATATTATGTTGTATATTTGTATCATGATCATGATACAATATTGATTATATATACGTTGCGGCTGCTGTACACTGCCCGACAGAACGGGCCTGAAGCACTGCAATGATCTGCAATGCATTTATGTGCTGCAAACAAGAGACGGCATCACGCAAGCGCCGGTTTTCACTCTCTAGCTCCCTGACCCGGCTGGAGTGGCATGTAGTGACACCACGTTCGACGGGCTTCCGTTCATACCACTCTGCAAGGTCTTAAAATGAAGGGTTCCGGGTACCACCGGGTCCTACGGTAGTGCTTCTTGTCTTAGAAAGCCGGCTGGCAACCTTTGCAGGAGCACACCCTGCCTGTTCCTCCACAGTGCACCCATCATTGGCTGCCCCAGTGCGCCCCACGTCTGGCCAAGCTCACCTGGAGCTGTGCTCCTGGTGGATGGTGCAGACTTGAGACTGCCACTAAAACACTGAAGAGAATCCGGGCATGTATAATCTGTATGCAAATTGATGTAGTTCAAATTCAACGGTTTTGGCACTGAGTCAAAATATCAATCTGCAACCCTTCTGAGGCTCAGCTGCAAAGAACGAGTCTTGAGTCTTGCAAATGACGCGCTTGCAGTCCTCTTGGCAAGGCCCTGCCAGCCTAGCGTGTTTGCCATTGCCAAAATTATCCAAAATGCATCCATATTGGACCGTATGTGGACCGTCAGCTTTGCGGCATTTTGCTGTGTCAGAAGAAGGGCTTGCCTGTAAAGGCAGCATCTTGTCTTGATGGCTGATGGCCGATTACCTGCACGAAGTCTGCAAGCTACGATTCTCAATGTGTCTTGCAATACGTAGGATTTGCTGTGAAACTGAAGCTTTCTGCACAAGACTGACTCGTTGCAGGATCGTTTCATCACAAACCCGCACCTGAGACAGCTGTTTCCTCAAGCGCTGCATGTGCAAGGCGAACTCCCTCTCTTTCCTCACAAGACAGTCTTGAAATGTGCGAGTGATTGCGAGTTTGCCTGCCAGGTGCTGGTTTTCTCAGGACAATTGCAAAACCCTGTAGCAAATGGAATGCGTGGTTGGGACTTTCAGGTTGTGCTTGTTTTGTAGGCATATACTGTTCCCCCCTACGCTCCCGTTGAGTTGGCAGAAGATGGAAAGAGTCCATCACACACACTCCGCTCACTTGCTAAGCTGCTAAGAGCTGAAGTCAAACTGCAGCCAAGTATCGCGTCCAGCAAAGCCTCTAATTCTTGCCTTGGTTGCGGATTCATGGCATTTTGATGCATTTTGGGATGCGTATGTATGCATACAACCCAACCAGCCATTCTTTCATATTCATATCGGTCATATCCTTCCATGTTCTAACAAGATCTAACAAGAACATACAAGAACTGTACAGCAAAGCCATGCAAAGATCTGCCTTGGTTTCACATTGCTGCCAAGGATCAAGGAAGGACCTTGGTCAATGCTATGGGCAGATTTTGTTGGTTGAAAGTCAAGTTTAGCCCTGGTTGCTGCGAATGCTGAATAGCCTTAAAATGTCCCAAATCCGACTAGTATCGATTACTGTTCTGGGTTGTGAAGTATGGTTGAAGCAAACAAACGGAGAAATGGAGAACACAATTCAGCAGAATGCCTCCCAAAACAAGAAAAAGCATTCGCACCTTCTCTCCCACCTTCTGGAGCTTCGCCACGGCCTGCCATGCCACAAGGCCTCAAAACAGGCGCAGCCAATTCAGGTTCTCAACAAGCGCTGCGTTTGGGACCAAATGCTTTGGGTCTTTCATGGTCTTTCAATGCGTAAATTATCGTAAATTATCATACCTGGAACGTTCCAAGATCGAGGATGATGGATTTCCGAGGAGCTTGCAGAATCTCCATCCAAGGTTCACATTTCGTCAAAACTTTGGATTACAAGATTCAGAAGGAATGGCAGGGTCGTTCAATCACAGATTTGGGTAGCAAAGAGGATTGCTCCCAGTCTGGGTGGCGACTGCTTTGCAAAGCTGAACTATGACACTGCCATGATCATGATATACAGATGTCACAAGACTTTGGGCTACCATCTGACCGCGATCTTGTGATCGGTAATGCCTTCTCTCTCCCCAATATCCCCAATTATTGATCCGTAAGACTTACAAGCTACGACTTTCTCATATTTTGTCTCAGTCCACCCTTCATGATCTTCATGATCTTCATGCACTATTGGCATCCCGCTATATCCCGCTTTAGTCCATGGTGCGGCCACCGTGGAACTGGCTGCAGCTCTAATGGCACATGGCAAGGCTACATGGGCTGGGGAGCGCTTGAAAGCGAGCAAAGATCGAGTGTGGAGTTGCTGAGATTCTCAGGTACAATGGCTGGAATAAAAGTTTAATAGTATGTTACAGTGTGTTCGAATATATTCGATATCTAGTACAGTTGGTGATCATCATTGAATATCAAATCAAAGCAAATACTATGGTGCTTGTTTTTTGGGTTTCTTGGGTGTGCTAAATCCAGTGGTTTGGTTGGCAGTGACTTCTCATTGCAGCATTGGCCATTGGTTGGACTACTGTAGCCAGCAGCTGCAGGTCCAAACAATCCAAGTGAGATAGCTGAACCCAAACATACCCTAACTGTGTTTAAAAAACAACCTGGAAGTAATTAAGTAGCCCTTTTGGGACTTCAATCATATCAAAATTGCGTCTTGACATGTTTGACTTCTTGGGGGAAAGACATTAAAAAAAAAACACTGCCAGTGTACTTGCAATGACATGTGCAACAAGAAGTTTTAGCTTTGGATTGTGGAGGCCCGTTCCAAAGGCTGGGAAACACTTGGTTTTGCATGTTGATCATGTTGTTAGCGGTTGAACTGCAGTTTTGCCAATCATGCAATACCACCCAAGCCTTCCCCGGAAATTTTGAAACGAAAAATGCTTCTCAAACTGATCACTGCTTCGCAGCTCAGCTGAACAGTTGCGAAAGGCAGTGGCTTTTCAGACTTCCTGGCTGCAAATGCCCGAGCCTGCCCCAGCTCAGTTTCACAGCATTGGCCAAACAGCCAAACAGCCATTTCTTTGTGATTCTTTTTGTTCATCTTTTTAAAAAGAATGCTTCTGAGTCGTTCTTAGCGTCCAGCTTCAAAGCCTTGCCTTGCCGTTCGCAGAAACAAAAAAAGCCAAGCATTTGGCCATCCACCGTCACCAGCAATCCACTTGCCATTGCCATCATGTTCGAAACCAAAGAAACGCAGGCAGCAACATGAAGCAACTAGCCGCGCCCAACAAATGAGTAGTGACTATGTTACATATGTGACGTGAAGCAAGCCGGTGGATCTTGCCAAACCATTGACGGTCTACGGTCTACGGATGTGGTCGATGCGCTCAGCGACATAGACTTCAAACCTAGATGTGCAATGATGCGCTAGATTGGGGCACTCTCGCAGTGCTCCGCATTGTGTGGCTGCCCGTCCAAGGAGACTGTCCTCTGAAGCGCTCAAAACAGCCAACTTGAAATGTCCAAACCAGAAACTGTTCTTGTCTTAGAATTTAGCATCGTAAAGGACCCGAGGAGCCTACACATTAAAGTCAGGAAATACACGAAAATATAACGTCGGCAAACCTATGCCATGCACAACTTCCAACATGAAAAGCATTGCTCACAACATATCACAACAATGCGCACAACCCCCCCCATCGATCAGTCACAAAAAAAGGTATTCCGAGAGGGTGAATTTAAGAACCATGAAGGAGAACCCCGAAAAAGATGAATCCGGAAAACAGGAGACACATCCCAAAAATGGATAAAAATGGGGGCATCCCTGAAAGAATAGAATCCGAAAAAATGGGAACCACCAAAAAAGATCAAAAAGGGGAACTGGAATCCACCAAAGGCAACTTTTTTGAAGCCGGAAGCCTCAGCCAGATCCTCAGGCAACAGCCAAACGGAATCCACCAAAGGGCGAATCCATCAAAAAGGCAAAGGCAGAGGCTTTTGGCCAGGCAAATCCAGCAGTGTCTTAAACGTGGACAAAAAGGGAAGGCATCGCTGCAGCCAAGGATCTCGGCGATATGGCTATAGGCCGGCACTGACAGGAGCATACCCGGAGGTAGAAATCGCGGTCGACGGCCGGGCTGAGAGTGGAGGCAAGGTGCTTCGTAGCTTATGCCTGAACCGCAACTGCACCCTCCCAGCAAACCACACCCTCATGCACACCCATGTGGCATTATGTGTCATTGTACTGCCATGACATTTTCGTGGATTGTATTCTATGGATTTCTATGGCCTCTATATGTCTCTATGATTCATGGATCAAGGGTGCCACAGTCTATCATGCTGATCACTGACAATATCTGGCCATGTTTTATATTTGGGGCCAAGTTGCACGCTTGGAAGTCCTTCCTCACTTTCTGCGACCGTCTTTCTGGTCTCCTTCAAGCCCCGTGAGAAGCCTTTCCAGTACCTAGGCTTTTTTGGTTCCAGTATGACCCAATCAACAACTTTAGCAGTGGTAACATCGGAACAAAGGGAATGAAATCATGACCAAACCAAATTAACCAGCTCACTGTGTTGCTTTGCCTCTCTGATCCTCAAAAGGCCAAGGCACTCCTGATTCAAGTCAAGACCTTGTCCTTGGTCAAACGTCTGTGTGTTTTTCAGCGGCCAATTCCTCACAACCCTCAAATCCATGGCTGTCAAGGTGCGCTGTCATGAATCCGACCGACGCTGCTTTGAAACATATTGACACTTTGATGTTTCTGACAGCAAGGTAAGGACCTGACTCAGTTTCTTCACTTCCGAGTTCAAGGTCTCGATGCTGTCTTGAAGGGTTCCTATCCGAACATCTGCATCGCTGAGCCGGTTCTGGTCGTTGACAATCATCTCCTCGAATGCTCTGCTGGCAGCTCGCGAACATGTTCAGACTGCCCAACTAGTTTTATCATTCTCATCATTTCTCATCTAATCTCCTATGAACACGAGAAGCAGATGTGCCCGGGAGTCTAAGCGAACAAGATGAACAAGACCCCGCTGGTCAATGAACGCACCTTGTGTTGCTGCAATTCTGTAGTGTGCTGGATTACTGTCTCCACGGCTTTGCGTGTTTTGGCGTCATAAGATAGGCTGTCATACATACCTTGGCTTTTGCATGGCGCTGCTGCATGCCCTAAGAGAGTTGGCTCTTCACCAACAAAGCTGCATGCATAGAAAATCATAGAAACAAAGAGAAGCAAACACTCGCAACTCGTCCCAAGTGCTCTGGAGCATGCGTTCCTTATCAATTTTTCCATCAGCACCCAACATCTTCGTCAGCAATGCACAAAATTCGTCAAAATCCTTAGCAGAAAGTTCCCCTCAGATCAGATTTGATCAAATGGCCCCACACCTGTGACCACTGCAATGGAGCAACAAACAGAGCAGCACAACCAAAGCCTTAAAGAGAACCTCTATTCATTCTATTTCATTCTATTCTACAGTGACAGGGACTCTTTCAGCTCACTTGCTCGCCGAAGGCTCAATATCACCACTCTTGTCCATATCAATAGACTCCAGAATCGAATAAACGATGTCCATTGGTGGGTCTAGGCCACCTTTCTGCATCACTCCATCCAGCTCCTGCGCTGGAAAAGTCAACATGGAAAACTTTCACGCAGGTCAAAACGTGATCATATTCGATATGTTTCGATATGTTTGTATGGGTTGATTGGAGTACAGCATGCCTCTGCCCTGCCAAATGAACAGTGCAATCTCTTGAGCGATTGCCGTGTGATTTGGGCCCAACTCGACCGCACTTCAGACTGCAGTTCAGATATTTCGGTACCAAGACCCACAGAGATTTGATGAGATTTGAAACGGGACCTGGTATAATTTGTTCAAATTAGAGATGAACCAGAGCTGCCCAGAGCTGCTCCGTGATGCAGATGGTGCCCGAGCTATCAGCATCGAATTCTTCGAAAATTTCTTTGAAAGACGCAATTTGCCTCAGGATCAACCGCGACGCCGTGACGCTTCATGACTGCCATGAGCACCCATCTCGACTATTGGACGTTTCCCTCACTTTAAAGTGCCACTTTACTATACTTTACTCCATCTACTGGCTACTTTAAGATACTTTAAGTGCTTCTATACAAAGCATGGTAGTTACTGAATGCCACTGATCGAAGGTGCTGGTCTGTGAGGAGAATGCCTCCCTTCAAGACCATGCCCGGCGATCCTGGAGAGGACACGTCGTCCTGGCAAGTGTGCAGCATTGAAAATAACATCAAATATAATAACTAGACTTATAAAGCTTAACTAGAGTGAACCAATGAACCATTGAACCATATTAAAATTCAGAGTATAAAGTTCCCGAAAAGAATCTAACTTGACTGGAGCATGGATGCTATTGAGGGGCAGATTCAAAGCAGTCATTGGGCTGCGGCAAATTCTCTGATGGAAGTGAAGTGTACTTACGTAGTTAAGTAGTTATCAGTGTGTCGACGCTACAGACTACAGCCCGCACAGTTGCAGAGATGGTCAAATTATGTCAAATTACATCAAATTCTATATTGGCATATATTGGCAACGTTTCAAAGTTTGTCATCAAGTTAAGTTATGTTAAACTATGTTAGGTTACGTTGAACTATGTTCCTGTGTTTGAAATTGATGTTGGACTCCCCCGCCTGGGAGATGGGGTCCAAGCCGAGAATACTTTCGACTCTTTCCGACTGCATCTTCAGCATCTCCAGGGACTCAATTAAGATCCTGAGCCCAGGAGATCAGTCGGAGATAAGTAGAGTCAGTAGAGAATAGCTGCATGATGCTGCATGAATAGCAGAGATCCAGAATGATCCAGACCCCCCATGTTTCCCAAGGCAACAGTTACCGTGATGTCACGTGATGTCTCATCATGTTACGCGTCTACCTCTCAACATGTTCAAAGGCAGGCCATGGAAGTTGTGAAAGGCTGCTAAGGCACTCAGTCTTGAGCTGAGCCTGGCAGGTGATGGCAAGATATGGCAAGTGGCTAGCTACACAACATTCCACGGCCAAGGCAGCAAAAAACACCAAGATATCCCAATTTGATCCAATTTGTTGAGCTTGCGACATGCAACATGACATCATGCAGCATCTTACAGCTACTCAGCTCTGATGTCAGTCACTTGGTTGAGACACCTTGGAATCTCTAACGATACACTCAAGTGATTCAAATGTCCGTACATGATTAATATTGATTAATCGTGATAACATGATCTTACAATATATTACAATGTGTATGCACGATGTTTCAAGTGTCTAAGGCGTAAAGCGCTGGCGCCTTGTCCTTCTCCTCTGTCAGCTCTTGACAACGTCCGTTCAAAGATTCAATTGAATCGAAGTTCTGACGAATACCAATTGACAGCTCTTTGATCCCTGTCTCCATGTTGGTTAAGACATCCTTAGTGATTGCACATCGTCAAAAGAAAGAAACATCAATTGCCGGCTTTGCTTCACTACTATACTGCTCAACTCTCCGTCTGTTTTGCGCGCGGTTCCGGAACGGAGCAACTGATGCCAACCCTGCCCACTTCAGGGTGTCTGAATCAAAACACATCTGAAAGCAAACGGGTTCAAATAGCATATTTGGATATTTGATGATATTTGGATATATTCAGTGACAAGTCAAGGATCTGGACTTGAAACAACCTGCAGCACTCTTGAAATGTTTTCCTTGTTCTCCACAGCAAGAACTCGATAGTCCGTGATGTCGACCTCGCAGCTCTTCAACCTGGCGGCAAAAACACCGGCTAAGATTGATATTGAAGAGCAGCCTCCGGCCCTAAAGAGTCCTAAAATTCCTAAAGTATATCAAAATGAATCAAAATGATTAATCTTCAGGAAGGAATGCACTACATGCCCATCATCTCCCCATCACATACCCATCACATGCATTTTGTTCCTCTGTGAAAACCAACCCGGCTGCGCCATCAGCGCCTTTCTTTTGTATCTTCATGGCCCTTTTCCAATGTGTCAGTCCGCCCTTGCAGCTGTGCAGTGCTTGTGCTACCCATCTGGTGTTTCTCGGCGTGCTCTTTCAAGGTTTTATCCGCTTCCTTGGCACAGCTTTGTGTGAATGCTTGGTTTAAAGCGCAAACTCCAAAAGGTATTCAAGTGCTAGCGGAAACGGGTCATAGTGAGTAAAATCACCAACCTGCTGACCACACCCACCCTACCACCACCATGGAGTGCTGCGATCTTGTAGAATCTTAGTCTTGTAATAAGTCTTACAGGATCCAAATCCATCGAAATCCAGGAACGTCCAGGAATGACAGGAATACACTTTGATCATCTCCTTTCGCCCCAAGATCTTTCTTCGTGCCAAGTCTCATGCGCTTTTTCCTCAATACTCCGCAGCCTGCAACCCACTGGCAGCCACGCACGAAACATAACGAAACTCTACACTGACTTGATACATTTCTTGGCCAAACCATGCCAAACCACAACACCAATCCTGAAAACAATGTGATGCAAAATTCTCGCAGTGCATCTGAAGACATACACACGCAACACTACACAACACTGGGAAAACGAGTCCCTGATCACGTAAAGAGGGCGACGGCCTGTTTTCAAGCTGATTAGCAAATTCATCTGCCGTCTTCTTCTGCTCTTTAAGATCCCGATTCAGTACTTGGATCTCCTGAAGACAGCAAGGCTGCGAGGATGGACAATTTCCAAATATTTCCAAATACCCCTGCTTGAATGCCACATACTCAGCTGTCCTGCAAGCGGGTTTCGAAGTCGGCTTTATTGCCTCGGGAAACAGGCAACAAGTCTCCATGAGGTCCAAAAGGATCCAAAAGGGTCCCAAAAATTTGGCTGAACTTCGGTGCTCCAGCATGGTTTTATTCGAAGCCATGCTGCTGTTGACTGTCTGGACCAGAACTGCATGTGTCTGTTCCCAGGCATCAAATTCAGCCTTTGTCTTCTCCAGCGAAGCACCTGGCGGAATGGTTCCATGCAAAGCCCCATAGCCAACATGCTTTTTTGGGGGGGAGGGGGGGGAAGGGGAACAGGAACAGCATCTTATGTTTGGTAGCAATTGCAGTTTCGTTACAGAAGTCACTACTCCCTTGACCGCATGTGCACTTTGAGTTCGTCGCCATTTTTTCTCTTGCGGATACGGTGAACAAGAACGATCCCAATTACCCCGGCCCTGATACATCCTGATGACATATGATGACCACTTCGGTCTGAAACCACCTGCAGTCTCGAGTCTCCAACATCAGAGTCTGAGCATCCAACGAAGCTGAGCAATATCCCGGTCGGTCTCAAACTTGCCCTCCTCACACCTGGCGCGCGGACCCAGTTTAGAACAAAAAACAGGGATCGTCAACATTCATACTGATCCATACTGATCCCACTTTTGCTGAGTTCCTCCAGCCTGGCGAGTCTGGCACGTGTCTCCTTCACTTTGGGCTGTAGCTCCTGCAGCAAAACGGTGCAAAAGGCGCAAAGGCGCACATTGCAATTTCAAGTGTTTTCATCGTTGTGATATTATGTAATTAATATATATATATATATATTAATATATCATATCATATCACATTACATTACATTACATTACATCATATCATATCATATCATATCATGTTACATTACATTACATTATATTACATTACATTATATTACATTATATTACATTATATTACATTATATTACATTATATTACATTATATATTATATCATATCATATCATATCATATTACATTACATTATATCATATCATATCATATTACATTACATTATATTACATTATATTACATTATATTACATTATATATTATATTATATCATATCATATCATATTACATTACATTATATTACATTATATTACATTATATTACATTACATTATATGTTATTATAGTATATTATATCATATTACATTACATTATATTACATTATATTACATTATATTACATTACATTACATTACATTATATTTTATTATAGTATATTCTATCATATATATATATATGTGTGTATGTGTGTCTAGTCTAGTCTAATCTAATCTAGTTTATCCGATTTCATGTGTTTTCCTGTGAGCGCAAACTGATAGCTGTGAACGTCTCCTTAAGGGCATCGCTGGCCACTGCTGCCTGCTGCTCCAACCTTAGTATCATTGCCCAAAGAAACTGCTGGGCGCAAGTGAAAAAATGCACATGAAAGATCCTGACAATACCAATCAACATGTCAAAATCATGCAAAATCTAGAGCCTACATTTTGATACACTATAATCGTTATATTACATATATATATATATATGTATGCATGTACAATCATGTACACATTTATGTTTGTGTTTCAGATTCATTTAGTTTGATTGGATTCTGGGCTGTTTGATGCATCATACTGTATCAATTTTGAATGGCAAAAGCGAAAAGGTTCACTTCACTGACGTGCAACAGAAGATCCTGCTTGCAAGGGAATGGAGACAGGAGCTTCAAATCTGAGACTAGCCACTGATCCACCCTTGGTTGCAACGCAACCAGCTGCTCCTCCATGGAGGCTTTTTCCTTTATGGTGGTGTCCAACAAACTTCGTGCTTCAAGAACCTAGACTCAAGTGCAACTTGCAGTGCGATCAAGCCAATCAAACCCGAATAAATCTGATCATGCATGATCATCTGCTCTTCTTCCTGAGGAACTCGGAAATTCATAGCTAGAAATCCATTGGCATTCGAGAAATTGGTCAGCATGCCGGCCGACACTGATTGTCACACGTTTCAAGCGCCAACTGACTGTCGGTGAATGCATATCCCGACATGTTCCCAGCCTGCTCCGATGTTCGGTCCAGGTCCGCACGTAGGTTCTCAATGAGCGCTGCTTGCTGAGACAATCTCGTTTCGTGAGCATCAGTATCAGTACCCAAAGAGCCTGAAGCACATGGCGTCCATTGCCGTCTATGTGATCCACGAGTTGCATCGGGTTACCACCCGATTCTTATTCTTTATGCTGCCATCAGAGTGGCATCGGAGTGATATTATACAGCTTGCTGCAGAATACTACTGTTAGATCATATTATATCTTGCATCCATGCTAGGAGATCAAAGAGAAAAGAACTTCGCTTCAACGATCTGGATGCAAGAAAGTTGCTCAAGCTCTCTGACAATGTCGCCACATATCTTAGAGAGGAGAGTCAGTGTCAACCCAAGGTTGTTACAAGGCGGTGGGTTCTAAGCGGGCATGATCTCTCCAAGTACCCGAGCAATCCTATCTTCGCAGGCATGAACCACAAAACGTCTTGGAGTAACCCACACTTGAACTCCTGGGTGTTGCTCAAATGCCATGAAGGGAAAAGTTGGTGCCGTTGCTTGCTGCGAATTCTATGGGCAATTCCAAGTTTTGCCCGTGCGAGTAGTCGCACAAAACCGTCAAATATGTTTCCTCTGCCGTGCCACTTCTGCAGCTCATCCACAGTTTGCCCGAAAGGTTGCAGTATGCTCGTCATGCAGGACCGAATGAAGGCCACCATACTGTCCTGAACAACTTGCAAGGGCAGTTTATTACTTTTCCTAGACACATGAGCTGCGGAGCCCACAAAACCCTTATATATATTCAGAAACTGAGTACCTGCTTGCTACACTGCTAGAGTCAGAAAAACATGAGTCTGAAGTCAATGCTGCAAATAGCGTCACAGCAGTATGCAAACCCAAATGCTCCAACACTCTTGCAGTCAAGGTTCTTCCCCCATACCAGCCTGCTCCTCAGGCACAGGACTGTCAAAGTTCAGTCTGGCTGAATGAGATTGATATAGACTGGTGGAGAAAACATTGAAAACAAATATGAACAAATATGAACAAATACTGATGCTCACAAATGGCCACTCATGCTGGGTACAAGTACCACCATCCACCACAATGTAGCTGAGGTGCAGAAATTGACATCGCAGTACCAGGCCTGCAAGAAACACATCCTACTCCAACAACACCCAGACTTCCGGCAGCATCCCATATCTCCATATATCTCCATATATCTCCCACATCTCTCAACAGCTGTAGCCACAACTGCCACACCTGCTGATCTGATCTGCTTGCGGCTCGCCTTATCCAGCTGCGACTTGGGCTGCTTTGGGATGGTCGAACGTTATCGGTCGAATCAAACATAAAAAGAATTTAGATGTTTAATACGTTTAGATACGTTTAATATATTTAATGTCTTTAGTTTTTAGATAAATGATGCAAAATTACATTTCTGTAATTTTCACTAGCTTTTCTTTTTAGCTGAATAACAAACCAGGAAGTTTGAAAAACCAAATCTGTTGTATGGGGCCGCTGGGTCCAAAAATGGAGACTCCGCTATTCCATTATAATGTTAGTGTCTTTTTCAGCGCTGGGATTTTCAGAAGAGAAAGTAGTTGGAGTTTACTGATTTACAGTATATGTGTATATTATGTGCATATACATATATATATTATATACATCTCAAAGTGTCATATGGAACAGATACTGTCTCACGCTCCCGCAGCTTTCTTTTTCCACAGCTATGCCTATGCTCAGTCAATTTCACCTGCAATCCTCAGGTTTGCTTTGGGTCGTCACTGTCGTGACATGT
>Ga0126342_10002377_pt1 | contig 29219 bp, 23 predicted proteins | sample Cyp1metagenome_FD_92528 | JGI IMG/M metagenome (GOLD analysis project Ga0126342, IMG submission 92528) | Coral microbial communities from Lord Howe Island, Old Settlement Bay, Australia - Cyphastrea 1 metagenome | ecosystem: Host-associated > Invertebrates > Cnidaria > Coral ... | reverse complement strand
GGGGAAAGTGAAAATTCTTAGCTTGGGGAGCCCCCACGGGGGAAAACCACCCTTAGCCCCTCTCACGGACCGAAATAAACCTGCGGTGTGGGCGGCCACCCCACGCGAAGCGGGGTGAATTAATGTTAAATACATGCATGAAATTCAATAAACAAATAGATGAATATACAGATACATAACATATGACATGGATCTGAATCTGGATCTGTTTGCAGACAGTGATACAGGAGGGTATATGGAAAGCATCCTTGCTCAGGTATGCTGTCAAGAAGTTGCGCCTGTGTGTGGACCCCAACGAGAACGGTCGATCGCGTGCACCAGTGGGAACACTAGTAGTGGATAGTAGTGGAACCACTTGTCATTCCTGAGGCTGCAGAAACTTGTGCTGCCATCCATCATCCCTCACAGAGAGGTCGGGACGGTCTCGGAGTTTGATTCAAGCTTTTCTCTTGAGGGGGCTCCACTCATTTGTCTCCCAGTAGAAGGTGCTTTTCTGCCACGAAAAATGTTCTCCACAGACGGTTTCTCGCTCCACTTTTGTTGTGTTCGACATTTCCTTGCAGACTGTACTGCAACACCACCTTGCTTTACAACAAATGATATAGGTTCCTGCTGTCGAACCGTCCGGACCTCAGCATCCATTATGCCATATAATATACATCCATATCCATGCACTACAATACCATAAACTGATATAAACTGTAATCATACAGCAAATAATGCACAAGTGCTACCAGGTGTTTGGGTGCGATGGACTCCAAGATGTGAACAGAATTGGGGTAAGTTTTTATAAGTATTCCCAAACTGCAGCTTGGTCTTCAAGTTTCCTTTTCTAAACTCCGTCGCTTTGCCCAGCATTTATTGTGCTGTCATTTATGAACTTTGTAGGAATAAAATGCACCCTCTTACTGCAAATACATATCAAATGTTGCTTTTTTGTAGCTTTGGTTGGATGTATAGGTGGGTGGTCTGTAGCTGGTGGGTGAGTGTGGTGAGGTGTAAGATGGTACATGGGATGTACTCTCAATATCACAAAGTACAAAGTTCCGGTGGTGGGGGAGGCGTGGACGTATAGCACGGGGCAGTACAGCTGGAAGCTGTACATGTGACATCACGTGACCATACATCATGCATATGCACGATCAAATTGTGATCAGGAAGGAACCCGATGGTTGCCATTGCATGTGACTACTCGTTCTTTTTAAAGGCCAGATATGACCAGATAGTCACCTTTCAAGGGTCTAGACGGTCTAAACCTGTCCACCGATTCACGTGCCTGACCAAGGAGAGTTGACCGCCTCACGGAGGGCGACGAACTTGTCGGGAACGTAGGTCGAGTCTCTACAAATCAGTGTAAAACATTGCAAAACTGCACAGAAGAAATCACTGATTTCATATGATTTCATATGATTTCATTACAAAGAGCACCTGAAATCACTGAGCTCTTGATGGAGTCCTCCCTGCTTTGTCTTTCACCTATCAGTACAACGGTATCCTTTGCTCCCTTGCTGTCTTATCGGCTTTTCCTTTGACTCCGTCTTCATGCTATGCAGCCTCTGCATGTCTACCAAGAAGAGTCAGCCATTCACACCTTTATGACATGGCCAAGGTTAGACACGATGGGGTCGATGGCAAGGAGCAAACAAGAGATATTCCAAAGTTAATTTGCAATTCTCGATTTGTTTTCCCAGATATTAAAGAATTGAAAGATACCGATCTTCTGCGATCTTCCCAAGCCCTCAGTACAAGCTGTACAGCCCAGGACGCTTCGCCATCAGGCTCCTCGTGGGCATGGACAAGGTGCAGAAAAATTGATAAAATGGGCTGTGTCGCGCGCTGTATCGGTGGCACGGGCTTGGCCCATCTTGGCCTAGGCTTCAAGAACAAACCCGGAAGGAGCTGGATGCCTGGAAGCAAGCCTCGGAGGACGCAGCGATTGCCTACCGTATTTATGAGCCTCAAAAAGCTTTCAAAAGCCAAAGAACAGGATACAGGAGAAAGCCTGGAGAAAACATGGCGAAAGCATGGCGAAAGTATGGCGAAAGCAGTAAAAAAGTCATGTGCCCTGGAGCTTTCACTCGCTTTCAGCTGCATTCAGCCCTCCAGGAGAATCGGCTGAGGGATTCACTGGATGCCCTGGATGCTGCGTTCCAGGCTCTGCGGTGGCAGCCCAAGCTACTATCGAGACTATCGAGGACACATCATGATACATCGTCCCAAATTGGAAAGATCCAAGTCCTGACTTGCACACCTATAGAGTATCCTGGAGTTCAAGGTTGGCTGAAGTGATATGCAGAGATTGCTTGTCAAACGATGTTTCAAATGCCTGAGCCCAAGACAACTGCTGACTGGACTGGCTTTGAGCGCCATTTCATCCGAGGTTGGGCTCCCCTCAAACCTGTGCGATGCGCTGCTGACTGGTGTGCCAACTCCACCACCAAACTCCGATGCAGACGAAAGATTGGAGGTTGAGGCCAAAAGCCATGGAGATCCAGAGCAATCTTCGCCGGAATCACCACAATCGCCACATGTACATAGTCCTCCTAGTCCTCAAACATTGGAATGTCCGCATCTTAGCTCAAGATTTCACAGATTTCAGTACTACACGATCCACCATGCTGCCATCCTGCCGTGGTTCCATGCGGTTCCAATGCCAAGTGACACGTAAGGCCAGTCTACTGCGGACAGCTCCAGGCTGTTGCAAAGATGGGCACATAGAGCTTATAGAGATCCCCAAAGCTTGGGGGACCAAAAGCACGGGGAGGAAGAAGGGAGGAAAGAGGGCAAAGTAACATGGACAAACTGTTCATAATTGTTCGACTCGATCTACTTTGTCAAAGAAAGCAGCTTAGAGTTCATCGGATTAAAATCAGGCCCAGTATTGTGAGGGAGCCTGCAAAAAAGTGTGTAGAGTAGATTGCGATTTCATGACTTTTCTTTCTGCCAAGCTTGCCCATTGACATAACAGGCTCTCAACAAACCTGGTTCGGAATGACAAGGCAAACGCCGTGCGGCTTTGTTGAGTGCATAATTCTGCCCTTCAAAGTGCAATTGACCCTGCAGAGATGTTACTGTTAGTGACTGTTGGTGACTGTTAGCGCATACTACTGCAACTTTGCTGCTCCAATAAAACATGGTAAAACGAATGTAAAACGACTATAAGAACAACTTATGATTTCAGGTGGTGAAGGCTGCAGTCAGCGGTCGACTCACGGTGCCTTGCACTTGTTTTGCAGTGGAGACAAGCTGATACAGTAACATCGGACAGAGTTCATACACTGATAAAATTGTAATTACCACAAATTGTATACGTTGGTCATGTTGGTGAGATTCAAACCAGAGATGCTGAGAGATGAGCTTCTGACGAAGACAGATGCGCCGCGCTACACTAGTCTTGTTTCGCCGGCATCAGCTGTCAAACACCTTTGCCACAAACTTGCCATATGGACCATATGGACTTTCACCAAGTCAAGTTTTGTTGGAAGCAGAGCCACATAGGTGAAATACGAGGCATCATAATTGTCATTATGATGCATGATGAAGAGTCAATGTGAGCGATTGGCAGAAAACGTCCAGCACATTGATGTGCATCAGATGCAATCCCAAAACGGCCCTGGGACAGACAGTTTAATTAATTCCACAATGCCGACACCTGGACTTGCACGAGACAAGAAGGCCGGTCACTTGGGCATGTGAGCAGCTTCAAAAACCCTCACGAAACGATTTATGCAAATTGTTAACTGCTCTCGCGAAAGTCAAAACGCAGTCCGCGAAAGGGTTGCAAGAATGGTCACGAAAGTCAAGTGCCGGGAAAGCTCCGCGAAAAAAAATCCGAAAGAATTTTGGCGCTGCAAGAGCTATGAAGGAAATCAAGTGCCTTCGCAAAAACCAAATTGCAGGCCGGCAAAAGTAGCTGCGAAAGAGACCAAACACGTAGGAGGAAAGGCAAGAGGGCTTTTGAAATTGCTCATGTGAGGTGAGGGAACAGAAGCAATGCCAACATGTTCATGTTGCATTTGCGTGTTTTGGAGTTATGAGATGCACCAAATTATACCAAGTATACTGAGTATGCCAAGAGCGAAGAGTCCACAAGCAGATGCTATATGGGATACGACATGTATTGAGCAGACTCAGGTGACAGCAGAGCGAGCTCCCGGTGCAGAGCCTCCAGCTGCACCAATGCCCCTCCAGAACAGTGCTGTGAGCGACCGCAGGAGGCAAAACATTGGTCTTGTGACAACAAAAGAATAGTTGCAAAATCTATCAAAATCTATCAACATCTTGTAGCCGGCAAAAGCATTGGTAGCAGACGAGCAATGTATAGACCGTGGTGACCAACGGCAACTATGTTTTACTTGCACCTTCATTGATTGAACACTTAGAGCTCGCGGTGCGGTTGATCACGTTCTCTAGCGTCTTCCTACTTGCAGACAACGCTCAGCTGCGGCCGGCTCTGAAGCCAAGAGGCACCTGGCGTTGAAAGTTTGCCATTCCAAAGCAATTCAGCCGTGTTGCTTTGTAAATCTTGCACATTGTGTATTCCAATGCATTTGTGAGTATAAACATGTAACTTCGACACTCTGATGTATCTGATATTTAGCAGCACCGCCTGCATATCCCTGAAGTATTGGGCAACATTTTTTACTTTGGGTTTGATGGCAAGAGACTCACTACTGCCCCTGCTTTGCTTTGAGTGGTGGACTGAATGGCACGGGCGCCTGAAGCAGATCTGCTATGCCTATCTGGTGTAGCGTTCAAAAAATGGTGAAGTTTGATCATGTACAATCTGTAAAGATGTACAGAGATATTGATGGTAAAGACATGTAAAGAAGACAAGCTGTGCTTCTCAGATCATCTCAGATCTTTTAAGCGTCTCATGTTTTATGTCGACAGATGTCGACAGTCACGACGCTCATGCTTGCTCCACAGTATTCAATTTTCAGGCGACTACGGAGACTCGGCAGATCCCAGTCCAGTGAAGGTGGACCAGCTATGCTGCGGGCCACTCTGTGCCATGTTGTGGTGGAAGATCATGTAGGACTGTTTCAATCTGTTTCGAGTTTGGATATGTTTGCCTCAGACCTATATGATCCTATATGAACTATGATAATTAACGTTGATTGTTGTGGTGATTTCGACCACGTGACGACAATGGCACTGAGAGGCTCCATACACAGAGACTACATCTCAAGTGAGGGTCCTTGGATGTCCATGGCAATTCGCTCGTATCGTGAGTGGAGAACTCTGTTTGTTTGACAAAGTGCGCTACTTCCTTTGAACAACGAATTGCGCTGCCAAGGGCGAGCATCTCCATGGGTTGAAGCAGATGAGGCTGGCATTTAGCTGCAGCTGGACACCTTCTACTGTATATTGATGTGTTTTATTAATGATTATAATTATAATTATCATTATAATTATGATATAATATAATGTAATATAATATAACATAATATAATAAACAAAACATAATATAATATAATACAATACAATATAATATAACATAACATAATATAATATAATATAATTATATATGTTTATAATATAATATAATATCATATAATATAATGCAACCAAATCAGGGTTGGGAAACTTGGGACCAGAGGGGGGAGCTGGATAGAAGCCAGCCAAGTTGCCCATGACGAAAACAAATCATCGTATCGTACATGACGACACTTAGCCGGTTAACGCAGCTATCCACTGACTGGAAAAGCAGACCTCTGCCAGCTGGGTGCCAGTGGGTTTCCAGACAGCAGACACATTCAAGCGGCCCTAAGAGAGTAGGTTTCTCTCCACTGCATGGCTTTGTAGTTTCTTCGTACATTGCAACACGGTTTGCTGCTCTGCACAGGTTGCCGCTGAGCATGACTTCCCCTCGAGATGTTCAGCGACCTGACTCTTACTGAAGACTACGACAGTATAGGTAGTATAGGTAACATGGAGTCTTCAGATTTCATTGCCTTATTGTACTCATTGTACTCGTTATTTGTGCATATCTTGAACTTGTTAAACCGTTCTTCATGATTTTCTGCTGCTTGCAAATTGACAAACGAGGGGTTAATTTGTTCATCTATGCACCGTGTTCGAATCATGCTACATCTTGGTAAGGCAAATGACACCGACGGAAAGAGCCAAGACTTTCAGCAGGACAGTGTCATTTTAGGTCCAAGGCCCATTGAAGCATCATGCATGATGATCATAATGTCATGGCAATATTCTGCTTTGAGAATCTACAGATTTCAAAGATGTTCAAAGGCACTCTGGCATATTGTGACTATATCTCTATGCTCAGATGATTGACACATCTTTTTGTGGTAATACATGCACTAACTTAGGCACAGAGAGCGAAAGTGACGAGCCGCTTTGGGCCCGTTTCTCAGTCACATGCAGCAGGTTGTATCATGGCAACGTTGTTGCACCTTTGTGTTGTGACATCTGTCTTCATCTATGAATATCTGGGTCTGTACCTATATATAATATGTATCTGAGATCTAGATCTAGGTCAATACCTATATCTATGCATATATCATATATCTCCAAATCTATCAATGTATCAATCAATCTATCTATCTAATCTATGTATCTATCTATCTTTCTATTTCTCCGTCTATCTGTCTATCTATCTATCTATCTATCCATCTATCTACCTACCTACCTATCTATCTATGACAATAGCTTGCCAGCTGGATTCTGTTTCAACGAAGTTTTCTCAGTGATGCCTTCAAGGAGATGCGCACACGCAGAATGTCGGAGGAGCGCAGACGAGTTGCAGACCTGTTTGATGTCTGCAGAGATCTGCAGAGAGTTTTCACGATTTTCTGTTGATTTTCTGTCAAGAGCTTTTCAAAGAAATTCTTCTTGCAACTTGCGCCTTGCTTTACCAGAGTGAGGCTACTCTCACTGGCTGCGCAAAGTTCAGGGAGCAGGGTTTGGCAGCCTTTCGCGCCTGATTCAACAAGGGCTTGCAATCAATGCTACTGTCACTGTCCGTTGCAGATCATGACTGCCTCGATGGTACATGGGCGGCCGCGGAAGGAGCTCTGAGTTCTCTGCAGATGTTTGCAGTTTCTTCGCATATGGTGAGTAAAGCATGGTAAAGCTGTAGCTCACGATATCAGAAAATAGCACAAAATAACAAAGGCAGGTTTGAAGACCTTTGCAGGCTTTGACTGGGAGCAATTTTGGGGGCACCATGGACAAATTGACGTTTGCCAATTGAGTTGATTTTGGCTCCAGGATCCTGGTCTTGCTGGGTGCTGTTACAGAAGTAATGGCTGCTGGGTACCTGGCACCTCTCGAGCAAAAGCGTTCATTTCCATCTAAAAGCGTTTTGGGCTTAGCGAGATTCGTGAGATTCGCGAGATTCGTGAGATCACTGTGACCTGATCATCCTGATACTACACCGAGCGATCCAAGCATTTGACGTGCACGGTATCCAACTTATTTCTTTCTTGTGGCTCCATGAGGCGATTAAGCGAGTGACGATGATGTTGCAATGACAGTGCAACGACATCGACATGTGTCGAAAGCTTTGCATTTGCAACGCAAGCTTTGCCGTTCAGATATTTATGCAAATGTAATTTCTCCTTGCAGCACTTTAAGGCTGCACCTGCACAGCCAGTGTACAGCTGTTTGTGGCTAATCACCGTAAGTGACTGGACATTCACTTTTGAGGTCAACACGATTCAAATGCGCGTGACCTGCAAAAGAGCTACAGATAGCTACAGATAGCGAGTAGCTCTCTACATCTCTCTACTCCTTTGTCACCCTGCGGGGATGCTGCGCACGCATGCGGCTGGCGCAAGATTGGTCTTGGCAAGATCCATAGTTTGTTTATGTTTGTTTGTATGGTACTAGTATCATTATATAGCTGTATGTTTGTACATATACATTTAAACATGATTTGCATATGTGCATAAAGTAATGTTGTTATTTTTGAGAAACAACAATTGAGAGACACGACCAGACATCAAGGCCGTCTAATGAATTGGTTTAGAGCACTCTTGAAATCAACTCAGCACTGACTGAGTTCTGGAAAAATGGAACAACAAAGTAAATTCGTGCCACGGTCAAAAAAGCTAACTGCGAACTCACTTGCAGTAGCCACTGGTGACCCCGGTGATCAGCACATGAACAGCTGTCAGCAGGGGTCAGTTTTCTGTCGTCCCTACTTCTCAAAGTGAACAATTCAGTGCCAGGTCGAGGGAGATGTTGCAATGGATGCAAGCTCTCTGCAGGTTCAGCAGTTATTCAGATGCTGCACATGCTTGCTTGTCGGATAGTCATACAATGTCGCAAGAGCTTTCGTGCAATCAAAGCATTGAGTCCTTTATATACATAGTGACATTTTGTGCATTCAGAACCAACTTGAACTCACAATGAGCAGAATCATCACGTTTTGCCCTAATCCTATTTCGTCGCTATTTTGAACTGCTCAAACAGCTTGGACACAGGATGTGCAGATTATGCGGCTGGGGGAAAACTGACAACATGCAATTGGGTCGTGAACAAAGTGATCCAGAAGCTGAACAAACATAGTGGCAAAAGCATTGAGTTGCAGACGAGTCCAGACTGACTTACGCTGACGGATAGGACATGACAGGACCGTATTATACACACATGGTTGCAGCAGAATTAGTCATAACTGATCATGATTGATCACGGTTCATCATAACTGCATTCACAAAATCAAATACAGGTACAAACATGTAGCATTTACTCACTCATGAGGATAAATTGTCGATAAGGATGTAGGCTCTTGCCCAATTGCTTTGTGATCGCCATGTTCTGAAGCGAGGTGGGGATGAATCCAGGATTTGAATGAGGATCTTGTCTTGAGGGGCTCCAAAGTGCTGGTGAGGTTGAACATGGCGACAACACAGCCAACTGATGCAGCAGAGGCATGGAGCACCACTGCTGCACCAAAACCAATACTGGCATGTTGAGAACCTACTGTACCAACAGTGAGTTCCATTTGAAGTTCTCTTGGCCTCCTCCATGATGAAGAATTATGTAAACGAGGTCACTGAAGGAAATCTTGACATTTCTTCAGTTCTTCCTTCAAATGGCACAGGATGCATTTCGAGTCTGGGAGAACAGGAGACCCTGGAAGTTTTTTCCCCTTTACTGTACTGCAGTAGCAATTCTGGAACAAACTGTTTGTCATATGCTAGAACAGACTTGAACGTTGGGGGACTATATGGATCAGGTAGAGGGCAAATTACCAATGTGGCATCAGGCTAGCAAAGACGATGACGATGTCTTGAGCGAGTATGGTGATGATGATGGAATGCAATGGTGCGGCGCCAGCACTCACTATTCAATTGATTTCAATTGCAGACTGCAACTAGGAACTTTTCGAACCCTTGAATTAGTCTAACTTCATGTCATCAGTATCAATTATATAGTATCAATGAGTGTGAATTTGTCAGAGCAAACTTTCAGCTGCAGAGTGGAAGGGGGACAGGTATGCATCTGCAGCTGCTGATCCAGATGATGCCGAGGAGGCAACCTGGCGACAGGGAAAGAATATAACAACCAGGGACATCCAGGGACCAACAGACAGAAGTCCTTCACACTAATGGCCTATTTGTTGTTCAACTCCGGTATTGAAGGGAGAATATTGCCATCAAATCATTGAGGCTTTTTTTAAAAGAGAGAGAGAGAGAGAGGGCCCTTTCTGCTCCTGTCTCGTTAGTCTCACAGTAACTCTCACTTTCTTTTACCCACGGCGAGGGTTTCTACAAGGGTTCAATGCAGTGCCAGGTTGCAGAGGCACCAGAGGCACCAGAGGCACCTTCCGCGGCTACCGCCCAAGAAGCTGAGGTGCAGCTGGGAGCTCTGAACCTTTGGAGATGTAGACATTCTGGAAGAGCACATTCTGGAAGAGCTTGTAGCAAAAGGAATGCAAAAGGTAATTTTCTTCAAAGATTGCTGTCAAATCTTTGCCTGGGAATGCATTAGAGTGACCGTTGGATGTGCACAAAGGTCTTTTCAAGGAACATATGACATGATATGCTTCAACTTCATGCCCTTTGGAAACTTCCACTCTGGGGCCTTGAAGGACGCAATGCCAGCAGAGGAAAGTTTTCAAACCGATCCTTACATGCTCGTTGAGTGCGCCACTCAGAATCCGAGATCTCTGTGGATTGGAATATCTGCAGATTTCTGCATTGTGATCTGGTGATTTCAGACATTTTCGGACACACGTTGCTTCGCCACGCTTGACTTCTGTTGCTTGTCCAGCACGAGGGACTTGAGTGAAAGACTACAATGCTGCCAGGTCAGATCCATACCAACTGTTTGATGAGGAGGTCTGGCGTTTAGATGGGACCACTCGACGTTTTGAAGCACTTGTAGCACCTCATCAATCGTTCTCGAAGTCTTAGTAGCTTGTAGATTGAATTTGAAGAGGTAACCGCAGGTGATGCCACTTCGTTTTGCGCGCTTGAAGCAGCGTTGCTTTCCGTTGCCTGCATTCCAAACCTGCAGGAAACACAGCATGACGAGGAGACAAAGGCGCCTGCTGAGGAGTCATCTCCAAGTGAACCACAGGGTGTAGCAAGTGCACAAAGTGCGCAAAGTGCACCTGCAGCCGCAGCCTTGGACTGCCATTTTGGTCTCTCCAGCACTGCAGCAAACGGCAATCATGCACAAAGCGGGTACTGTATGGTTTAAGTATTTCTGTGTATTTCTATTTTTTCTGTGAAGACCACAGCTGCAAGGTCGGAGATGGCAAGCGACCAGCACCAGACGGCAAGGCCATCCCGAAGCCATCAGCAGCACCTACGCATCGACCGGCAAAGGTCCAAAAAACCGACAACGGCGCAGCTAGCGAGTCAAAATCACCAGACGGAGCTTCTCCAGAAATTCCCGAGAAAGACAAAGGCGACGGAGCATTTCCTGAATTTATGTCTCTTGGAGCTCCAAAGCCCAAAGCCAAATTGGCGTTTCCTGCATCTCTACCTCTAAAGCAGCTGGCCAAAGTCCTTCAAGTACCACCAGCTCCGGAGGCTCAGGCTCCCGATGACATCTCTCATCAGTTTCACGTAGGACCTTTCAATTTCAGCACATTGTTGGCAGATGTTGGCAGAATCTTTAGGAGCCTGACAGCCGCAGTGACTGACAATGTCAGGCGGCAAAGCCATGGACACCGACTTGGCTTGCAGAGGCCCTGTCCGGTTTAATTCTTCTGATTTTTCTGCAAAACTCTCCCACCTTTCCTATCCATGACTTTTCTCTGCTTTCACTGCAATAAAAGCATCAGAGCTGAGTTGATGAGACGAGAGAGGTACGGGATCGAGGTTGTAAACCAAGTGGCCAGAGCAAACGTGAAAAGACATGGGCATGTCTGAAAATGGGGTAAGCCCGCAAAATTGCAATACTTATGGGGAACAGGATGATAGACAAACCCAGAGGATGAAAGGGCACAAAGCAAAAACATGCTAGAAGAGCAGTTGGAAGTCAACTTGCAGCGTCTTCCAGCAAGCGTCTTTCTCGGGAACCAGCAGGAGTCTGCTGCGGAAGCGCAAGTTGATCCGATGGCACACGCAACTGACACGGTGCCTTCGTCCAAATGCATGAGGCTGCTATGGACTGCTGCATGCCGAAAAACACCACACCACAAAATACTGCAAAATACATCAAAATACATAGTTCACCCCAGATCATCATGCAGTATAAACAAGCATTACTCAGTGTCGCCTGCAGCTTTGAGTATTCAAACGCATTTGAGGTACCAGAGCCAGACCTCGCACAGGACTTCGGGACTTCAATGCTTTGCCCAACTCAGCACAGAATTCCAAAACCTGTCTGTTCGAGCCCAGGACTTCGGCGAGGCAGTGCCCTCATGGCGGACGGCGTCGGCTGTACAACTGATAACTATATCAATATATCATGGGTAAAACCGAAGCAACCGAAGCACACACATTCTGCAGCTTTCTGCAGTAATGATCGCTGCCGAGATTCACAGACCATGAGGTCCTCTCTTGGGACGAGCGGTGCGTTGTTGTCAAGCAAGGGCAGGCAAGCAAACTTAGCAAACCTTCCAAATTCCTGGTTTACAAAGAAAGCGTGAGGAAGCTTCGATTTTGATTTCTTGACGGCTTGAAGAAAACAGTTCTTTCCTTTGGTCAAGAATGCAGGAAGTGCATCTTGAGGTACCAAACCAATCCAAACCACGCCCATGAAAAGTAGGAATCCGGATGAACCTGCAGGTGCACATCGAGTTGCAGCGTCGAAAGCCATCCATGGACAATACTGCCTTGCCATCGGCCTAGAAGAACAATGCAATTGCGAAGAGCTGGTTGGCTGTCAACTCATGAGTCAGTGGGCTTGTTCTGCTACCGCTGCAATGAGCAGAGTCGCTGATAGTTCAACCCATGTTTTAAAGTTCTGCAATCAGTTCTGAATGTCAAGGATTAGCTCTGCAACTCAGACTAGGCATGTCTCATGTCTTAGAAGATACTTTCTGGGAGACACAATGTCCAGTCCAGTAAGGCTTCGCTTTTGCGATTGGCTCGATGAGCAGATGCCTCTTGTGGTGCTCCCAACTTGAGTGCTGTAGCGACAACATGTATCTCGGGAGGCTGACAACGAGGGTATCAAATCTGAAAAGGCAGATGAAGATCAATACACTAGAAATGCCTGGTCACGCATGAGGAAATGATTGCTTTCGCATGTGGTGGCTCCTGTGAGAACTGTCGTAACTGTCACACTCAATCTCAACATAATTATTCAACCTTTAGAGATCAGGTAACTCAGGTTCGCTATTTGTGTCAAAGTGCTATCTCAAATGTGAAGATTCCAAAGGAATCCAAAGGATAATATTACCCCTGTAGAATGGGCTTGGCAGTGGTTCAGCATGATTCAGCCTTTTGTGGATTGTGGCCTGGTAAGCTTGAAGGCTTGATTCTTCTTAGTCATAAGTCTTAGTCCTTTGAATTCAAGAAGTTGAAGGGGTAGTTTCAGGGCATGTGCTACTCGCGCCTTTGATGAGATGCAATGGTATTGACCGCTATTGACCACATATTTTGGCATCAACGGCAATTCAACATATATAATTCAGCAACAGCAATCCCAATAATACGTCCTTGCTCTGACGTATGTCCAAGCAAATACATTTCGATCAGTGTGCCGCAGGAAATGCAAGGTAAACAGCTGAAAGATGTCTTCTCAGAATAGCACAGGTACAACACTTTCCTTACGTCAAGAAAAGTGGTGCATATGTCGTCGGGACCTTGCATCTTGTGCAATTTGTGCACTTTGTAGATTTCCAGTGAGATGTGCTAAAGAGGCGCAACCGGCAGATGTGTCAGGGGAGACATGAAACATCTGAGGATTTGTCTGACAATGAAATTGGCACAGACGGTTTGGACAAGCTTTTCCAGGCAGGACCGGTCACAGCGAAGTTTCAAACAACTTCATGCACACGCAAGAGAATTGGGTTGCATTGGCAGCTGCAGGTGTTGAGAGATCATCGAGTGCCTTGCGTTGTCTTGAAGGCCTACAGAAATTCAGTCGATGAAGCTTTGCTGCAGAGCACAATGTCCTGTTGTGTGTCCAATTTTGGAAACCAACTTTGTCAATCAATCACGAATCATGATGAATCATTTCAAGAAAGGTCTGGTCCACTAATATCTGATTTACGAATATTTATGGCGTACCTTAAGGTTATGCATGGTTATGCTTTTCTTTCATTCTTTTGGATCGTCCATGATTTGCAAAGTACCCTAAGGATTCCTTTGTGGACACTCTGGTGGAGTATCTCTACACGCAGCCTGAGGCACACCTTGATTTTGACTGTTTGCCGACCAACTGCTGCAACAGCATGTCCAATAATATGTATATGGTGACAGTTGCACAACTCACGAGGCGTTCCCTATGCACGGCATTCACATCTCCCACAACAATGCTTGGAACTTGATGTGAGAAGAAACCAGTGCCGCTTTTTCATGTGGTCAGCGATGTTAGCGATGTTGATGTTCTTCGCCGCCTTTAGCATTTTTTGCCCCTGCCCGATGACCCAGATCTCCGACAAGGGGGCCTCCCGATTGATTCGGGCAGTGGGGACCCTGGTTAATGTGGAGCTGTAAATGGTCCTCTCATAAGCAGTGGAGTTAGTGTAGGGTAAATGCTATGGACGGCATGAACAGAACAGATCCACTACCAAACGCAATATCCTTTTTCAATCTTTTTCATCTTTTTCAAAGTGAAAGGCTAAGGATAAAGGATGATAAATGCGAGACCAAGATAAGTTGGCTCCTGACATAAAAGCCTTTCGAATTGATCAAGACCCTTTTGGATTGATTGACCCTTCCAATTGTGATTCCGTGTTTTGTCGGCGCCACACCCAACTCGTTAACAAGAACATGAAGACTCATGAAGAGCTTGGAATTGAGGCAGCTCAATGCGGCCATTATCCTCGTCTCACGACTCGCTTGCCTCTTTGGTTGCGATTGGAAGTCGGAGACCAAGATGTTGATATTGGAAGAGTCATAAGAGTCTGAGTTGTAGGGGAGGATCATGTAAACGCACAACTTATGTGACCAACTCTTGTCCTGAGAGACAAGCTCGAGCACCCAGGTGAATTCTCTTGAGAATCCGCAGAAGGCGCCGTGAAGTATCCAGACATGAACCAAAGCGGAGAAAGCAGAGAATTAGCAGAGAATCATTTACAGATATTGAAAGTGTCATAGCAAGTTCAGGAAAGAGAAGCATAGAGAAGCTATAACAAACCACGTATCGTGCCTTCGCAGGTGATCAAAGATGCCAATGACGAAGGTTGGATTCTGCACTGTAGATCACTGCAAAACGTGTTTGCTTGTCTTCAAACATCCTACAGTGGCTGATGCAAAGGCGCAACTTCTTTTGCCGAGGCTTTAAGGTTTGCTTGATGCAGCTTGGAGCCTGGTGGATCAATGTTCCCCGCGCAACTCTGAAGTGCAGAAAGAGAAACAGTTGTCAAAGACATCATGAAAGGGTCTTCTCATGTCTTCTCAGTGTTTCCAATAAACTCAGTCGTTTCCTTCTCAAGACATCTCATCATCTCTAGATCAAACAGTTGCTCTGTAGGGATGGTCTCTGCAGCAGAGACAACTGCGACCACTACTCTGGAGTTCATGCAATCGCCTCAGGCCTTAAAAGTCACGATTTTCTCAGTCTAGTTCGTCTAGTATAGCGAAAGTCAGGTACACTGTACACTCATCATCAGTACCACAAGACGTTTATTTTACAGACTGCCTGGCTGTGCGAGTGCCCAGGTCCAACTGCCATACTTCCTGAATCAGCCTGCCAAGGCAGGGTAATAGGCATGATCTCTCTCTCTCTCTCTAAGTTGGGCAGTCATGGGTGATCATGTGTGAGGGCAGTGTCGATGTGATGCTCCTTGTGGTTTGAAGATGTTTGAAGCCAACAAAAAGGGTGGCAAGGCTCATGCAATATTAAATCTGAAACAATTTTTGTAAGGCTTCTGTACGCAGACTTCATTCTTCGACTGGATGCTGAAATGCTGTGAAGCTCGCGACAGGGACTGGCAAATGTTGAACAGTTTGGATACAGCCAACTGTGGCATCCTCAGTGACAAGACTTCGATCTGGCGCCAGTGATGTCCAGGCAATCAGAGACAGTGACATTCCCTTTGCCAGGCGACCTGTTGGGCAATACTCATCAACACAAGGTGTGCTTGCACCGCAGGCACCGCAGGCAGTGGACATACTCGCTTTGCAGAAGCATTCAGCAGTGACTTCGATTGGTCGGCTCTTTACATTCCCATCATTTCCCGTCATTCCCAGTGCCTTGCCGTCCACCAGCTGAAGTTTACTCAGTTTACTCTCTGAAGGTTGTTCATTTTGTTGGAGTTCAAAGCAAAGTCCCAAGTTTCTGTTCCTCACCAAATCATTCCAAATCCAAGCGGTCCGGAAGAGTGACAACACGTGACATTCATACCACGCCATCTCCAGGCAGGTACAGAGTCGTCTAAATCTTAGCTTTGAGCACCTTGAGCAGCCTCCGACAGAGCTGAGTCTCGGGGTCTCCGAGTCTGCAACATATTGCAACATTATGATTTATTACGTTTGAATTGTCCGCGCACTGAGGGATGGAGCTGGCGGGGCTGTGGGGTCTTCAGCCCTCGGCGTGTCCACTAAGGCTCCGAAAAGTCTTGCTCAAAATTCAAAATTGGACAGAGACATAGAAAGACTGCTTTGCAAAAAGTTTGCGATGAGGCAGCCCCTCCGAAACCAAGTTTTCAAACAGGCAGGCTCTTCCATTGAGATCAATATGTTGAATGTCAATGAATATCAGGTCTAGAGGATTGGGAAATCACTTTGAACGTTGGGAAGGCGAATATCAATGGAATGGTGACTGGAACGGCCAGTGGAGCAATGAGTGGAACGGTCAATGGAACAATCAAGTCATCGCCTCAGCAACATGGCGTGTTTGTCAATAGCGGTGAAAGCTTACAATTTGTCAATCGACAGGTGCGAATTCAAATTCGCAGATTCTGAACTGATAGAATCACACTTTGTATATCTCTGTATCACTTTGTTTCAAGATGTTTAGTGGGGACCTGACCTTGGCCTCCGGCATTTGCGATCAGGAGACGTGGGGCCGGGGCCGGGGACGTGGCCAAAAAGGACAGAACTGGGTCCATGCCACGCAAGCATGATGCAACATGATGCAACATGATGCAACATGATGCAACATGATGCAACATGATGCAACATGATGCAACATGATGCAACAGTCTGAGGAAATGTGCAATGTTCTGTAGCACAGTGTGCCTTTTTGATCATATCTTTATCATGTTTGATCATTTTTGATCATGTTTGATATGTTGATCAGATTGCTGCCAAGATGGCTTTTGGAAGCTTTTGGATGCTCTTGGCATCTGCCAGGATGGAATGGTGGCAAAGGTGGATGGTCTGGACGTGGAGGAGGTTTGCGACATGCGACATGTGAAGTGACATGGATTTGGCGGCTAGCCATGTGGCTTTGTAGCTTTCTTAAGGTTTCTCCACATATCTCCACATTATAGAATATAATGTGATATAAGTACTATACACATTGCAGGCATTGCAGTCATTGTAGTCATTGCCGGGCATCGTAGTGCATTGCAATGCTGCAGGAAGAGGTCGCCTTTGGCAGGGGAAAGCGCTGGTCGCGAAGGCGCACTGTGGTGCCTTTGGGTTCCACAATGTTCCACATGAAACGTATTAAACATCATGACACCATGACACCATGACACCATGACAGCCTCGCATGAGGTGAAGAAAGATATCAGGATTCCTGAAGGTCAAACTGATCTTGGTTTCCATTGGAGGCTCGGCAATTGCAACAAGTTGGTTTTACAAAAGACAAGAGGAATCTACCAGTTGGGGCAGAGAATCTTCCAGCAAAACACATCTTATCGGGAGAGTGAGACGTGATTGATCAAAGCAGTCAGAGATCAGCCAAATGCAAGGTACTAGCATGTACAGTGACTACAGATGACTACTGTGTGTGTAATATGTGTATGATAATACATCATATTAATTCATATTATATATATATATATTATATACATTATCGTACAACTATACCCTCATGAGATGGGCTGCCTGGTGCTGCCGACCCCCCTTCATTAGCAGGTTGAGGGGCTATAGCAAGTATCCAAAAGGATTCAAACGCCCATTTAAAAAGAGTCGCTCAGCAAGCACCGGCTTCCAAAATAGTCCCAAGGTTCACAGACCTAGGACCAGCCAAAGTCCCAGAAGTCATGTTGACAGTATACATTGAAAGAAGCAAGTCGGACCTTCCAGGTGCTTCCCCACCTATGCAAAGGCTAAGCATGGGTCAGCGGATATCTCGATCTCAACAACACAATATTGAGGTTTCCTAAAATCGGGGGTACCCCAAATCATTCAAGTCATTAGACCATTTCTGGTTGAAAGTTGAAACCCATGGTTTCGGGGATTCCCCATCTTTAGAACCTACCGACCCATAATATATATATATATATAATATATATGTAGTGTATATATGTGTGTATTCTAGAAACATATCGTCTTTAGAATATAAAATATAGATGTTACAATATATATATATATATATAATATATATATATAATATATAATATATATATATATATATGGTGTGTATTTTGCTGAACACATTTGCATCACCAAGTTGCGACCACTCGGCAGGTATTGTGGTGAAGGCAAAGCTCCACGAGTCACCTCTGTCTCTGGTGCATTCGTTTCTCAAACGGCCAAGGCCTGCGATAGTCACAAGAAAGATACATGCAATATTTGGATAATATTTGTAGACTATGTTCACAATATGTCTGGATTCTAAATCTTTCCAATCGGACAGATAAACATACAAAGCGATCTCACTGATCTTGTTTGTCGTTTCGTTGAAATAATTCGATGTTGTATTTGATGTACTTGCAGCAGTCCACCACGCTTTCGAAAGTTGACACCGTAAAGGTCGGTGATTGCTTGCTCAGAGTAAACGGTCAGAGCCCGAGACTGTAGCTAGTGGCTATTTGTGGCTGGTGGTGGTGCGGAAGAAGTGTATTTGTTGTGCCTACCTGAAATATACCTGGCCAATCTCCTCCACAGATTCAAGTTTTTCAGGCTTGGACATGTCAATGATGAGTGAGAAGCAGGTAACAGACCTGCTGCGGCAACGGCCTCTCGGGTTGCGTTTCGGGGATGAATAGCTCACGTCCCCTTGCGTTGGCGCATCCGACGGCAGCTTCAAAAGGTGCTGAAAAAATGGGACAGGCCCACTCCCTGCAAGACATTGCAAGACTACAGACAGCACTAAAGTCACTAAAGAGAGGCAGGGTTCAGGTTGCTTCAATCAATGTGCCAGCCAGGAAGTTCTTCAGAGTGTGCTTCTTCAGATTGGCGAGGATGGGCGACCTGTATGTATAATTATGTATATATCTTGCTTATTGCTCACATTGACCTCATTGACGATGCTTGATTCTGCCCGCCAGCAGGTTAAAGATGTCAAATTGACGTGCACCAGACCGTGGCAACAAAGCTTCCTTTCTGGGTTAACCTCAATGGAAGGCCTCTTGTGTAGTCTTGAGAGTGAGAATCATTCAGATGAATGATATGAATGTCAAGACCGATTCTCCTTCCAGTGAAGAGCCTTCTTGGAAGCTATGCCAGCTATGCAGAAAAACCATCCGGTCTGTGCGCTCCTGTCTCAGGGTATGGTTTATTTGGATCCCAAGATGCAAAGGGTGGCTTCGTAGATGGAAGCACGGAGTTTGCTTTCGAGGTGGGAATAACGATCGTTTGCCCTGGTTTGTCGTGCCTCTGACTCTGCCTTTGATTGCCTCAGAGTGTTTTGGTTCGGGGAGAAACTTGCACATATTTGGATTTGGACATAAGGACTCAACCCCACTCACATGACTTGCTACTGTGAAAGTGTTGTCGAGGTGGTAGCTTCGGATCCAAATGACTTTGAACCACTGCGGGAGACCCTGTTGCTTGAGGTGGATAGCGACGCATATGCCATAGAGTGTTGTGATATATGTGATATGTTGTGATGTATGATATGTTGTGAGGCTTTGACAGATGTGAACAGTCTCTTGGTATTTCTTGGTATCTCCAAAGTGATCTCTTGGTATCTCTTGGTTGTTGTGCCACATTGTGACTCGATGTGACTCGGTGTGACTCGATGTGACTCGATACTGGTCACCGGTGGCAGGCTGAGTGCGGTGGAGCTCGTCACCTTTTGCCCATGTTGGCCGAGCAGGCAATGCAAATTCATGCGGCATCATGCGGCAATGCTAACGTACTACACCGTACTATACCGTACTATACCGTACATACGTATGTCGTGCGTATATATAATATGTAATATTACGTCACATTATGTAACCTTGGTCACCTTGGTCACCTTGGCAGCTTTGCTCCGACGACCTGGCAACCCCGAGACACCTGAAGGCATGGCAAAGCACAGCGGTGGCAGTGCCACATATTGTGCACATTGCACAGATTCGCATTGAATTATTACTGACACATCATTGACATATATCATTGACACCATATCGGGGGTCTTATCGCATGTCACATCTCCACTGCGCAGGTGCGCATCGAGGTTTCCAAGGAGTCGCAAACATAGTGAGACTGGCAGCTGCAAATTGCTGCAGAACCAGACGAGGCTCACAGGTTTGCTTGCTTCTGTACAGCAAGTGGCAAGAAATCTGTCTCGACTGGCTGTGTTTGTCAGAAGATTTAATCTTGGCACAGCGATTGACGATCAATGGAAAAAAAAGAGCGGACAAGGAGCATGTATATATGTTATATATATATATTATATTATATATATTATATATATATATTATATATATTATATATATTATATATATATTATATATATATATATTATATATATTATATATATTATATATATATATATATTATATATTATATATATATTATATATATTATATATTATTATATAGAAAGAGAGAGAGAGAGAGAGGGAGATGGGGCAGAAAAGGAAGGAGAGAGAGAGAGAGAGAGGGAACCAGACAATGATGACATGACCTCGCTTCTGCTTTGCCAGCATACACCACTCTGGTGGTGCATCCGGCATCTGTACATTTGTAGGCAGTTCCAATTTCTGCGATGGCTGGCAGGTCATCAAGAAACACGCTCACCAAGAAGAACATGGGCCTCCGAGAATCTCTTATTGGAGAACGCCGATAGACACCAAGTGAGTGAATTACATGCAGCAGGTGATTTGAGTCCAAGGACCCGCTTGCACCTCTGTAACAAACGGGACAAGGCATGCGTCCAATGAGGAAAACTCTATATGCAGATGCACGTCGTTTATATACTTGTAAAATCTTGTAACATATGATAGCCGGCAATAATGTTGTAATTACAACACAATACATATGAAAGGCACACTGCACACGGTATACATAATTGCATATATATATATATACGTATATATAACGGTTCAATATGCAGCAGCATACGACATCAGTATACATCAGTATCCAACCATAAATCACCTGGCCCCTTGATAGCGGAGTGCATTTAATGCCCTTCCTAGATTCCCTGCATAGCAGCATGCCGGATTGTGATTGCCACAATTCAAACTGCAACAGGACATCACAGACCAGTGGCGGACATGTCACAGACATTCACAGTTTTTCACCGATGTTTGCACCAATTATGTTTGCTGAAAGCCAAATGCTGAGCCATGGCTCTGCGACAGATGCACAGAGCTGCCACTTGGCGTGCACAGAGTGCTGTTCAGGTTTCGAAAGTTTTCCCTGTTGTAGCGTATCCTTGCCATTCAGCCTACAGACAAGTAATGACACGTATAATCACAGAGCATCTAACATAATTATATAGACATAGATTCAATGCAATATCCACAACATGCAGTATATCTGATATTATCTAATTTGGATATTTTAGATGTTCCGTCCTCCTTGCTTCACCTTGATTGAGGCCAAGTTTGCCCGAGACTCGCAGCTGTGGTGGTAGGGCGGCACAGCCTGGACATATCGCGAAGTCTTACACGATAGATTTTCGTCGAAAGCATAGCGCAGCTATTCATGGTGTGTTTGGGAATTCTGCAGATTCACCCGTTTCTTTAGTTTATGCACTTGAGCATGGTTGATCAACCGCAAGGCACTGCTTCAAGAGATTTAGCGGCGCGTCCCTGCAGTCTGCGCGACCTAGACGTACAGCGGTTCATGGAAGCAGCTTGGCTATGCAAAACCGCCTGGAAGTGCATGCAGATAGTGACTTTGTATGAGGGCAGCTGTTTACAGCCTCAAGTCCTTCGGAGCTGTAGAATTACCCTTTGCTTGTATGAAATGCAATACGAGTCCAGGAATGTTTGTACACACAGTTCTTACTGAACTGTTGAAGTTCATTCGGACCTGTTTCCATACCGAGCATTTGCAATTTGCAAATGCTTTCACAGTCACCATTGCCGATCTGGTTTCATGGTCCTCACAATGGCTGCTAGTAACTAGTACTACTGCTTGCAAGATCATGTCGGCATGCTTTGCAAGTCCGGATGTGTTGAAGAATCTGATGTCCTGGCTATTTTGAGCATTTTGAGAGGTGACTTCGTATCTGTGTCCTTTGCTCGGTCAGCGTCGGTGCGCCTAATGCAAGAAACTCAGGTGAAGCCGATTTCATCCGGAACATGTCACAGAAAATGTATCACAATGTATCTGGGAAAAGTTTTCAGGCTCTTGGGACGCTCTTGCATACTCCAAGCTCTTGTTGGAGCATTGCAAACGTGACAGAAATAGTGAGTTGATGATCACTGCCGACAAGCAGAGATAAGAAATAAACCGCCCTTAGGTCAAGCATCAGTGGAAGTGATGGAAAAGATGGAGAAGATCCAGAAGTACATGAGGCTTGACCTCAAAAAAAAGTGAACTAATGCAACATGATTGCCAGTAAAGATATCTGACATTGCACTGGATTTTTGAACATGTGTGGACGGAGCACTTGCCCTACCAAGTCAGGTTGAACTGCCTGCCGGTGCGTTGCTAGTAGGTGGATTGCCCAGTTCGGCCGTTGGTAGATTGGCATGCTGTGTTCGGACTCATTTCATGCCTGAGGCGATGTTTCGAAAGAAGCTGGGATGGAGGAGACAACCAGACGACCTTCAGTACGAACGGAAGCGGATGTTTTGATCAAAAATCAATGATACTTGTTGAGAGGTTTCCTTTGGTTCCTTTTGCCAACACCTAAAGGGTTACCGTTACTGCTTTGATATGATATTCAAATATATTCAAGTCATGGGATTTATGACGTCCTAATCTTTTTGTTCCCATCTTTTCAAGCCGCGGGTAGAAAGTTTCCATGTTTGGCCATCCTCACAGACAGGAGCTGCTGCGTGCAGCCCGGGGTGGAGGAGGTGGCATGGGTTGGGTGGATCTGGGTTGCATGGTCGCCCATGGAATGGTCGCCCCACTGCGCTGTCGTTCGAGTTTCAAGGTTCCTAGCGCACATCAGCATCAATTAGCTGATTAGCTGGAACATGAGAATATGGAAATTGAATGCAATTGAAGGGTTCTTTGCAATGGCTTGAACACGTGGAATGAATTGGAGCTCCACAATGCTGTGGGCACATGCATCTCAAGCATTCCCAAACAAGATCTAAAGAGGCGCAACGTAGCACATTAGAATCGGCCAATCTTCTTGCAGATTCTTCTTGCATCCTCGCCCGGGACAGGAGGCATTCGAGTGGCACGGCGCTGCCATGGATGTGGTGCCTGGCTCCATTCCAATGACAGCATCTCAGTCTCGAGAAACTGCATAGGCATTATGAGGCATTGTTTGCACAATAATATAATATAATATAAATATAATATAATATAATATAATATTGTAGTTTATAATATAATTTATTATAATATAATTTATTATAATATAATCTAATATAATATAATATAATATAATATCAATAATATCTATAATTATATATAATTTTATAGTATTAATATACTCGTAGCATATATAGCTGTAAATAAATGAGGTAGAAGGATGTAAACATATGTAAAAGATCGAGCCAGGTCATCCGGCTGATGCTTTAAAATCATGGAAGGTGTTGAAAGCACAAAAAGAACAAGAAACTCGGAGCAACTCAGTGATTTCGAAGCAGAACGTCCTTCAACCGGCCACTGAGAACCCAGAAGAACATGGTTATGCTGCTGGCTCAGATGCTTTCGGCGAAACGTTTGGCTTCAATCCCAAAGATTCCCAAAGTATTGCAAGTGACTAATCCAAATTGACCAATTTCAGACCACGGATTTTGTGTTTTTATGCCTTCCAAGTGAATGGTCGTTGTGGAATTTTGTGGTGACTCAAATTATGGACACAAATTCTCGAGAAACTGATGCAAAATAGAGCCTCTGCGCACACACGAGCGAAGCTTTTCTTGTATCAGACAACTGTCGACTTTGCCATGTGCTGTCTATTCATATCCATGTATAGATTGATTTATTCTATTTTATTCGCAAGCAACGTACGTAACCGTACGTACTGCATGTTCTGGATATGTAAATCTACTTGACTGCGCAGATTGCCTCAGAGCATCATGCGACATGACCAGACCTGGATTTGACACAGCTTGCATGGTGAATCCACACTGGAGACTTTCCGCAACTCGTGGTAACAGTTGTCACAAAGTCAGTTTGTCTATACTCGGACAGCAACTGTGTTCTCTGATCCTGTTCGGTTCATATACCCAGATGAATAGAATATTGATACACTCTTTTTACGCAAGACTTTTAGAAGTGTGAGATAGTGTGAGCGTGGTTTGCTGGCAAGGTTCCCGAGGAAGCACGGGAGAGGTTTTCGTTGACAGGTACCTGCCTTGACAGCAGAGGGGAGTCTGAAAATATACCGCAGCTGGGAAACAGCAAGAAAGTACGCAGGAATCCAGGGGCTAAGTACTATAATGTCTATGACTATGGGACATGCAGGATGCAGAGGCTGGTTTCCAGTATCTTTCAGTGTGTGTCAGGACGACGAAAAGACAGTTCAGCACCAAGGGGCGTGCCAGTGGAGACAGTCCCGGACGGCGTGGAGGCTTGCCCAGAAGGAAATGCGTGCGATACAAGCGAAGCAAGACATGCGACAGACAACGGACATGCTTCAAACACTCCCCTTGACCAGATGATATCAGATGATATCAGATGCGTGCAGGTCATGCGTGATTCCTCGCTTAAGTACAAGGACACGTGACATCAACCAAGTTTACTTTTGCCATCGCAACAAACTTGCCTGCACTAACTTGCACGGCAAAAGATTGACTGAGGTTTCATTGACTAGATGTGCATTTTGCTCAAAGAAACTGTATTCCATTGCTGAATGACCTTGGTGCAACATATGCACTGTATTGCCTTGCAATGTTTCATATTTTTTCCATCAGCCTGCAAAGCACCAGAGCATAGATTGTTGTCTTTTCATTGGCCAAATAATTATGTCCCAAGCCACAGCCTGCAGAGGACAAGACACGCCTGCTGGTATGTCAACGGTGCTACAAACTGCAGCACTATCACAAGCCACTGGCCCAATTCTTGAGACATGTTGATATTGTTGATACTGCTTGCTTCCAGCACTTTCTAGCCCTCAGCTTTCATGGCACTCATAGCTCTCATATTCACATTGGTGAAACTGTCAGAGGAGAAGCTGGCATACCAACAGATTCATACTCTCCATGTCACTGATTAGTTCGTGTCAATCCCTGGCCCACTTGCCTCTTACTTGCCTCTTGACATGAGAAAATCGGGGATCCAAATGGAGTCCAAATGGATCCAACTTGTCCAGGCTAGACACATTTGTGAAGGGAGGCTTCTACAGAATGGAGGGCGGACGCGACTGGGAGCATGAGGCAGGCTGCAGGCTGCAGTAAGCATCGGAACGTCTATAGCATACGCAGCATACATCAGATGTGATCATCAGCATACTAGATATGTCTAACAGTTACTCTAACGCTTCGAGCCCTGAGGCAGAAATAGTTGAGAAGATTGTGCGCCGCATGCGCCTTGAGCTTAATCTGCTGAAATGCGAACCTTTTGTTCCATATGCTTTCCATATGCTTTCCGAATCTTTCCGAAGCATTTGAGAACTTCAAAATGCGCCTTGTAAAATCTTATTATAACTATCAAACATCTCCAAGGAATAATCCTACTCAACCTATGACACAGCATCACAGAGTACCCTTTTTCTGCATTTGCTGGACTTTGTATATGCCGTGTATGCCGTGTTTTGCCAGTTATGCCAGTTAAGATGCTGGCGCTGCTTCCAGGGCTCAAAGCACAGCCCAAAGCACAGCCCAAAGACACATGAAATACTCATGTACGGCCGCCAAGCGGATTGGTTGTGGAGATTGACGGTGGCATATAGTGCTGGAGGCTTTTTGCCATGAATGCGTTGCGCTTCTGTAAATCTTCAATGGCTCCATTCTTCTACATGCTGCTGGCATCGGCTGCTCTATTGCTGTGGTGCAGCCAGCTTCTTGATGCGAGCACAGAAATTTCTATCTCATCTCCAATCAGCCAGAGCAGGCGGACCCTGATTGACTTGACGTGGGTTCAAGAGAACCAGGGCCAGTTGCATGAAGCCTTTGCTTTGTCACGAACTTCGTGGCCATTTCCCAAGAACTGGAAGCCCGAACTTGACTTCGAGGGTTTGCTTGTTGCAGGTCTCAATATCTCTCAAAACTCGACCCAGGAGTTAACGAATGCAAACACGCTTTGGATCTTCTGCTCTGGACAGTACGATGAATGCGCATGCTATGGCAACATTCGGTGGGGTGTGTCAGGACGCTGGGTCCATGTCCACGCCTCTAGTTCAAGTGTGGCGAATCGTGTGGCGTGTCAATTGGGCAAGAAAGCAGGAGGTCCAGATTTGACGGATGTAAGTCCAGGAGATGATTCCAAACACTGCGAGTGCCAGGTGAATACAGCCAGCTACTTTTTTCGTTGCATCAATGTCTTGGCACTCCCAAAAGAACAGCGCAAAAAGCTGCAATTGGATGAGGGGTCAAACTGCAACATGTTCACGGAAGACATGTCTCTGGCTGGGCAGCAGGCTTGGAAAGGTGTTGCCGGCATTTGCAATTCAAGCTGGAACGAAAGACCAGCTGGAGCTAAAGCGCTGCCTCCGAAGAAGTTGACTGCCGCCATGAAGACCTATGTGTTTTCAACCTTCACTTCAAACTACAAGCGCTTGTATGTGAATGGATGGTTGAAACGTGGATTTGTGAGCTATTTCAGTGGTCCATTGGAAGGAGCTCAATCTCAAGCAATGGAACTTCTCATAGAATCAGTTCATCGCTTTTCCGTGTATCCAATTGTTGTACTACATTCAGGAATGGCAACGCCTTTACACTGGAATCCGCAAGTCTTTCCGCGCTTGGTTTTGCTGAGCGTTGCAGAGGTCCCCCTTTTTATTGGTCACAGCACCACTCTTTTGCTTTCCGCCGTGGTTAGCCACGTACAGACAGGGATTTTGCTGAATTACAACGCATTGGTATTTCCAGGTATAGATCGTCTTTTCAAAGCTACTGAACTCGAGATAAATGCGGCATATCCTTATCCCATTATGCCTGCACATTTCATGGACAAGAAGGCTTCAGATGGAGGAAATTTTTGGGCCCATGTGCAGGTCCCTGGTTCCTCAAGACAATCAATGCGCTGGAGTCAGTTTGGCTTATTTTGGACCACTCAGGCCTTACCATTTCTTGCCACTCTGTTGCGTGGACTTCTACGGGACGAGACTTATGAGGCAGAGCCACCATATGAAGCGATCAAGATGAGAAGCCTGCATGACATCGAAGCGGCCATGAATGTGGCTCTTTGGAAGGTGGGTGCCAACAAGCAGTCCCTTTGGAATGGCATGGCATGGTTTTGGGAGAGTTTCTTTGTCCGTTTTGCTACTATCAGACTGACCCTGCGGTGCTATAAACAAGACTGGGGGAGGGCACGCCACCGATGTCCCAGTCTAAGTTTTGCTTTCTATGCTTTGTCGGGTCTAGACAACCCAGTTGTAAGTCATGACATCTTAGGGTTGTTGTATAATGTTGTATATAAATTTAAATGTATATATATCTATATAGTTTGTTGTAAATTGCTATAACTATAACATTTTAGTGTGTGTTTGAAAACGGTTTCATGTGTTTTCAAGATTTTTCATCTTTACACCGAGGTGGTGCAAGGTGGATTCGCCCGATCTGAGCGAAGTGGAGGAGTGGCTCAAGCTACCGGAAAAGGGTTCCAGTTGCGGCGATCGATCGGTGTGTGCTCCTCTTGTATCGGACAAACGTTTTTATCCGCAGGGAATCCCAAAGGTATTTGTTTCCTTGCGCTTCAGCAGCGATCTGAAAAGATCTGAGGCTGTCTTGGCAACTGCTACGAAGCGATATAAGAAGAAAACACTGCCAAACCCGATTCTATATTACACAAAGACCTATGCTACATCAAGAGCTGCCAAAAAAGACTGGCCAGAAATCCCTTGTTTGCTAGGTGTTTAGAGCACTTGCATCCTTTGTAAGTCTGTACAGATCGTATGTCAATGTATGTCAATGTATGTCAAAATAACATCTGTCAAGTCTGAGATGGGGAACCTCAAGTTGCAGAGTTCGTTGTTCGCTGCGGGATGCTGAAACGATGCTGAAGGTGATCCGCGGTCCTGGCACAGTGAGGCGAAGAGTCCAAGGAGAGTCCAAGGAGTCCACGCATTGCAGTCACAAAGTGTCCTTTGGAGTCATTGGAGGTTGGGTTCCAATACCGATGGTAGAACCTTGGTGACCATTGCTGACCAAATGGGCGGTGCTCTACGTGCCACATACCTTCTTATCCCAAGTGCATGGCAAAGGTCTGTGCAGAGAGTTGGGAGCGGCTAGAGAATAGACACTCGGCGCGAAGGTGACATAAAGCGACAAAATGCGTTGCAGCACCACCATGGTGCACCGCACATGGCAAGGCAGTGCAGAAACTGAACAAAATTCTCACATTGCATTTGATGGTATCAGAGTATGTGAACTGATGTAACTCTGCGTATCAGGTAAAGGCTCTGTGGCGACGGGCTTACTTTTGCTTCATGCTTCGAAGCACTAATCCGAAAGTATTCTAGACCTGTCTACCTAGAAGTTATACAAACGAACACAACAAACCTCTGCAAAATCTCATCCTGCTGTCGCCTTTTGCATCACTGTCCCGAAAGCAATGACAGGGGGTTCTAACATGTTCTAACTCTTAAATCCTTGGGGCGCCATCTTTGCAACCAGAGACTGTCTGACTTAAGCTGTGCCAGCATGCATTGCCACCTGAGCCTTACATCATTTTACATCTAGATCATCCATGTGGTCCACTAATATCTAGCAAGGACTGTAAAGAATCAAGTACATCTAAGCTGCCTTCGCGAAACTGTGCAAGGTTCTCATGATTGTGGATATTCTGGACTTTGAGAGCTCCTTGGTGCCCCGGAATGAACATGTCTTATGAATCAATGACACCGAAGGCATCAAAGATTTGCATCTAAATAAATAAGAGTATATAAATATAAGTCTATACGATTTTATACGTATTTATATATATATATATTATATGTTCACTTATCATCGGTCTGGTAGGTTGGGATAAGTGGGTCAATCGTTAGTTCTTTCAACCTAACTGTTCTTCCCTTTTCTCTGCATTGCGATCTACTTTGATCTGTGCATGACATGTT
>Ga0126342_10002376_pt1 | contig 29222 bp, 23 predicted proteins | sample Cyp1metagenome_FD_92528 | JGI IMG/M metagenome (GOLD analysis project Ga0126342, IMG submission 92528) | Coral microbial communities from Lord Howe Island, Old Settlement Bay, Australia - Cyphastrea 1 metagenome | ecosystem: Host-associated > Invertebrates > Cnidaria > Coral ... | reverse complement strand
TTGCAAACAAGAATCTGCACTTTCAAAGGTAAAACACATGTTTCAATGAATGTGTCAGTAAGATGGCACTCTTTTCAAAACCATGTTGTAGTAATTCAAGAATAGATTCAATCTTGCAAAACAGCATACATTTTCCTACAGGAATGCTATGATTTTTGAAATGATTCAGTAAAACAATTCGATTTTGTCGCGAAACAAAAAACAAAATAAAACAACACAAAAAAAAATATTCTAAAGGTCTTGGGGATGGGGGGGATTGGCACAAACCAACAAAAGCATCGAGAAAACCAAAAAAAAACAAAAAAACAAAAACAAACAATATTCCAGAGGTCTTGGGGATGAGGGGGATTGGCACAAAGCAAAAAAAACATCGAGAAAACCAAAGAAAAAAAAAACAAAAAAAACAATATTCCAGAGGTCTTGGGGATGGGGGGGGGTCCCACCAAGAGTTTCCAAATATTGTTTTTTGTTGTTTTTTTGGGTTTCTCAATGTTTTTTTGATTTCTCTCCATGGAGTCCTCCCCAAAGAGACTCAATGCATTTTTTTAATTATGTTATCATTACATGGAGGTTTATACTGATGTTTTTTCTGTTTATGGTATTAAGTGGTGGACAGACAACTTGAAGAGCAGACAAGTTGAAAGGTTGTTAACCAAGTTTAAAGGATGTGAGCCAAGTTGCAGGAAGGTACAGAAAGTTGCTGCTTTGGTCTGTTCTGGGGGGGGTGACCGGTGACCATATATATATTTTTTGGCATGGTGCACACAGAAGCGTTCGGACGCTGCGGCACTTCGCAAATGAATTCAGGTCTTTGCCACTCCTGCATTACTTCACAACGCAATCAGCTCCAATGGTCGTTCCCATGTCAGCGCACGTCATTTGACGGCATAGCTGCAAAAATTCCGTTGGAAGATTCTGCAGGTCCCCCTGTTCAGACTCAGGGGGGAAAGTTGACAGATGGCGGACGAAGCTCTCGGCTAAAGCTTTGCACAGCGCTGGCGGATATTCTTTCAATATCGCCGTGCGAAATCTACCTTGTTCATCAAGGCCGATCGTGCCCTGCTTCGGAAGCTCTTTGCAAACTGCGTTGGCTCTGATGTCCAGGGGCAACTGGGGTAGGTTGAGCGTTAAAAGCCCAGTCCTCTTTGTGCTGGAAGCGCCTAGAAGTCCTTGGGCGCAAGTCAGGAGCCTGAAACCTGGGAGTCGTAGAATGAGGCCCATCAGCGGTAAGCGCCAAATGCTCGCAGCCTCAGGTTCTTCGGGTTCACCTGGATGTTCCAGTACACCAGTGCCTCCTGTGGTGGAGAGCAGAACCATAGCGTAGATGCTGAAGCCCAGTAGAAGGTGGCCGTCCATGATCTGTCGCATCTCCTTGATGGAGAGTGAGTCCAATCCCCACAAATGGTGGAGAGTCCGAGTGACTCTGGGTCCCTTGCGGCCTGTTGCTTGGAGTCGCTTGTCGTGCTTCCCTCTCGCAATAGACCACGTGCAACATGGTGGTCCACTGAGAAAGCCCACCACGTAGCCTTGTTTCATGGCGTCGAGCCACAGCCTTTGCGTGGCTGGTCGACTGATGTCGCCCCATACTTCATTGATCACCAAATCTAATGAGACAACATAGACATCTGCCATCTCGTGCTGTTTGGCCAAACCGTCAATGAACCACTGCAGGTCACCTGGGCGGCGTCTGCCTGAATAGGCGTGCAGCACGATGCGTTCCTTGAACTGCCAGGTGGGTCTCGGTGCCGGGGCGTTTCTCCACGTCTCTTGTTGGCTTGCTAGGTCATCACACCACTGTTCATAGAGGTCCAGTGCATGCAAATGCGTGCCATCGGCAATCTCAAATGCGACTTCCTGGAGGAACAACCAAGAGTTGACGTCCAGGAGGTTGTCAATGACATGCATGATCTGGTCTCTGGTGGCTGGGATGTCCATCATGGCTTCCTTGGTGAAAGAAGCCGCCAAATGGTGGAGCGTCAGCTTCGTAGCGGTCCAGCTCACTGCTGTACCTGTGATGATGTTCTTCAGCTTGTTCTCGAGGGCAGTCAGGTCGAGCTCCTCAACCTCATAGATCGCCAATGCAAGCGCCTCAAAGAGAGCCAAATGATGATGTTCTTCGTCTTGGTGATGAGGAACAACTTGCTGTAGCGGTCCACTGGCTTGCTGAACCGGAAGAAGTCCATCATGTTGTTCTCTCAATTCTTTGTTGGCCGTAGAGCCCAGACCAGGTGCTGGCTTGACATAATCCGGGCGCAGAGAAAGGATGGCTCTGCATTGCGTGGCTGTACGCAGATGATTTTGGAGTTTGTCATAGCTATGGTACTCTTTGAGGCACGCTTCGCACGTCGTGCCTGCAATCCATCTGCGTTCAGTGGCAGTGACTCCATGTGCTCGGAACATGTGGGCAGCTTCGCCGGCCTTGGTGCGACATCGTTTGCCACATTGCATGCAACCATAATGATGGTGTTGCTGGTGTGGATCAAGCGCTGGTCGGACTGGTGCAGTGGTCAGTTCTCCCTGCTGTTCCAAATGTGCAAGAACATCATGATGTAGTTTGCGCAAGAGGAGTGTGTCTTGTTGCTTCAGAACACTCAGATGCGCACCCCTTTGCAAAAGGGTTTTCCAGTAACTGCGGTGGTAGCGGAGCACATATTCCCACTCTGCAAAGTGCGTTGTGGGGTCTCCCAAACGGCAGGTACCCGAAATGAGATTCCAGAGCCAAGTCAGGTCACCTTGAAGTAGCGTGATCCACTCCTGGTCAAATCGGAAGAAGGCCCAAGGTGTCACATCATCACATTTGTAGAGCATCCCCAAATATCGGAGTCTGGCGATGCGCAAAAGATGGTCTGGATCTGGCAAATGGACCTGAGCTAGGATCTCGTCATCTTGTAGTGGTGCGTCATGAGGTACTTTCGCAAGGCGTCGGTAAAGTCGAATGACTGCACTTTTGAAGTATCGTTGTTGTTTCAGTTGGTCGAATGTCCAAGACTCCATACCGTAAACAACCTTGCTGAGTACCAATGATTGGAACAGTTGTGCACGTCTTGGCAGGGTAAAAGCAGGATTTTGAAGGAGAACACGTCGATGTCCCGCGAATGCTGTGTTACCCATAGCGATTCTACGTCGCATCTCACGATGTGAGCTGCCAGTGTGATGTGCTGCACTGCCCAAATGGATGTAGTTGCCTACCACAGAAATGCGATGTGAACCATGTTCGGTCACAACAGGCATGGTGCGGCCATTGTTCTCGCTGAAGTACTTCGTGCGTAAGCTGCGGGAGCCACATCCTCGAAAGGTGAAGAGGATCTCACTCTTGCCTTTGTCAAGGTTCGGCGTGACACCATGATAGGTGCAAGTCTCCAGGAGGACACTGGCAGCTGTTCCGGCTTTGTGCTCGATGCCCTTGGCAGTGGGATGTGAGATCGTTATGCACAAGTCATCCATCCACGTTGGTCCGAGCATGGAGTGTGGAGCAACACCTGTGTGGTGATCTGTGGGGAATAGGCTCTTCGTGGGCCTGTCCTCCACAATCTCCAGGATGTTCAGATCCGCAAGTCGCTGCTCAACAGTGTGGAGGATTCGAGCGAACATGTATCCAAAGATGACATCCGCAAATGGGTCGCCAGGGCGACTACCGATGCGGGTATGTACCCGGTCACTCTGACCTTTCATGAAAAAGTGGGTACAGGTGTGCAATGCTTGCAAGGCCCTGCGCATGTGCTCTGGCATACCCGCAAGTTCAGTGCTCGGCGGTGTGAGTAGAAGTTGATGAAGTTCCGCAAGAGCATCTGCAGGTAGTTGAAGTCGGGCAGCGACTGAAGCAAGTAGTTCATCCGGCATGCTACCACCAACAGAGATGGGTCGCAAAACACGGTAGAATGCTTCTCGTAAATCAAGAAAAATCATGGCATGGGAGTGATGCAACTTCCTGGCATGTCGCGCCGCCGCCCTGATGAAATGCACTCCCAAAGACACTGGAATGCATTTGCGGCCTCCCAGTTGCTCAGATTGTAAGAAGGCCTCGTAGACTGTGGATTGGTGTGAACGGACAGCACGGTGCAAAGATTTCGCAATGTGCGAACTGATCAGCAACGATCTGTACGACTCACATCTGTTTTGAGGTCCTTTTCGTTTCCATGCTGCGACAAGTTCTCCACCTTTATGCAATAAGGCTTCCTGCCCGTGAGTGCAGAGCTTGAGCATTTGGCTGAAAGCCATACGCGCCATCCTTGCCGGGTGGAAATGGCAAAGCTCTGGCGGGATTTGGTCCTCGCCGATTGCCTTGTGACATTGCACACGTCTGAATGCCGTCTCGAGGTCTGTCAGTGTGGGCAAGTCACGTGCTTCAAGCGTGATTTCCTGTTGCATGAAGGTCTGAAGAGTCTGGATCCAATGATCTCTGAGATCTGCCTTGGAAAGACGCTCGCCACCTTCCATGATTCGGAAAAAGTCCACCCATCGATCTTGTAGAGCAGTAGGGTCACGGCATGGATCATCATGTTCATCCAGAACAGCAGGAAGTGGTTGAACTTGTCTCTTTTGATGGTTGGTTGAGCCAATCATCGGCTTCAGCTTGTTGAGGATCGTGGAGGCTGAGCTGTCTGTGGGTAGCACCTCAATAGCCTTCCGGATGGCTTGTTGCTTCGTCTGGGAAAGATACTTGCGTAACTTCCTCGAAGTGACAATGAGGCGGCAACCTGTGTTCAGCTTACTGGCTAGCAAGGAAGTGGTGAAGTTGAAGGCATAGTCAATCTCATTGGCCATTGTAGCGCCAGTCCTGTTTCTCCATCCTTGCAGGCAACTTTGCAGGACTTCTCTTCGCAGGAGTCTTTGAATCTCCTTGCACTTCCTATGTAGCTGTAGCTTGTGTTGTCTCAACTCCCAGATCTCCTGCGTGATGAAGCTCTTTTTGGGTTCAGTTCGTTGAACAGGACATTGGGTGTGCAGGGTGTTCAAGAGGAAGCTATTGAGATCCTCAACCTGTGTCTCAATGTCAGTTTGCCATGAGAGCGGGCAGTATTCGCCAAGCACAGTGGCCAAGTCCGCAGTGGCAATTTTAGTACGATCGAAGTTCCTGTGATTGGGCTTGCGATGAGAGTTGTTGGTCATCTCTTGCCATTCCACTTGTATGGCCGTGGCCTGATGATCACCAAGGTGGCCAAAATCGAGGTTGTTCAGGCTCTCGGAAAAAGTGCACTTGGTTCTCCAAGGACAAGGGATGAGCACATTGTCTATTCGATGATGGCTGTCATCCACTGAGCAAGTCCAAGTGTGCCGGTGTCCTTGGTGAAGATGCATTGTGGATGGTGCACAGAGATGTGCGCTTTGGAGAAAATCACGGAACAAAGCAGTGTTGGTCGTGGTCTTGTCGTCAAGCTCAAAAATGTGGATGTCGTCTCTCTCACCAGTGGCGGCATTGGCATCAAGCATGACGATGAGGTTGTTATTCTTGACGTACTGCTGTATAAGTTCGGCAATTGTTCCCCACCATGTCTCTCTCGTGGTTGTGTCAGCTCCACTGTGCGGTGCGTGTGCCGATAGAAGCCAGAGGTCAATCTCCTTGTTCTGGACATGGACCAGTAGGTGACGTGGATCATGTGAGACAACAACAAAATCTCGTTTGTCAAAATAGCGGCATCTTTTGCCTTGTCTGCAAAATGGTTGCCGCAGGTTGACCCAGAGTTCAACACCAAGCTGTCCTCTGTCACCTCCTCCAATAAGGCGGAGAATGTCATGTTGACAAGTTGCACCTCGATCTGTGCGGCACTCCTGGAGCCCCATGAAATTGATGCCATGGTGAAGGAATTGCTCTCTGATGTAGGCCAGCTTTCCAGGGTGTCCTTCAGTCCCTCGATAGAACGTTCTGACGTTGGCAGTGGCCGCACTCAAAGTGAAAGAAGTATGTTGCCAAACTTCAGGAGGACAATGATCAGTCTGGGTACCGACAGTCAACGGGACCGCAATGGGACCAATGTCGAAGCCCTCTTGAGTTAAACGCGGTACATCAGGTTGTTCGCCAACCGCCATCCAGAGGTGAGTGAGGACATGTTGGAAGGTCAGCATGTTGATGGGTTGTCGTGGCAGCCAATGGCTTGCCCTGCCAGCATGCTTTGCGAGCCAGTCTACGAGCTCGTTGTACGGATCTCCTGCATGGCTTCGGACATGGTCAACTTGGAGTTGGTCACCTGGTAAGCATGCGGTGAGTGCCTGGAAAACTGCACGAAGATGTCGGTAGGGCAGCTCATCAAGGGTTGACCCGATTCGTCCGGCAGCCTGATCTCCGATCAGACGGGAGTCGCTGACAAAGGTCGTTGGCCGGCGGTCATTCCTGGCAAGGCGCCATAAGCCGGCCCAGAACAGAGCCTCGGTTTCTGAGGCATCTGATCCGATTCTTGAAGTTCCGATGTGGTGCGGAGCTTCTGTGTCATAAAGGACAACTTGGCACTGCCAACCCAAAAACTGAAGTTGTGAAGGTTGTCCAGGGAAATCTCCATATTGTTCCACAAAGACTGCAAATGCCCATGAATCACTGAGGTCATGTTCCGCTACCCAGGCAGGTGGGCGATGGCGATGCTTGGTCTGCGATGATCCATCAGTGAAAATGATGTATCGATCCCATCGGTCAATGGTCGTACATTGTTCAAGTGCATGGGCAATGAAGTCAGGTAGTTCAAATGCAGCAAAGTCTGTCCAAAGTTCCTGTTTCGAAGAAGAGAGGAACTGCTCGAGCTCTGCGTAGTCGAAACTGACATTGCAAGCAGTCTTTGCTGGAAGTGAGGTGTGTGGTGCAAATGGTGCTGTCCAATTGGATTGCTTGCTCTGCGGTGCTGGCCAAGGTGTTCGCGTTCTTTGGGGTGTGTCATGAACGTCATGTCGTGGCTGCACATCCTCAAAGTGAACACATCGTAGCGTGGGAAGCCAGGTTTCCTGTAGTTGCACTACCGATCGTGTGAAACCCTGCTTATAGAGAAATCTCATGTGATCGATTTCCTGGATGTTGTCATGCGTTTGTCGGTGCACAACTCCATGTTGGACAAGAGGATCGCAATGGCAGTAGACAAAGTTGATGTTCGTTGTGGAGCCTGACTGGCCAAAGTGTGCAAATGCAACATCATGTGGGCCGCAGAGGAAGACCTTGCAGTCATGGCCCCATGATTTCAGCTCCTGTTGTACATCTGTGGCTGAATAGCAAAAAGGAACTTCAATAAAGTTTGGGATAAACTCTGAGAGTTCCGGTGGAGCGTTGTGGAGAATCTGCACAATGTTGGTCTGGTTGTTCTGTGTCCAGTCCTGTGGCTGAACTTCTCCGACAAGTGGGAAATCTGGTAGGGATTGCGGCCACTGACCATGAGCCACCGTGTCAGTTGTTTGGCGCCCGCAAGAGCCCTGTTGATTATCACATAAGGTCGTTTGGAGTTGAAGCAATACCGGTGCAACTGGTGGCCTCATTCTGGGAGGCTGTCTCAGTTGAATCGTGATACCGTAGCCGCTTCTACCTGGCATAGGTCTGCCAGGCAAGATGGGTTGCCCGGCATGTGTTGCTTGACATTGGAACACAGGGTTTCTACCCAGGCAAGCTCCATGAAGGCCAAGGACCAGGAGAAGATTGTCCAACAGAACATGTTCATGTGTAGTGATCGCCATTTGGTTGGTGATGAAGTCCGCAGCTCGATCAGGTTCGATGACCGTCACAACAGATGAAACCCATTCAGGTCGTGGATGTTGGACAAGGAGAATGTGACCAGCAATCATGGGGTCCCTCTCAATGGGCTTGGGCAGGACGAGGTAAGGCTCAATGACGACCCCAGGTTGGACGTATTCCCGCCAGGTGTTGGTCAGCACTTCATACCAAAGCGTGAAGTCTTCGAAAAGTCTGGCGCGTCTGTAGAAACGTCCATGTGGCCATTGCCAGCGGTGATCCACAAACCAGACTGCAAAGACGCAAGAGCGCTCTTCATCTTCCCACGCAGTGGCGGCAGTGTCCCAAATAGGGTGTATGTCCTGGATGATCTCCAACTGTGCCGAAAGTGGGCTGTGTTCAGGAATGAAAGGCAACGCATTCGCATCAAAGTGAAAGGACGGGCAACCATTGTTGGAGCTTCTAGTTGACGAAGCAGCTTGAGCAGGGGATCTAGTTGAAGGCGCTGCGTTGTGTCGCTGCATCATCATTGTGAGATCAGTCTCCGCTTGCTCATACACGTTCAGCTCCAGATGTTGACCGTCTTGGGCATCCCATACTTCAGTAGTGGGGATCATTTGATGTCCATGGTTGCCAGCACAAAAGAAATCAGGTCTCATGCACCAGATTTCACGGTCATTGAACCAGAGGAGGCGCTCAAATGTCAGTCTCCGATTGACTAACTGAGCAAATCTGTCAAGCAGCTCCCCCCTATAATTGCTGAGAAGGACTGCTGCCTCTTCTGGATGTGCATGTTGGAGCACAATGAGATGACCTCCGTGTCTCGTGTGAGGTGGATCTGGTGATACATGAACTATTCGTATCGGCCAATGGGGATGTACTCGATCTCGCTAAGTCGTGGATAGTAGCTGTGGCCAGAGCTGAACTGTCTCAGGGAGCGCAGCTGTTCTGGAAATTGAGCATCTCGGAAAGTTCATTGCACTGAGATACCAAGTGTCGAAGAGCATGACTGGTTCGTTGTTGATGCCTCGACTTTGTCTGGTTGTTCTTGTCCAGAGATCTCTCCATGCTTGTTGCTCTGTATCATCATCCCCATCATGATCTTGTGCTTGACGCCTTCTGCGGATGACTCTTCCAGGAGGTCGTGGGCAAAGATCCAGTGCCGTATGTGACTTTCGGTGTGCTTCTGAAACTCTCATCTTCATGAGGATTGGATGCTGTTGAAATGAAACAACATCACCATTTGAAGTGCAGCTGAACTGCTTGTCTTCATCCCCAATGTAGATGGCGAGGTAGTCACCGTCAACGAAAGTCAACGGTGAGCTTCTGTCCTGATCAATGATTTGGTTATTGTGCCAAATACGACATCTTTCAGGTTGCTGTTGCTGAAGTGACTCCAGGTTGAGAATGCGTAGGATGGACTGCCTGGTGATGACATGTGGCATCCATGCAGCCTTTCGGGTGAAAATCCCCGGCAAGATGTTGTTCTCCTCCGTGATTTCAAGGTCCAGGAGGATAAACTGTAGAATGTGTACTGGCTGAGGTTCTTCCCGACGTTGAAGAAGCATACAATGGACCTGGATCTGCTCAAGATCTTGTGGTCGTTCCAGTACCTGATACAGTTGTAGGATCTCGCCTCTTGTTACTCCAAAAGCTGTCGCAACTCTGGCATATAACTCAGTGCTGTCATGCCAAGGAAGTAGTGCTGATTGTGCCTGTCCATCTGTGGTGAAGATCGCTGTTCTTCTCCAGTCTTGTGGATCTTGTGATGACGGTTCAGCACTCCTCGAAGTTGAAGCAGAGGAGCTGGAGGTCGAGTCAGTCGAGGTTCTTGTCTGTCGTGGCTGTGGTCGTCTGGCCATGAATGAAGTGTGGTCAGGGACTTGTTCTGTGGCTGTCACAGTACTGGTCTGTGACGGTCCAGACCTTGTCGCCTCTTGAAGTCGAGGTAGGATCATTGAACTCCAGATCTCATCTGTGACTATCATCGGAATGTCAATGACAAGTCCAAGGCCGTCATGTAGACGAAGAGGCCGTTCATGTGGGAAGGTGAAATCACCAAGTCGAATTTCACATCGTCCAAGTCCTTGACGTTGCATTTCAAGGCAATTCGCCAGGACTCCAGCTTGATGTAGAACATGCCGATGTGGTGTCATCCATTCGAAGGAGTGCGCAATCTCTTTGATCCATGGTCCCCGAATGTCATCATTTGCGATTGTGGTCATGACGGCAACTTGACGACCATCAGGATGTTGTGAGATCAAAACCGTGCCAACTGTACCTCTCGTGATTGGAGCGGGAGGATCAGGATCAACAAGGAAGACCTCAAAAGCACTGTTGCGATCAAAGTGATCGTGCCAGACTTCCATGATCTGTGTGGCCCAGTCTTCATAATGTTGATCTAAACGTAGAGGGCGGTTTGTTTCCTGTTTGCGGCAGTGAAGATGGCTAATGTAGAAGCTGTCCAGATACACAATGGGTCCTTCCTCCAGCATTTCCGTAGCTCCATGTTGCAAGAGCAGGTTCCAGAGACTTTCAACCCAACTTGGAAAATGGTGTAGTGGACGTTCTTGTGGTCGACCAGGTCTTTCTTCTCTTCTCCCAGGGGGGTCAGGAAGATCAGGATTTTGTTCTTGATCTGGTCGATGTTGTCGAGGTCCAGGGTCAGGGCACCTAGAGTCAACAATGCCAGAGATGGCAAGAAACTTGTCATGCCGGCTCATTTTGGGGAGCTCAAACAATGTGCTTCCACAAGAGCGTGGCAGTCGCCGTCTTCTTGAGCTCCAAGGCTTACCTTCACTTGCCCTCCAAGAGCTAAGTGCAGTCAAAGACATGGCTGTGGAGTGATACTTGAAGAAGTCCGGGTCATCATTCGAATTGAAGAAGGCGATCTCAACATTCTCATCAAAGGAAGGATGTGAAGTGAGATCAATTGTTCGATGTCTCTCCCGACTGGATGGAAGCGGAACAAGTGAGGAGCGCTGTCTCCTGGACCAACTCCCAAGTTGGAGTGAGAGATCAACCGCATCATCAACTGCTTGCCATTCACTCAGGAAGTTGTGCTCAGAGAGGATGGTGTGGTGCCACTTCAAAATTGCGCCACACTTGTCTCCTGGCCATTGGTCGTTAACCTGAAGGCCTAACGACCGGCCCCACCAAAAGGCTGCAAGGCAGTAGGTTTGAAGCCATCTGCAACCTTTTGACGCTTGGGGACTGCTTCTTCCCCAGGATCTTCTGTTCTGGCTCTGAGTTGCTCCAAGCCATCCAGCATGCCGGTCAGGCCTTCCCTCATTGCCTGACTTGTTTTGGTCGTGCGATCCAAGCCTTCGTCCTCGTCCTCGATCGTTTCGATCTGATCCTTCAGTTCCTCCTCCGTGGCAGCTTTCTTGGCATCGTCCAAGACTTCTTGCGCCGTGGTCAGATCCTGATCGGCTTTCGTGATGGCCTCCTCCAATCTGGTGTCCTCCTTGTCGAAGTCCTCGATGAAGGATCGCCAAGTCTCGATGGCGGAGCCCAAGTATTGTCTCCATGATGCATGGAGATTGGATCTCGCTTGTCTCGCTTCTAAAACAGCAGTCTTTGCATCTCCGTGCCTGGTCACAGCTTTGTGGAGTTTGCTGGTGGCTGTCTTGTTGTTCAGAACATCTGCTTCTTTGGCCAGTGTCTGAAGCTCTGGATCGTCCTTCTTCTTGAGGACCGTCAGAATCTCCTGCAACTTGGCTTCCGCTTTTGTGGGTGCCGTTGAGGTTGGCAACGTCGGGGCATGCGGCTGTTGAGCGCTTGAAGACCAGGGGGGAGGCTCTATGGCAGGTTTTCCCTTGCCTTTCTGTCCATTGCCCTTTCCCTTGCCCTTGTCTTTTCCCTTCAGTTTGCCTCTCTGATTCTTGGGTGCCTGTTTGGGACGTGATGGTTGTGCGCGTTGTCGAACTGATGAACTTCTCGAAGAGTTCGAAGTCGCTTCCCAATCGTCCCAGCTTTGATTCTGCCATGAATCGTCTTGCGCCCAATATGAGCTTTGCGAGGCACCCCATTGTGAGGTTCTCGTCGTGGACGTCTGAGCATTCCTGTGAAATTGCTGTCGGCTTGGGGGGACAAAGGTGTGATCCATGAAGTCGTGCCAATGCCCTCCACAATCTCCGCAGCAATTGATGTTGTATCGATTGAGCTTGGAGCAATTCAAACATCTCCAAGGATCCTTCTGTGCTTTCCACATTGCTCCTGAGATGCGGCGTAGAAAGATGGGATCTCTCGAATGGTGGCTGGATATCCTCCTTCGAACTGTTGACAGTTGCTCTTTTGTCAGATGCTTGAGGCCCTTGACAAAGAGATACCAGTGAAGGCGAGCAGTAGCACGTAGCTTTCGCTCCCTGCGTCGCCGGGTAGGATTCGCCGTTGCCCACAAAGGTGTACAGCGTGAGGAAAATCACAATCACGTAGCGCAAGACCATAAACAGCAAGCAATTGAAGCCCGAGCTTGATGATATAGTCCAGGAAATGGTGTAGAAAGGTGACCGCAAAGTGATTCGCAAAGTGCAGGAGGACAAAGAGGGCAAAGTCAACCTCAAAGTGCCAGGCTGCGCCTGCGATGTCAAAGTCTGGGACCAGGGCGAACCAGTTGAGTCCGACAGACTCCCGGGGATTGTTAACGCAGCCCGGACTGCAGAACAGATGCAAAAGCACGGTGAGTGCGAAGTCCACTGCCAATTGCACCGAACGGTCACCCGTGGGCTGTGGTCGAGGAAAGCCCACTAAGGTTTGAACGGCGAAGGGAAACCCTATCCCTTAGGCCGAAACCTTATATATATATATACATATGGAGAGAACGAGAGACAATAGACACATATGGAGAGAACGAGAGACAATAGACACATATGGAGAGAATGAGAGACTATAGACACACATCGAGAGAATGAGAGACTATAGACACACATACATGTGTATATATTAATATATATATCATATACACGATCATGCATGTGCGTATATTCTTATGCGCGGTTTGCCTTCATTTACATTGTACGTACTGTCCATATCTGCACATCGTGGCCCATTGCAAGGCCAGCAAGGCTGAAACAGCGCAACCCAAGGCCAAGGCTAGGCTTGGCTGAAGTGCCAGCAGCTAACCTGGTGACTTGGTCATAGGCAAACCGTTCAAACCCCTCAGAACCCCACAGGAAGGGGCACCCTGGCACGTTATTTACTGTGGTTTATATTTGTATAAACCTCATTTGACTATAGTCTATAGTTATAAGATGTTATACCTTATCATCCACCATTAGTTATAAGCATCATACACCGGTTGTTATTATACTTATGTTCACCAGCTTAGCTAACAAACTGGGGCCCCTTCCCGGCCCATGGCCAGGCACGTCGAGGCACTGGCTTCGTGCCAGAGTCCGAGCTGCCGGACGACGACGAGGACCGGGGGGAAGCCGTCATGTTGATTTACCCTCTGGTGAACTAACATAGCTATTGAAAATGGCTATCTATAGTGGATTTTCCCATTAAAAATGGTGATTTTCCATTGCTATGTTAGTTCACCAGAGGGTAGTTAACAGGTTATTCCAGATTGTCCTGGTCCTCTTAAAAAAGGGCGGATGAGAGAAATTCGGTGTCTTTTTAAGTTTGTTTTGTCTTTGACTTCTTTTAAGGTGGTTATGTTTCTTCATTTTTCATCATTTTTCTATGTCTCCTGTAAATGTAGGATCTCGCTGGAAGATGGAACTCACACTTGCGGATCCCTAGTTGTGCGTGAGATTCTAGCCTGCCTTGCTGTTGAAGAATGGCAATTGTTTATGAGCACAGTATCGAAATCAAATTCAAACTTACAGACTTTCAGAAACAAGATCATAAAGTGGATACCCAACCAACTAACCCTATGTGGAGAAGTGAAAATCTGAACCTACGTGAATAAAGTGGACACCTAATCAACTAACCATGATGTGAAAAAGTGAAATTCTGAAAAGTGTGCCAGCAGATATGTATCAACAAAATTCAACAAGTATCCCTGAGATGGAACTTTTACACACCCGCATTCCAAAAGTCGGATTCAGATGATGCAGCGACCTAGTTTCAGGCGAAGCATGATGGTCGTGCTTGGGATACAACAAGGGCATGGTTTGCATCCATGTGGTAATCACAAAGTAATAAGATGCAGTACATAAACATACTATAAATCATATAATTACATTCAAATACCTTATAAACATAGATGAAGTACGTTCAAATACCGCACCAACTTCAGTTGGGTGTGTTTTATTGTTGGATCATGATATGATTTTATATGATATTATATGGATCTATCACATCAGTAGAAATCACCTGGATGTTGCGATCGGCCTTGAAACAAGGAGTTCGAAGACGACTTCGAAGAGGAGTCAGGAGGTCACACCCGGTCGGTTCACGTGTCCAGAGAGGGAAAAGTTGGGATGGGTATAGGTCACATATACTGAATTATACAGAATTATACAGATACATCCATACATGATGGTTACATGTCGTATTTGACATTGAACACAGAAGCAGTTCATGATGGCATGTACCATCTCTGACTCTCAGCGCCAAACACCTCTCAAATGAAGTGGTTTCGAGTAGTTCTTGACTCCAAGAAAGGGTCCTTCACGAGAAAAAACGCCTTAAACAAATCCTGAGATGATCAGCTGGTCAGGTGAAGAGAGTCCCTAGGTGAGCGAAGACGCGAAGACAGTGGCGCTCAAAAACATGGTGGAAACAATCGGTTGACCATGCTCGACCATGCTGGGGATCTCTTAAGTCATGGGGGATCCCCAGTCATCACCCTGGATTTCACTACTAAAATGTTTTTTCATGACTTGGATCATGGGTGCCCGTGAACGAGAAGATTCCGTTGGGAAACACGGTCAAAAGCCTACCCTGGTGGACACCAAAAGAAGACTCGGGTAAATGGACAAAGCCCACATGTTTTAATGTATGGGCGGGTTCTGACCCACATGTTGGAGCGTGTTGGTGCCTGTTTCTTGACGTGCTTCTAATGATTGGTAAGTAAACCAAGCGTTTTAAGATCGAGGAAAGTAACATCCCAATCCCTCACTCGATTACACCTCAGCAAACATTGTGGTCCGATGCAGGCAAGACAAAATGACTTCATAGAGTGGAATTCTAGTAATGATGGATTGCAAACTGAATCGGTAAATGTCAAGTTTTGTGCTTATGTTTCCACAAGTCCTGCTTACGAGTTGCAATTGTTTGATACAGTCACATATACTATAATAATCCACAATATGGTTAAGGGTTCGGATGATCTCGCGTACCTGGTGTGAATCCTGGTGATCTTATCCACATGTTTCCTGAAATCTGCAAGATTAATATGCACATATAATCAAATATATACAAATATGACATATGATCCTGTTGCATTGAACTGAATGTTGCATAGTTCATTCGTAGATGTTGCGATATATCCAACATCAAGCCATTCCAAATTCTGCCAGAAATGGTTGGTATAAACCAGCCAACTGGAAGCTCATTTTTGGGGTTGTAGCAATTTCTATGGATGCGGAAACTACATTCACCTTGTGTCCAAGTTAAGTGCTAAGATGCTAGACAGGCTATGAATATGCCTTGATCCTTGTTCCTCAATTGTTCAGACCGATACGCCACCAATTCAACGAATTAAGCACCACCAAAGTGGTGCACAATTCAGCCAGCTGCAAGAGCGTTGCAGTAGAAAGTGGAAGGCTCTGGCAAACACGTCAGAGAAATATGTCTTACGAACACATTTGCAAGATTGGGATGAGTCATACAATACCATCCCATATTATTTGATATTTGGATATATTTGAAGGGATAGACATCCAATTACCAGCTATTTGGACATCCACGGCCATAGAGAGACTGTTTGACAGATGGGTTTGTCTCATTCACCCTTCCACGTTAATGGTGTGCTTAAATGGCAAGGCCGAAGTTGCTCGCATCCGGTGTATTTTGCATTGTTGATTCAGAATGAACGACATGCGGTCACAGGAGTGTGTCTGAACGGCCAGGACCTCTGTATCCTTTTGGAAATATCTGCACGATGCGTACTGAGCGTAATGTACCCTGTTGCAGACACATTCTTGCAAAGAAGACTGGTTGGTGGTTTCAATCTGTTTTTCCCTTTGTTTTCCAAGAGAATGATCTGGAATCATACGGGTCTGTTTGATAACAGGGACCCTTATTATGATCCTCTGCTTTATCACAATGTTTCTCCTCTTAAAGAGCAATTGTTGGGTATACCGGTACCATCCGGTACCCATTTCCAGACATAGCCAGGACATTTTTCACGGCTCAACCACCAACCAGGGTTGGACGGTGCCGAACCGAAAAAAACAAAAACGAACCACGGGCCTTTCAGCAGCGGCACCTGGAGTCGTCGAAAAACTTCGCAAGCCAGGTCACGAAGTGGAGTCTGGAGCTCCTCAAGTTCCTTGGAAATCTTGGAATAGAATGAGAAAATGGGAATATGAATCTCATGGGGGATTTGATGGGAATAACATGGAATTATAATTAGTTGGGAAATGTTGGGAATGTGCTCGGAGATTTGGGTAAATTATTGACCTCACGGTGACCTCTCTGGAATGGTCGAAAATCAGCTTATGCCGAGTTATGACTATGTGTTCATTAGGAAGTTGCGGCTGCATCCGCATGAAATATACATATATATATATATATATACACATACACATATATATATATTATTATATGTAAATGTATACATATATATATACATATATATATGGATATATAGTATATATATATATATATCAATATTATACATGTTAAAATATATATATACATGTCAATACATAGTCATATACTACTCTGTAGGATGGCAGTGCCGCGATTCCAGGTTCAACCACCAGCTCCGGCTGCAGCTCAACATGTCGGGGAGCCCAGGGGGTTGGACGTTGAAAATAACCCAACGTCAATGCGTGGTTCAATAGATTGGTTTAAGGGAAAAATTACAGGAAAGCCCCGTATTTAATGGGAAAATTGATGGTTTCCTGTAGATTTCCCCTTAAACCAATCCATTGACAATGGCATTTAACCATGAACATCGTGATTTAAAGAAATTAACCAAGAAGAATTGCAATTTTTCATTGGATTTAACCATGAACAATTGGTGATGTGTGGGTTTTAACCATGAAACATGGAGATATGACATGATACAACCGAAAAATGCTGGTTTAAAGTTTTGAAAGAGGGACTTATACTACCTGCTTCTTGGGTGAACTAACTCATATGGGAAACCGTTTTCAACCAACTAGGGTTTCATGAGATGGGATAGGATAGGGGTATGTTTAACGGTTCATTTATTTCTTGTGGATGGGATGAATCTTGGTGATGCGCTGGCATTGAAGAATCTTGGAGGATCCAGAAAAACACCTAGATTTCATCAGATTTCATCAGATTTTCATGGTTTTTTCTGTTTTTTTTTCTGTGTTTTTGGCCAGAGCTTTGTAGACCGAGGTGCCAAGTGGTCCTTCGGCAGGTCATGGGTCAGACCCTGGTGTTCACCACCCCAGTGAGTAATGTTCATTGGCTACTCATGGGTTGGCGTTCTGTGATGGGGTTCAATTCAATGAACTAATAAGATAGTTGATAGACCAGACCACTTACAGTACATCCAGTAGGAAGCACGTTACTGAAAAACGACGCAGAAGCCCTGGGAAGTTGCGTCCATGCCCACGGTAAAACCCCTGGATTTCGGTAGGCATTTAGATGCATTTAGTACAGATTGTACAACAATGCTTATATATATATATATGTAGATACACTGAGTCTTTATGTGCGTGTATATATACGTGTATATATATATATATTATTTATATATATATATATGTTTCACATATACCACCGGTCTCACAGGGACCAACGGTTATCATTGTTTGAATCTGGTGGTTTCATCCATGGGTTCAAGGGGAAACACACGAATGGCTAGTGAATTAAAGCTGCAAGGGTTGGCCCGGCCATCAGTGATACCCTCCGATCAACGATTTACTAAACTACTTTTTTGTTCCAGGATGAAGATAAATAATTTCCTTGGGCCAGGGTTTACGTCATGGTGACGAGTGAGTGCTTTTTGTTGGTTGAGCCATGTTGAACCGGTTTCCCCAAAGGTCAATGGTTGAACCGAAGGTGCACTGCACTTCCCGGGAGCCGGAACCCGTGCGGTGACGCCGCGACGTGTGGCTGTTCGCGTGTTGGCAGCTCAGAAATCACAAACCAGATTTGATTCCTTTCAAAGTGGACCTGTTGTATCCTTTTATATCCTCTTCTTGTGTGACTGAGGAGGGGGGCACCCAGGGCACCCATCTTTGGAAACGCCATAGGAACAACTCCTGAAATCATCTTTTCTGTGACATCCAAAGCGGCTGGAGCCTCTATGGCACCTAGGATTCGAACGGGCAGTCCTATGGGACCTGTGCCAGTCTTAGTTCCTGATCTCACCCAGGGATATCCAGGGCGGATTCCCACACTGAGGCGCCTCCAGTTCTGTCCTATCCTGGTGTGTTGGCATCTTAGTTTTTCAGTCTTCATCAGGTTTTCGCAGCGAACATAAGAGTTCTGGTAGGTCCAGATATGATTGTAGGATATTGTAGGGTCCGTCTATGTCAATCCACCCCTATAGGTGGTTTAAGCCCAGGTAGTGAGGACTCAGAGGCAGTCTCAACGTTTCTGGCTGCAGGCAACCATATGATAATGTTTTGTTAGCACCTAGATACGCAGGATACATATACATCATCATATGATCATATGATCATATTATATTTTATATTATATCATATTATATCATGTTATATCATGTTCTATCATGTTATATCATGTTATATCATGCTATATCATATTATATCATATTATATCATGTTATATCATGTTATATCATATTATATCATATTGTATTATCTATATATATATACAATTACTGGATACAACATGTACCATATGCGTATACAACGCGTCTCGAGGCCCGAGAAGGGCTGGTGTCGAACTCCTCCCCCCGGACCTGTTGCCTTCGTGAGGCCACTGGATGTTTAGAAAAAGTCATGTTTTTTTCAGGTATCCAAAAAAATGGCTATCTACTGGGAAATTGAGAAACAAGATTGAGATATTGGGATATATATATATATATATTTATTTATACACATGTGTATGTGTGTATATATATATGTGTGTGTGTATTATCGTATATTGATATGATATAATTCGGATATAGGGTGGGGGATTGAACCAACCACCATGAGGAAAGTAAATAGCATTATATGGGCTGGGTGTTTACCACATAATTTGACAAGTCAGACAAGTCCAATCCTGTATTATGGGGAAAACAAGTAGAAAACATTGAGGAAAATACAGTTTTCCTGATGGGAAATTCAGGTGTAAATATTCTATGAATGGGAGATGATAGATGTGATGGTTCGGAAACCCCGAACTAATAGGGAAAATAATGGCTGAGACACATGTAACCAATAATGACTGTTTTGCTAATTTGCTAACCAATGAAGGCTGGGTATTAGTAAATGTTAGGCCATCAAAATGGGTTAGTCACCCATATACACCATAGGCCCTAGGCATTTCGCACCTAATTGTTTACCTGGGAATATCATCACTCAGAAAGGTGATATGGGAACTTGCCTGCATATATGGGCATGTTAGTGCAAAGAAATGATTGTTGTAAGTGTTATTAGTTGTGAACCAATCACTGCTGCATGTTTGATTAGCCAAACATGGGAAAGGAAGCACACCTGAACCGATGGAACCAATGGTTTCAAAATGTCAAGAGACATGGCCTTTGATAGCGTAGCTACGAAAGATCACCACTTTTAATAGGTGAATAAATTATACATGGGCCTTGTTCCATATAGTCATGTCAAATTACCAAAGGGTATCATAGCCATTCCGCCAAGTGTCACACTCCAAACACGGATGCCCCATGCATCGCGTGATGCCACACCTAGGTTTCATCCACCCACCATTCTTGAAGGCACGCAAAACCGCGGGGAGAAAGGTGAAGTCTGGTGGGTCCAAAAGTATTGAACCACAAAATATGATGGTTTATTATGGTTTAATCATAATCACATTTAATAATTATGTCTAATGCCTGTTGAATTCTTAAAATCCACCAACTTAAGTGTCTAATTTGCATCCGACAAAAATATTGTTTATAGATCCGGGTTGGTCATTTGGTTGCCACCTGGTTGATCATTCCAATGGTCAGGTACCCCCATGTTTTAACCCTGTTTTCAGATTCGGGCGACGTGACGGATGGCGATGTGAACTGGGTCATGTTGAACGCAGGACAGTTTCAAAAAGAAGATATTTCTGTTTTCTTAGTTTGTTTTTAATACATGGAGAACAGGAAGGTCACTTCTTCGCAAAGATGTGCAATGCTGAATGAGCTGAATGATCATGACATGATCGATGATCAAATTGTGTCGAGTCGTAATGTTGCGAGATTGCGGACGGACACCAATTAGCCACGTGTGACACCTTGAAGGTTCTCGTTTCTCAGTCGTGTGATCGTGTGATCGTGTGTTCGCGCCGCGCCACAGCTGAAGGGTGCTGAAAAACTGATGCAGAGAGAGAGAGAGAGGGAAACGGAGATGCATGTATGGAAATGCACACAGGTTTCACATTGAAACTGCACAAACAAGAAACTACGCATAATTTTTGATGGAAGAGATATGCTGAAATTATGGACATAGACATGGAGCAAGGAACGAAACAGGGGTTTCATTTTGTGAACAAACTAACTGTCCACCAGAGGTAGAAAAGATGCCAGCGGTTGTGCAGATCTACTTATATTATGATAGATTATGACTCAAAATCATTGACCCAAAGATTGGATGCTTGAGCAAGTGTTTAGTATCTGACCAGATTTTTCTGTTTTTGAGCCATGCAAAGCTTTCCTCAATTCATCAAGCCTTGCCCAGAGCGTCCACTAGCAGAGGCAGTCCTTGCCATCGCAACGTTGCCAGCAGCTGCTTGTGTGTCCTCGGTTTCAGCCAAATGCCAATATCCAGTGGATGAACGATTTCAGCCAGCTCACTTTGCTTTGGTGGCGGTGGCTCTGGCTGCAACTGCATACTCTTTTTCTGGGAGAGTCCGGGGACGGAACCATCGCAACTGGTCCTGGAATTTACGTGAGCGCCCACGTGTCGTGGCCCTGAAGAATCATGACCACGGGGAGGACTGTGAGTCCCACAGTCACAGCCACAGCCATCAGGCCGCAGGCTCTCATAGCCACAGCCATGAAGGCCATAGCCACGAGAGCCACAGCCATGAAGGCCACATCCACGCAGAGCGCCATGCAGAGCATAGCCACAGCCATAGCCACGAGAGCCACAGCCATGATCACGAAAGCCACGGCCACAGCCACGGTGGGTGCTGTGCGGGCGGGCTCTATGGTCATGGACATTCACACGGGGAAGTCCCTGAGTGGTTGCCTGGGAAACGTGGATTTCGATGGTTGAGCGCAACTCGATGAAACACTATGACTGGCTGAAAAGAACTGACCAAGAGATTCGGAAAATACCGTAGCCCATAAAAAAGATCTCATTCCGAGCGGTTGTCAAACTGAGTTTTGATGTTGCTTGTAGTTTTTCTAGGGCCTCTAGGGTGGGAAAAGTCACTGCAACCGCGTTCTAACCTACCCAGCCAGAGCGGTTTCTAGAGGAGAGAAGAAGTTGAGCGGGTGGCTTTGTAATGTGTTGTATAATGTTGTATAGATATATAATTGATATATATATATATATATATATATACATATATATATATGTTATTATATATTATTATATGATATTAAATGTATATTATACATTCCATGGTTCATGGTATGTGATATTTCTATGATATTTCTATATATTTATAATTTACATCCGTCCTGGGATCGAATCCCCAATCACTCATGTTTGGGCAGAGATAGCACCAGAAGATCCACCGCAAACTCTAAGGATCTTTCGAAAACGAAGTCGTCCATCATCGGTGTGACCTCCATCTTCCTCTTCTCCCTGCTGCCGTTTTCCTATGGTGGTGTGATAGGCGTGGTGATGGTGGGGTCAGGCGAGAGATCCACAAGCCACCAATATGTGGGACTAGAAATCGGGCACTAACTACTGTACCCAGAATCCAGTCGTTTATCATGGGTTTCTCACCATTTTCCCCACGAAAATATCCATAAATTAAGATTGGGGGTATAGCCTGCTAGGAGGATCACTGATAGTCATGGACTCCAGTTCACTGGGTTATATCTATATCATGTTATATCTTGTAGGTCTGGGATTTAAATGGGAATTGACCCGATGTTGACCAGTGATATCCCTAATGATTTCAGTTACCAAGTATCGATAAGAATGGTGTGCGGTGCGTATTGCTGCAGAGAATAAGGGACCATTTCATAGCTTTTTTCATGACCAAGATAACAAATTGATATACTCGTAGTTTAGTATGAAGCTATCATACATTTGCTGGAAACCTTTACTAACCATTTAATATAATCATGATACTTGTAGCAATATGGTGGTATAGCATTGGACGGGCTAGGGGACAATTGGGATGAAAGGTAACTTGTTAAGGTTGTGGCATACTTACCAGTGTAATGGGGGTTCTATTGTAAATATATATATATATACACATAAATCCCTATGTCTAGGATCTTTACATTATATTGGATCACTTGGTATAAGACTTTGGTATGGGTACATCCCAATGGAAGTATGTATATAAGAAGTCAAGTCGTAAACGCAAGAATGAGCTTCCGCTTGAAAGGTGTGTACCACCCATTTCCCCAGGAGCTCCTTTGCGAAGTTTGCGCCCTTGGCTTAGACGGAACGCTTCGTTCTCTATTTTGGGGGGATGAAATCTTTTCAAGTAAAGTTGACATGTAATGTACATTGATACGTTGTATAGGTATAGTCGTTGATTTGGTGTATATATAAAAATACACTGTATATATGTCGTTGATACAACAAGTTATATATATATACAGACTAGATTGTATATTACTCGTAGATTATATTCCGAACGTACAATCAGTCTACAAAGATGAAGAAAGGAGGAGTGACAGATTTGATGGGCCATCACTGGCCATCACCTCCAGGTTTCATTGGACCCTTCCTTGTTTACCTGGCGAGGCACTCAGAGCATGGGGAACATGAGACGTAGCAACTAGGCTTCCCCTTGTGGTGACAAAGTGTTGTAAATCTGTGATTCATTCTGATTCACTCCCCCCATTCATATTCAACACCCCGAAACCATGTTTTAGGGGAAGAAGGCACATACCTGGATCTTCCACGTCGGCTGAAAACCCAGCCCGAATGCTTTCAGACTGAAATTTCAATCCGAATCCTGTAAGCCTCAAATTTCTGCCCGAATGGATTTTGGCTATTTTGGTCCTATTCAGGAGGATAGAATGTTTAGAGTGGATTGATAATCAATCGTTGGACTGTCATAGAGATGAGCAACATATTTTCAGATTAGGTGGATCACAAATGGGAAACAATGATGTTCCAGGCTATGTGGAATTAGTGTTTCGCTTTTTTTTTCGCCCGAATGATGCATGTTTTCGCCCGAATGATGCCAATTTTCGCCCGAAGCAAAATCAGCAAAATTGAAAAAATACATGTTACAAGCCGTCAACCAAATTTTCTGCAGCCAGCACAGATTACTAACTGGCTGAGGTAAAAAGCAAAGGACGGTACCAGTAGAGAAGATTATCATAGATGTTGATACACTGTTTGTTCAATGGAGATTTTCGCCCGAATTGTTTTTTCTGCCCGCAGGCTGAAATATCAGCGCGAACACTGAACAGGCTGACTTTTCATCGCAGGCTGAAATTTCAGCCCGTAGGAAGGTCTAGGTATTTGGGACCATGGGGGATGTTCTTTGGCCTCGCAGTTCAGGGAAGACTCCAAGGTCTATGGTATACCTGCTTTAGCAGGGGCTCTGCAGCATGCTGCCCGGAATCTGAGAAGAAAATGCTCGGGACATTCAGTTCTTGGGGTGGACGTGTCACTCAAACATACGCAAATCGTGTTCATATGTTAAGATTATGGTGAGGGCCCCACCCAAAAGTAATGTTAAAAAATGTAGGAAATACAACATCCCCTGACCCGGGTTATAATTAGCAGCCGGTTCCATGGATTCGATGGAGTTCAATGAGCTTGTAGACTACCAACTATGACATTTTTTTCCACCAAAATGAGATGTCCTCACCATCTTACCCTCTGGTAAGCAGCTGGTTTGCTGGGAAAATTCCATTTACAGGAGATTTTCCAGCAATCGCCATCGTTTGATGAGATGACACCGGTGCAGATCGTTTTGGAGCTCATGAAATGAGGCCCAGCTCGACATTCACTTCCTGATGACTCTCGCAGCTTTTGCGCCGATCGCTCAGCTTCCGGAAGGCCCAAAAAAAGCCAAGGGGCGATGTGATCAACACGATGGGTCCGAAAATGGTGTATACCCCAGTCATGACCATGTTGGTATTTTGTAAGACTCTGGATTTAGGTAATTAGCCTATTTCAAACGAGCCCACATATGGTAGATCTATGTAGATCTAACATTATCTAACCATCAAACGATTGGATTTCGTGGTACCTTAATTATATTTAATTATGCTAGACGTGCCTCAAGTTGACATGTGGAAAATGTATTTTGCAGCTGCCATCAAATGTGCATGTTTATTCGGCAACAAAATGGATGTTCGCTGCTGGGATGTGCAAATAGGATCCACACTTCAATGGTGGCAATTCCCAGGTGCCAAAAGAAGACCAACGAAGCAAAGTGAGCAGACTTCGTGACGATTTCCCCCATCAAATATTATAATTTCTGGGACATCCACATTTTCACAATCATTTTCAGACAAAGCCACGCATCCAGTATCATCCAATAATAGCCCCATCATATCTCCTCCAAATGATCGTTTTTCTGTGGGATCTCCAGCATTGTTGGACAGCGTCGGATTTCGTCATGGGAATTTGGTCCTTTTTAAACCAGGTCAGTAGCGATTGGTCACAGCAGTGAGGTCGGCCCGTGTGGATTCAGGGGGAATCCGAAGATCGGTAGACATTTGCATAGCCAAGTTGCATATCCCATCATGTGTGGAATATGAATCCCAACATTTGCCCGAACAAAATCACCCAGTTTGGTAGGTAAATATGGTACATGGAGCATATGGGTATGTTTTTGTCATCTTTTGTCATTGTTTCAGAAGTGTGTGTTTTCCTTCGTCCTCCCTGCCCTGAATTCGTCGCAACGGCAGGGTGCCATGCTGTTGCTGCTCTTTGCCTTGTCCGAAGTCTTGGAGGAGTTGTTTTCTCAGGTTCTGCATGTTTTTTCGGGGTTTTGGCCAACATTGATAGATTGATAGGCATCACCTTATAATAGCCATTATAGACCATATACCTAATGGTTGGGTGATGTTCAATGGGGACATTTAATGACCCACGTTGATAGTTCCATTGATAGGTCATGATCCATTTTGGTTTGGGGACTCCCTGAACGATTCACACAGATCCAGGATGAAGGTTTTTCGAGAAATGCCAAAAAATCCCAATGGTGCACCCCAAAAAACCAGATCAATCCTGGGAGAAATGGTTGGCACATGGTTGGCACTTGCAAGTGTTGGCTCAAGGTCGTAGAAATACCGGAAAGGTTGAGATCACTGAAGACATCAAGAGCTCATCTTGCAGACTCCACGGCTTGTGTTTTTGTTACGAAACCGCTGTAGCTCCGGGTTCAACAGGAACAGGTACGAGCCGTAGATCGTTTGAAGTCAAGACAGCTTGGACTTAGCTTGGCTCCATGGAAGCTTCAAAGCTTAAGCTGAATCATGTGTCTCGGCCTTCAACCAGGTAGACCAGGGATATCTAATTGGCATCACGCCATTTTATCACTCTGGCATCGCAAGTTGTTTGGGGTTCAAACACATCTCAATTCATGCTGAGCTGAAATAAATTTAGGAAACATGAGACAGACAACTCGGCGAGCTGAGATTTAATGAGCTTTGATTATCGCAGATTCTCATGAAACTCATGCCTCATTCTTCCAAAATACTGAAAGTACGCAAAAGATCATGAAAGTACAATACACCTCAACGACCAGTCGTTGATTTCTGGAGCCTTTTGGAATCGGAGACGGTGGAAATAGTGACGCAATTGTAAGCTCAAAAGTCTAGCTGGCTCTCAAAATTGTTGCCTATCATAGACCTGATAGAGCGCCTGGTGAGTTTTTCCAGATATGCGTTTCACTAAGTTACGCACTTGTTATATCTGATCTGATCATCCTTATCATTAACGATATTTCTTGGGTATGTTGCAGGGTAGCTCAACACCCCACCTGGCACATGATAGCGCTCTGAGCATTCAAGGTAGAGGTGGGCTTTGCGAGCACCTTGTTGGGTGCGATGGTCTTCCTTATGTCGTTGACCTATTTCACCAACCATAGCGATCAGGATGGATGCACTGGGCCTACAATCTCGCGGCTTTTTTTTTGGGTGTCATCTCCTTGAGTTGTGCCAATACACAATTCATCAACATTCATTTATTCGTCTGAAATGCAACCCATGGTTTATATCAGTCAACCCATGGTTTATATGTTCATATATCAACCCATTGAGATCTGTAATGTTTTTATATGTTCATATCAATCTCCCCCTCCCCAAGATCAGGACCCCACGGAGTTCAACACGCCGAACCCAGCAGGATATCCGCAGATATACCTATGAAGTCATCAGTCAGACCATCGCCATTTTTTGCGCCGCATCCAGCCTGCAATGAGCATCCAGACTGGGGTAGATCACACGGGGTTGGTTTTTCTTTCCACTGACTTGAGATCTTAAACCCCAGAGGGGTGGTTGTTGTGGTCGTGCATGGGTGTTTCAGTCATGGTTTTGCCGCCCCTCTTGCAATATCAATATCATGTTGATATGTTGGAAGTGTCAAAAACTGGAAACCAACTCTTCACCGAAACCCGACTGTAGGGCACGTAGTTAGTTCGCATCTGACTTATCCTTCACATCTGAGGTCATGGTGTTCCAGTACATCAATGAGGCCACGGACAAGGCCACCCCGTAACCATTGGTACCCCAAAGATTGAAGGGTTCATCTGTTTGTCATCATTTTGCACATGAACATGTGGCAATTTGGAGTCATTAGTGGGCAAACCCATGTGGGCACAGGTCAAGATTTTAAAACCCCCAACATGTTTTTGTGGCATACGAACTGGCGAATTGTGCGGGTCCATTGATACCCATGCCCGTACAACGAGGTGAACTAGCAATAGGAAATCATGTAAACCTCTCAGTTGTTCGAAGGTTGTAACAAGTTTGGTTCAAAAGCGAGATAGGATGGTGACCATGATATCAATGGTGCGTTCGGATTCACCACGTTCCACGGATAGAACATTCATAAATTTCATAGCATAGCAATTTATGAGCAAGTCAGGGGCCCTGAGTTCTACATGTCCAAAGTTCTTCCAAAATGAGTGCAGACATATCCCTGACCTTCCGGTTGGAAGCTGCAGGCTATGGTATATTTTGAGTGGGACAGCTTGCCTTTCTTGGCACCTTGACTGGCAGAGACCTGACCCTGTGATCTGCAAAAAATTAGCAGCCTGACTCAGGTGCATATGTCGCAGATGATTGCCCCTTGGCATGTGGTGGTCGGATCCATCCACCAGCCATTACCTATGGGCTTATTGACCATTCTTACTGGGATCGGGTGGTTGAAGCATGTTGAAGCCACCGTGATGCAGAACCTTGCGCACCAAGGTTTGGTATTCTGCACTCCAATTTCATTTGCTCCTTGGCATTTTGAGGAGTTATGTGGGCCATGTCGCTTCACCCTTCATCTTCCTGGGCTTGAAACAAATGGTCAAGAAACCGGAACTCATAGGTACTACATCTCCTTCCAGGGCGCCGTTGCACTTGCAAAGCACAAGTTCGCAGAGGTGGACGGGATCCATTCGAGTCAACAGCAAGTCTCAGTGACTTGGCACAGTTTTGGGCTGGAAGCATCCCTAACCACCCTAACCGTTAGGATAGGTAGTTCCCCACCTGCCAGGTGAGGGATACGCATGGATACGCTATATATATATATATATTACATTACATTATATTACTCTATGTTTTGCTGGCAGCTGGCACATATTGTTCTACAATTCTTTAAGGCCTGAAAGAATGGGGGGTGCTTTTTTGTTATTGTGTTTACCCTTGATACATTCATCCCTTACCAAATACTCTCACCAATGATGTGGTTGAGTCAGTGGTCACTACTGATTGATATACATTATAAATTATATATATATACGTATGTATGTTATATATATACAATATTGTATACATCTCCAGGGATCATATCGGTGACCATTGGATTCAGCATTTTCCGTTTGTCATCTCTGACTGCAATCCATCCTGGCAGAAGATAAGATCCCCCATTTGCTGATCTTCCCATGGCATATTCTCCATCGCAAGGTTGGAAAAGGTTCATATATCATATATCCCAATTGGACATAACCCAGAAACATGGGTTAAATATGAATTATATGTGGTTCATATCCCCCAAGAATGGTTGATTGATAGGGGTAATGCCGCACAAAGGGGCATGTGAAAATAATCTATTAAAGGTGTGATTACCCGGAAGTACTATCAACTCTTGGTTGATTTCACTCGAAGTCCCATGTCTAGACGCAAGGAGTTGGAAGAAACCGTGGGGGCTGGGATACTATTTCAACTTCTACTTTTCCGAAACCGTGTAGAACCCTTTGAGAGTCCAAATGAAAAAGGCTAGTCTTCGCTGTCAACGATACATCTTGATTCCCACATGCATTGGTTGGACCAAACAATGGATGGCATACTATATTTTGCGGGAAGCTACTCATAAGTTCAGGGGAGTTGACATACTTCGGAGGAGGACACTGTGCCGCTATATGCCCCTGATATTGAAAGTGTGTGCATTGCCCATTGCTGCCATGCCAAAGGTTTGGACTGCACTGCAGTCTTTGTGGGGAATGGAACACGTGACTTGACCCAACAAGTCTCGGATGCAGCAGGGATCAGACTGTTGTCGGGTCATCAACCTGTGGGCCATTGGTTGAACCCTGGGAGCTTGTAGCCATTTGGCATCACCCCCTTTGGCAAGGAGGCATCCTAGGAAATTGAGAATCCTTATCAACCAACCAGTACGACAAATCCACACCAATCCACAAGTGGTTTTGGAAACCTTCATATACATATCCTCTGACATTCATTCATATATATATATATGTATAATTATACATATATATTATATATATGTATATGTATATACTATATATATATACTATATACTTTATATATATATACTTTATATATATATACTTTATATATATATACTTTATATATATATGCATGTCATACAGCATATGTTTAGTTTGTTTATATATGGTCTCGTGTTCCGTGTTCCTACCCCCCCAATGGTATGGGTCCCCAGGTAGCACCCCGTTCCCTTCTATTTGCAAGCTATTGGCAGCATTTCTGAGGTCCAGCCTCGTATTTGCTAGGTTTTTGCAGCGATTCTGACTACCAGCC
>Ga0126342_10002375_pt1:5000-29223 | contig 29223 bp, 23 predicted proteins | sample Cyp1metagenome_FD_92528 | JGI IMG/M metagenome (GOLD analysis project Ga0126342, IMG submission 92528) | Coral microbial communities from Lord Howe Island, Old Settlement Bay, Australia - Cyphastrea 1 metagenome | ecosystem: Host-associated > Invertebrates > Cnidaria > Coral ... | reverse complement strand
ATCTGATCAACGAAGAACAAACCCTTCCGCGATTGCTCACTGTGGTACCGCGGTTGCTACGCGATTGGCTGAGCGATTGAGGGCTGTCCGGGAAAAGGTATTTTGGACAACCCCCATATATTTTATGCCATTCTTGGCTATAAACCACCATTGTGATTGATTGTTTTTTGTTCATTGTATGGCAGATCTCAATCAACTTCTTGTAGGAAAACTCAGGATCCTGGGTGTGTCTGCTTAAAGGAGATTCAACCCCCGAATGGTCATTAGGGAAACCGATGATCCATTGAAATTGGGGGCGCCTCAACATTTCAGGCAAGCCGTTATGAAAAAGAACGGATCAGTACAAGTCGTGTGAACATTTATTGAAACTTGGGGACACAATTAAGCACCCCCCAGTTTTTTCCTCTTGTTCCTTCAATTCAGTGGTTTGCAGCGTTTCATTTTTTACGCATCCCATCCCAAGTTAGTGCAAGGAAGTCCGTAATTATTACAGATGACGGAACCATTCCGAAAGGAATTTGGACGAAATAAACTTTCTGTTTAAATCCGATGAGAGTCTGCATGATATTTATATCTAGATCTCTTTCTATCAATCAAACTATCTATCTTTCCATCTATCCATCCATCCATCCATCCAATATCTATTTGTCTATCTCTCTATCACTATCTCTCTCCCTCTCTATATCTCTTTATCTCTTTCTACTTGTCTCTATCTCTATTTCCATGTCTATTTTTTTCTATTGCCTTTTTCTATTCCTACACGTATTCCTACCTCTACAGCTATCTCTATCTGTCCATATCTATTTCTATTTCTATCTCTATGCCTGTCTCCATCTCTATCTCCATGTCCATTTCTATCTCTATCTCAATGCCTGTCTCTGTCTCTATTTCAATGTCTATCTCTATCTCTATGCCTGTCTCTATTTGTATTACATGTCTATCTCTATCTCTATGGCTGTCTCTATCTCTATGTCCATTTCTATTTCTATCTCTATGCCTGTCTCTATCGTTGTACATTTCTTTTTCTACCTCTATCTCTATCTTTGTTTCTATGACAATCTTTTTCCCGATCTGCATCTCCATCTCTACCTCTATCTCCATCTCTATCTTTCTCTATTAATCAACCACCATTGTCCATCCATCCATCCATCCATCCATGCATGCATGCATGCATGCATGCATGCATGCATGAATCCATGCATCCATGCATCCATGCATCCATTCATCCATTCATTCATGCATCCGTTCATCCGTTTATCCATTCATCATCCATCCATACATATATATATATGTATAGATCCATAGATCCATAGATACATACATGCCTACGTAAATACCAATAGACAATGCCTGGTTGGTGATTTGGAACATTTTCTATTTTTCCATAAATTGGGAATGTCACCATCCCAACTGACTTTCATATTTTTCAGAGGGGTAGGTATACCACCAACCAGTAATAGACAATACATATATACTTCTTACGTATCGTACTTCTTCTGTAAATTGTTGCCCCCAGGCATTGAGCTGCGCTGGGTCACCGACGGCGATGGGCGCCACAGCCCCGACAGCCGCTGGGGGGTCTTCGCCCTGGTCACCCGATTCCAAGAGCACGTGCCTTGACGGTGAAATTATAATTGGAGTATGATAGGATTTGGGAATATAATTGGACTATAATGGTGATATTATAGCGATATAATGGGAATATCATGGTGATATTATAGTGATATAATGGGAATATCATGGGGATATGATGCGGATATCATGGGGATTATCACCAACAATGTGGATTAGAATGGGGATCTATGGTTTTAACCAGCTGGGGATTTAACCAACAAATACGGGAGATATATATAATGGGGATATGAAATTAACCAACAAAAATGGCGATTTAATGGGATACTAATGGATATATCAGAATGATATAATGGATAGTAAAGACAAGCAATGGATTATCAACTACTATAATGGAACACCAATGAGGATACAATTGGGATGTAATGGTACTGCATCCGTACCATACGTACCCACAGGATTAATGGGGATAGTCGTGATAATCAGTGGCTAGCAATGGTTGACGTCTAATCAATGGCTAATCAATGGGTCACTAATGGCTAGTTAATGGATAATGAATGGATAACCAATGGAAAATGAATGGGAATATACTTGGGACATCTTGGGAATGTAACCATCAATGTGGGTTAAAATGGTTATATAAGTTATATACGGTTCCTACCCAGCCAACATAGGGATTTGACCAGCAAATGTGGGATATAAGTATTATTGGGGATATATATATATGGGGAACGTATAATGATAAAATGGAAATATAATGAAGAGATGATATAGCCATGGTGGATTTTCCAGAATAGTTTATTGGATGCAAGTAAATTATGATGATAGAATGGGGACGCAATGGGGACAAAACCGACAATCCGGATTATAATGGTCAAGCATGGTGAATTGCTACCAACAATACTGGATTAATGGGTATACAAAAAGTAATTGATAATATGGGGGTGTAACGGCAGAACTACCAACCAAAAACATGATATGCTCATATTTTGAAATTTTAACAAGCAAAATGGGGATTTACCGAACAAATCTGGGGAGATTCCATGGGCATATTGCAGTAACCAGCAGTTTTCGCAGTTCCATGTGATTTGCCCAGTTGGGATTCACCAACAGGATGGATGACCCCGTTCAGAACAGGTTTGTTATGGTTTGTTGGTTTATAACTAGGTCAACAAAAAAACAACGGATGTATCTATAGTTGGATTATCTACGTCAATTTTGCACTGGCCTTTTCCCCTTTTCCTGGGTGAAAATTGCAAACCATCATCACCACTCTTTTGGGGGGCGACAGGTATGACAGAGTTCCATGAAAGATCCCCCAGGTAGATCCACCTGGTACTTGGCCAAAGGCCTTTGGTTCACTTTCGTAGTTGGCCGCAGGACCTCCTCGCTTGGAGGAAAAGGATGAATTAAAATCCCCCCACGTCGCGACGTCACTGGAATGATGATTAGTAAGGGGAATCATCACCAAGATTTCCTGCTGTCAGCAATGTTACAGTAGGTTAGTGAACTATTATAATTCGGCCGGATAGGTTGGATGGAACATATCGTATGTTTTGGGTGAAGAAGGAAATTGTTGAATTAGCATGAGAGTCAGTTGACAATATAAAGGCGCAAGATGACTCTGACTTGGTCGGTGGTTTCAACAAGAAAACTGGGAGTTTGGTTCGGTCAGTGTAGCCAGCAAACACTCTTGCCGTAACCAGCAACGAATGCGGATATGACAGGAAAAGGTATGACTGCGACAGTGTCGGTTACCCAACATTCCCATTTGTGACAATGAACGTGTATAGTTTGGTCAAATCTGGTTCTACAGTCCCAACACTGGACTGACCACAGTAACTTTTGACACTCCCAAGCCGACCAATTCAAGTCAACCTTCTGGGTCTCAAGGTACTTAGTAGTTGTTCACCCCAGTACCAAAAACCTTGTTGTCCCTTAGGAGATTTTGAATGATTTAACCACAAAAGATGGTCGTTGTGAACCACCAAGAAACTTGTGGATGCGTTTGAAAATAGGGTAGACCCCGCAGGTGTGGCCATGAAAACATTGCCAACATGATGATCCAGCACTGGATTTGTTTTTTTTTCCCCTCCAAAATTGTGCAGGTATCACACCTAAGTAGTCGTCTCGACCTTTTGGGGGAAAGCAGTGTTGTGAAATATTTTGATATTGGGGGGTAGCTTTTGGGCTTTTGCTAATCCGCTGATATTCCATTATATTCCCAGAAAATCCCATGAACATCCTACAATAAATGGAGGTTTCCTGAGTCATGGGGGTACCCCCAGTCATCATCCAGTTTTCGGATTTTTCATGAAATCAACCAACTATTGGGGATCCCCCATGACTTAGGAACCCCCCATAGGAATAGTCGTGTGTTGGTTTATAAATCCATATAAATCCTATTGAATAAGTTAATATCTATATCTCTATGAATATCTATAATTCTATAATTATATATATATATGAATGATTAATTATATCATAACATCTATATATGAATATATGAACCACCACCGCCCCAGGCCGGACGAGTCGGTCATCGAAAGTCTGGCCGACAAGTGGCTGTCCGCCACACAGATGGCGCGAGGTCCCGAGGTCGGGCGGCGGATTCCGCGACCGGGGGCCGGGATGTCCATCAACAGGGCGTGAAACGTGGGGTTCAACAGGGTGTTTATGTTTTTTACATGGTTTTTTACATGGTTTAAAGCATCAAACATGTGGATTATGTGGCGTTTTGACTTAAGAGATTGGGATTTCCATCAAACAGGGCGGTTTACGGTCACGTTCATGGGGAAACCAATGGGCTTATGTATCCCTATTTCGGGAGACGACTTCAAAACACTTTTTTCTGTTTCCAATGGTTTTAGCTTTCCGAAAGAGACAGAGATGGTTACACAAGAGAAAACATGTTGTCATCTCCAAACAGATGGACAAGTTAATCTTATACTGATTTGATGATGATTTTCTTTTCCATCTATTTTGGGGATGCCTATATTTTCATGTCATTTCTCGCGTTCAAGAGGCAGATGATCAGTTTCAATTGGGGTGCAACAGAGCGGAGGAATGCCGTTGCCATGTGAGTTGTCATATGCCCTTGGGGCCCAAGGAATGTGAGGATTGTATCAATCATATGGAGGTTTCCTAAAATAGGGGTACAGCGGAACCGTTCGATAAGAACCGATTAAGAATTTTCCAGCGTACCCCACGGTTCTTAAGTGCTATAGGTGGAAAATATGGGAATTATGAACGAGGGTACCCTCAAGTTCTTAACGGGTTAGTTCTTCAGGGGTTCATATGGTGAGGGTTTGCAAATTCTTAGTAATTTCCCAATTTAGAATTATGTGGAGATAGTTCCTCCAGAGACAGCTCTGCAAGCAGCGAAGCGCGAAGAAGAACCATGCCAGGGATTGAAAGTTCATTTTGGCGTGGTAGGTTGCAAAGGAGGCGGGGGGAAGAAAAAAAACTTGTTAGGTCCCGAAAAGTTTTTCCAGGTGCATGCATTCCAACCAGAGCAAAGGCCACACTTTCCACCATGCCAGGGATTGAAAGTTCATTGTGGCGCGGTATTAGGTTTGCAAAGGAGGCTGTCGTGTTCAGACTTGCTAAGCGTGTTACGGTTCGAGCCCCTGTGGCGCTAGCGATTGTTGCTTGCTTCTTGCGTGCTTGCTTCTTGCTTTCATATATCAATAACCAATGTTTGGTATATTGATACCGGTTAAAGGGGAATAAGAATCAGTGGCTAGAATTCCAGGGTACCCTAGGGTTCTTATTTCAATTAGCTGACAGAAAGGGTTGAATCCAGCAATCCAGCCCCTGAAGTTCTCATTGCAGTAGGTTCTTAAACAGTGGTTTCACTGTACTCCAAATGGATGATTTACAATGGAAAATCCGAAACAAGAATGGATGATAACTGGGGGTAGCCATATGACTTGGGAAACCTCCCAATGGTCACTAGCGATTCTTCCATTCCCACCCTTCAAGGCGCCGGAGTTGCTTCAACTCCCTGAATCGTTGGTGAAGCCCCAACTTTAACTCGACCTTTAAGACAGCTGTTCTTTTCTTTAAGCTTTCCTTGCCCCAATACTGTTGGTCAACCCCAGATATACAGAACCTTCTAGACAGCGTTCATATCTACCCCCGTTTTCGCTGGCAATTATATAAACCACCATTAACATCCACCTAGCCATTTTTTTTTGGGGTCATATGGGTGTGTCTGAAAATGGGACAGCCCTGAAATCCAAGTTCATCATCATTTTTCCCATCTTTTCCATCCTTTTATGGCCAGAAAAAGGGTCAGTCAGATCCTCCATCGCGCAGGGCGCTATCTCGGTGGAACCCGAAGATTGGGATGAGTCACGATTGAGGCCTGCGGGCTTTGGAGGTTTGAAAAGGACCACAGATGCGGAGACGTTATACAGTTATAATTAACTGGTTGGTGGTTTGGAACATTTTTTATTTTTCCATATAGTGGGAATGTCATCATCCCAGCTGACTTTCATATTTTTCAGAGGGGTAGGTATACCACCAGATTACATACATAATAACATAATATTACATAAACCAACAACATGATGTGGGTGTGTCTGAAAGTAGGGGATTTACTTCCAGATTATGGCAATTGTCATGGGGAAAATGATGATTGACCATGATGAGTATGCATGGTGTCTTGGAGTACCCAATTTCCGAAATCAAGGAAAAATTGGCTGGAATACCCATTACCCTGATATTTTCTTTAGAGAGAGAGAGAGAGAGACAGGCTTCAGTGAGGCTTCAGTGAGGCTTGGATTCTGTACTTCATCAAAAATAGTCGTGATTCTGGCGGAATGTCGAAAAAAAGGTTCTTTCAAGGTGCGAAACATCAAAACCTCCCAAGCAGTGGGGTTTTATGATTGTAATATGGTACATTATGGTCCTGCCCAAGGCGCCTAGGTGGGTTGGCAGAGTGGAGACCCGAAAATCGAGTTCCGATTTAACTTGTTGACTGGATAAAACCATAGAATACTCAAAGTTCCAAATTTAACTATATTTACATTAGGTACTCGTTAATGGTAGACGTATGGTTGGTCTTATACCTTATATTTGGCCTAATTTCATCTAATTTCCATGTCATTTCCAGTAAAATCCCCATTTGCTGCTGAACAGCCTAGATTTTACTATAGTTACCCTCTGGTTATTTAACATAGCCATGGGAAATGGCCCATTTATAGATGGCTTACCGGCTTACCTATTAAAAATGGTGATTTTCCATAGTTATGTTAGTTTACCAGAGGGTAAGTCCCCTCTGTCACAGCAAAACGAATCCCCATGTGACATGGCCCATGGTAAACATGGCGTTGGCGCCACCAGCAGCAGGGCGCTGTGTGCCCGTCATGGCTGGCAATTTGAGTGGATGACCGAGGACTCGGTATATGGGGTATATTGATGGGATCCATGTTATATATTATTTACCCTCTGGTGAACTAACATAGCAATGGAACATCACACCCTTTTCATGGGAACATCCACTATAAATGGCAATTTTCCATTGCTATGTTAGTTTACCAGAGGGTATATTATGTAATTAAATAACTAATATTATACGATATCTGGTTATTTAAGTTACAGTTTGCCATGGAAAATCACACATCCATTTTATAGGAACGGTAAACCATCTATTTCTATGGGCCATTTTCCATGGCTATGTTAAATAACCAGAGGGTACACATCTTTTTTGAGACATGTTTCCCTGGATTTTCAATATGTTGTTTTAGGGCTTTGCGAAAGTTTTTTTTGGTCTTGCGATGTCGAGTCTGGACACGTCCGGCCGGTCTTTGCGGGGTGAATCCCCAAATTGGGCATGACCTGAGGCTGAATGGGGACGTCAATATGAAGTGAGAATCAAATGATTTGACTGGTTCGATTCCTCCTTGATATGCCATTTGAGCATTTATCTATATTTATCTATATTTATCTATATTTATCTATATTTATCTATATTTATCTATATATATATATTTATCTATATTTCTCTTGGCTAGATCCAGATTTTTATTGGTTGAATTACAGTATCGGTTGGGTTGGCCAAATCCGCACTCTTCTGGCTGAAATTCTAGTTCTCCCTTCCATCATTTATTGCTTAAGTCCAATTTGTCTGGCTGGTGTCAATCCTCATTTTCCCATATGTTGACCCATATGTTATCATATTTTATAGTATGTGCCCTATAACTTTCCACATTGTCCAATCTGTTCCCTATCATTTTCCACAATTTTTAATATGTTTCCTATATGTTCATATATGTTCCCTATAATTCAAGAATCCTGTGTGTTTCTTCATATTTTTATGTATTTTCCCTATAAAAAAACGCAATGCTCTTTGCAAAATCCACCTCGCAGGAAGGCGAGAAGCGGCGCCGCATTGAGGGCGCCAACGACGCACGGCGCGCTGCCGAGAGGGCTGCGAAGAAGGCGCGGCGGCCTTGCGCGGGGCTGCCTTGGCTGGTGGATTTGGGTCGCAGAAATGGGTTAAAACAGGGGAACATATGGGTGTTTAACCAAGAAATATGAGGATTTGCCCAGCAAATATGGGAATTTCCTCCAAGAAATATGGGGATTTACCCAGCAACTAGGGATTTATGCTAGCAAAATTGGAATTTCACCAACTTGAATGGGGATTTTACCAACAATTGTTGGAATATAATACAGGGATATACAAGGAAATATGATTAGATATAATGGAGAATAATCCCGATATCCCCAATAAATCTGGTGCCTATGATACTAAACACTCCCAAGCAACCATGGTTTAGTAGTTTGGGACATTTACCCACATGGGATAACTCCAACTATCCATTGCTGAGGGAGCAAAGTAGCGCTGTCCATATTCCCTCATCATGGGGATTCTATCTTGAACCAACAATGAATATGACTGAAAACACATTGATATTTCTTGGGAAGGTAAGAACATGATCCAAATGGGGGTAGCCAGGTAGCCATCCATTTTGGGGAGTTGAGAATCGAAAAAGCCAGTTGCGACTGTATGTTGCCTTTAGGAATCAGCGATGGACAACAACGTGGGCACACACACACATCCACCACTTGCCATCTGGGCTGATCAACCAAGCTGAGTGGACCAAAGCCACAAACCAAGCACGATGCATCTTGGCATCTTGGGATTGAAGCAAAAGCCGTGACATTGACCGAACCCGACAGAAATGTGGATGTTTTTCTAGCCAAGCAAAATGGTGAGACTATTATTGTGAGACTCTTGGAACAGTTTCTCCTGGCTGAATCAAGTTGTGACCCCAATCCATGACACCGAAAAACTCCAGAACTTGTTATAGGGTCCATGAGTAGCCCATTTTTGAGCCATGGCCAGGTAGTAAAGGGTGATTTTTACCTTGTGCAAAAATGACTTAACACCGCTTATCATTGTTCCCTACTATGATAGTTGCCATTTGGTGTATACCTAAGTTTTGGATAAGTTAAATAATGATATATCGACATTACTCAAAATGATGGTGAACGTATAGGGAACCATCCTGGAATGACGCAGCGTTCCAGGTGAAGTATTAGAATTTTGCTATTTCTTGAATTATATCTATGAATAATGATAGTGAATGTCCGACTATAGATATTAAATATCATATCTATATGAATATCTATTATTATCGAATAATTACTACTATTGCGAGTATAATATCTAATAATCTTACTCCAATAGTTATATCCAATATTCTATTCATATTACTGTGATTGAGGATCTATATGAATATTGAATCCCATTACCCATGTAAGCCCCAGTGATATAATATATTTGTATATACATATGTATTTATTATATATATATATGTATTTATTATATATATATATACATATAATATACAGTATCTATACACAGTCCAGGAATTTGTATATCTCCAATACAGCGGCAGGTGCAAGGGCCTAGCTCAGCTGGTGGCGCAGCCTGGTGGCGTTTGGATTCCGTGGTCAAGGCCTTTGCCTTCGTCTCTCGGCGACGCTTCGAGGGTTTTTTCGTTGCACGGTACCCTTTGGTAAACATACAAACAACTATGGAAAATCACCATTTTTAATGGGAAAACTCACTATAAATGGCCATTTATAGTTGATTTACCCACTATAGTGGCTGATAATGGGTGAATAGTGGTTGATAATGGGATTAATATGGATATACCCTCTGGTAATGACTAACATAGCTACGGAAAATGGACAATTTATAATTGATTTACCCATGAAAAACTGTGATTTTCCATAGTTATGTGAACGTTTACCAGAGGGTATGGGTATAGTGGGGATATGATGATCTGGGACGATCTGGGTAATAAATGTGGGAACATGGGGATTTCCTAAAATGGAGGTACCCAAAAATGGATGGGTTTATAAGGGAAATTCCCATTAAAATGGATGATTTGGGGGTTCCCCTATTTCAGGACCCCCCCATATCAATTATGAATTATTAACTAAAGGATTAAAGCGCAGTGATAATGAAGAAAATAGATACTGTATTCAACAAAACTATTAACTATTAGTTAATCCATGTTAATCCTATTAATAGTTATCATAGTTATCAACTAATATCAGCTAATTGGGATTTCATCATTTATGAAGGAAACGGATATATTAAGAAACGGAGGATTTTTGAGTGGATTGATTTTATCATAATAGTTATCAACTAATAGATATGAACTAATGGCTGGATGGTGGTTTGGAACATGTTTTTTATTTTCCATTTCATATATGGGATGTCATCCTTCCCATTGACGAACTCATATTTTTCAAGATGGTTAAAACCACCCACCAGATGGTGATATAGTCATTAATCAACAAGGTATCAACGGATGGGATCAATCTGGATTCGTGGTACCCTCTGGTAATTTCTTACATAGCTATGGTAGTTGGATGGCATTACCAGAGGGGAACTGGTTTTTCAGTTGGGGTTGAAATACCTTCCACCAAACTAACATATGTAATCATATATAGCTATGCTGGAGAATTGCCCGTTTGTAGATGATTTACCTATTGAAAATGGAAACTTTCCGTAGCTATGTTGCAGCTCTGTAGGTTATCGGAAGGTATCAAGATGATGGTTTCAGCCAACCAACATATGTATTTAACATGATTGAACCAGGAAAGACTCATGAAATATGGTAGTTTTGACCATGATTAATTAGCGATGATTGACCAGCAAAACATTGAGATTTAACAAACACAAATTGGGGTTTAGTTGGCAAACATGTGGGTGGTTTCACCACTAATCATGTGGCTTTAGCCATGAAACATGGTACTGGAAAACCAACGATGGGTTTACGATTGCAACAATGATGGATTTCTCAGCTTCACATCCTGGAATCAGCAGGTCGTCCCGATTGACCAGGATGGATGGAGATTTGGGGCTACCTTTCAGAGAAATACTCCAAGTCCCTACGGTTTCTCATTTCCCCGAGTTGTCCATGGCCAGAAAAAGATCCACATTTATTGCTTCACTACACTTAGTAAGTGGGTTATACAGTAACCTCCCCAATTATAACTAGACTAATCCCACGTTTCCGGGAGTGAAGCGCCAAGCCCAGAATGCTTTCGAGATGGCTTGATGACCACAACTATAGGTTTAGCCCATTCCTGTTGTCTATTTCCACCATGGTGGTTAGATTCTCCAGTTGGTGAAATACATGTTTTTTGTTGGTCAAATGACATGATCTTGTTGATACTATCCCTTTTTCCGTTTGCAACATCCTAATTTTTCTTGGTTAGAGTCAGATCTTGGTCGATGGACCTTGATTTTCTTGGATAACACAGACATGGATCGTTGATAGTCCCCGGATCTGAACTGTTCCCCTTTTTTGCTGTTTGTTGGGTGCCACGTATTACTTCGGCGATATTTTTTTCAGACTTCAGTGAGCCACTTTCCCTGGTGAGCCGGACATATGGTTTATTGATGTTTATTGGAATCGGTACGGCTCAATCAAAAGTGCAGATGATTTAGGCTCCAAAAGCATTGAACAACCTTTAGTGGGTCGGTACATCCAAATGTGACCCAGTGATAATCTAAGGGCAACAACACGCAGAAGCCCAAGATTCAGCCGCCGGGGCCCACAGAATTTCAGCACCTGATGGAGTTTTAAGCCAAATTGGGCTTTGAAGCACAAAAAACAGTCAATGGGTTGGAAAAAGAAGAGGCTTGCGAACTGTGTCGTTCTTTTTTATTTGAAGCTACCGATCCAAGTTGAGGGGTAGTGGTGGCTTATATTTGTACAACAGAGACTTTTTCAGTTTTTTCGAAAAAGTTGGGGCCCAAAAATGGCGTGGCCCCCACTGGTTTCAATGAAGATGGCATCCCAAAGCCGGATCTACAGCGATGACGCCACCGTTGGTCCCGAAGTGTCGATGACTCTCCCCATGGCTTCGTTAATGATCTGCAAAGTAGGTCCTTAGTAAAGTACTCCTCCATTTCACAGGTACCTCAACCACTCAGAAAATCCACTCTAGATTACCCTCTGGTAAAGTAACAGTTTGCTATTGAAAAGTGCCATTTATAGTGGATTTACCCATTAATAGCATGGTGATTTTCCATAGTTTTTTGTATGTTTACCAGAGGGTCGATGATTCCAAGACTTTTCTTTTCCGGTGATCTCCCTATTTGCTGGTCATCTCCCACTTCACCTTTAAACCAAGGCCTCCGAAGCCAAAGCACATGATGAGTGACAAAGTCACCCAAGAGGGAGCTGCCCCTTGGACTATCCAACATGAGTCATGGAAAAATGTGGAAAAGTCATGGATTTTTTCAGGTCACCATGGGTCACCCATTGGAAGAAACCACCAGTTGTTCTTTGACTCATTGAATCCCCTGGTAATGACTAACATAGCTATTAAAAATGGTCCAGTTATAGTGGATTTATCCATTAAACATGGTGATTTTTCATGGTTATGTTAGTTTACCGGAGGGTAATCCCCTGGCTGTTTCATGAACATGACTGCAAGCACACCCTTGAATGCCCTGAGATTTTCTGCGGTGGTGCGATTCTACCCATGAAGAATCCCACGTGTCGGTAGCAAAGCTTAGTATTGGGATTCTTCATACGTAACCTACCGGTGACATGAGATTTCTAACGCACTGAGAACACTTAAGTTACTAAGTTGGAATAGGAATACCCTCTGGTAAACCAACAGTTTGCTATTGAAAATGGCCAAAGAAATAGTTGATTTACCTATCAAAAATGGTGAGTTTCCATAGGTCTTTGTATGTTTACCATAGGAATAAACCCCAAGTCGTGAGTCTCGTTTGCCCAGCGCTGGCCCCGCTGGAAAAGTGGGATTGAATCCTGGGAATCCAATGATGGGAACCTGCTTAGTAAGTAGTGTAGTGAAGGTCTAATTATAGTTGTCGTTGTAGTGTAGTGGTAGTTGTCGCTTTTGTACTTGTAGTAGTAGTAGTAGTAGTAGTAGTAGTTGTTGTTGTTGTTGTTCTTGTTGTTGCTGTTGGACCCATCACTACCGCTGCACCTTGCTGCAGGATCCCTCAGTCGCACGAGTGAAACCACAGGCTGACCGGGTACATCATCGAACTCAATGGGCAATTTCTATACCATAGCTATGTAACAAACTTCCATCAATGGGGCCGGTTAGGTTATCCATATGAATCCCATTATCAATGACAATTAATATTAAATGATATTAAAACTTATTAGCATATATATACTATACATAATATATAATATATATGTATGAAGCGTGTTATTTACCCCATGTGAACTTTCAGTAAAACCCCCTTGTAACTATGATATGACTTTGTGCCTAAACCCGATCAACGCTGCGTCAACGCAGTTTCGCCAGGATGTGAAACTGCAGTCCAAGCTGCGGTGATGGCGGTGCCACGGCAACAAAATCCTTGGCATCGAGGATGATCCATATCGGATTTAACATGATTTACCCTCTGGTAATGACTAACATAGCTATTGAAAATGACCATTTATAGTGGATTTTACCATTAAATATGATGATTTTCCCATCATCAGTTATGTTAGTTTACCAGAGGGTAACCATCAAACATGGAATTCAATGATATTTAATGTGGGAAAATATGAATATGGAAAGTCCATGAAAATCCGGTATCGCTTGATTGGTTTAAGGAAGATTGGAAGATTGTACAGGAAACCATCGTTTTTTCTCAATTTCTTTTGGGTGTTTTTCCTGCAGAATTTCCGATCATAGAATTCTGGGAAAGAAACCTGTTGACCTAATGAATATGATCCGGTGTGTCTTTATACTTCTTTTCACTCTACATGTTCTGTTCAACAACTTGGCGCGGCAGTTCACCAAGATGGAACATTTTGGCACTGACCTGAATGCAGCCCCGACATAGATGCACAAGTTTTCAAACCTCCAAATTACGAGGTAAAGATCATTTGCAACCTTTGGGAATACTGTTCTATCATGTTCTATCTAATTACATTTGATATATAGCTAATAATTACATGCTAATATATATATATAATTATATATATATGATTTTCTATATATAAACCTATTTAATATGACAACACATATATAATTATTTGCGGTTTGATCTTGGAGTCGGAACCAACCAATTTTTTTTAGCTTCCCATGGTTTGGCAGCATCGTTTCTTTTTTAATCTTGTGTCGTTCCGTACTTGGATGTGCATCCCAGTTATTCAGTGGAAAATCACCAGATGTTCAACCATTTAATCTAACTGTGCAATCTGGTGATTTTCTATTATTTTCCACCTCATAAATGTGGTTTATCACCATATAACATCCCACTTTTTGGGAACAAAGATCACCACTGTCTCGATGCCCGGGTCCTGCATACAATTCTAGTCGTAGCTTGCAGAATGGCCGCAAAAGTGGCTGGCGAAATTCGGTGGCTGAAGAAGATTTCCTGCCCTGCAGAAGTGGCTGGTTGAAAATTCATCAACCATCCATAAACTATCCATATTCATAACCCATACCTACAACATGCACAACTTAGTGAGTCTGCTAGAATATTGATCAGATGTACCATTGTCAAAACTTGGCTTTCCTGTATTAGGCGATGGTCAGGAAGTCCATTAGTAGAGGAGTATATACCCAGTATAAGGATTCCCATTACAATTGGATTTACAACCCGCGAGCCATTTTTCTACAAGTTCTTTTTCGATGTACGGGAGAGCCAAGCACCAAATCCCCAAATGTGACCCAGCGAGCCAGCCAGTGGTTTTTTAGGTTTGACAAGTTAAGACACACCCTATAGAATCCTATAGACAACTCGCCTAGGAAATGATTAACAAACCCTTCTGCAATCTTCTGCATCAGCATGATCATTTTGAAGTTCAGGGTCATCAGACAGGTGATGCTCAAGAAAGGGGAGAACCTGGATTTGTCTTGGGATACCACACTTTGAAACAAAGCAACATACACTACAGCATCTAGACAGTTTCGGCGGCAATTTTCATCAATATTTGGACATCACCATGAAATAGCAGCAGCAGTAGTCCCCGTTGCTTGATTCTAAGATTCACTATATATCACGCGGCTAGCGTCGTCATCCAATGCTGTTGGTTACATCCCATTGGTGAAGGTTTAGAGTTTGCGAACTTGAAGCCGTGGCCAGTCGACATAGTGGATTTTCCCATTAATAGCATGGTGATTTTCCCATCAGTTATGTATGGAAAATCACCATTCTCAATAGGTAAATCCACTATAAATCACCATTTTCCATAGTTATGTGAAAGTTTACCAGGCCGGGTACATCCCATTGGACCAGTTTACTGCCATTCCGTCGCAGCGCTGCAGTCGGTCAGGGCACAAAGCGCCCTCTGAAATTTTACGACGGATGGATGACCGAAAACAGGTCCCATCCATCTGTGGGGCGACCCTAAAGCTTGCAACTTACCATTTTTGGTGATGATCCATGATTATCCACTATATTCCACTATGATGGTTAACATCATTTAATATAATGAAACCATACAACAAAAAGGTGGGTTGGTTTTTGTGCGCAAAAACAATCTCAAAAAGTTCCCTGATCATTCGATCTGGCATCCACATGATGGACCATAGGGCCGCCCCCCGCGCAGTAGGTGCATCCAATTCATCTGGATAAATTATCACCTCACTGCGAACCCCTGAAATCATGGTCAGTAATGGTGTTTTTTTGGGGGTAACTAATCATAACTAATCCAACATTTTAGGTGAGTCAGATGGATATAATCTATCATTTCTGATAGTAATAGTAGATACCGGTAATAGTAGGTAACTAATCCATCAGATGGTATAAGTCATAATTTCCATCATATTTTATCCAGACTTCCTGTGATGCGACCGCGGTCGGCAAAGTCTCCGATTCGTGGCGTGGAACCGGACGGTGGGACGGTGGGCCGGTGGACCCGGCCGGAGCCGTTGACAACGGCCGTTGATCGGCCGGAGGGGGGGGTTCAGGAAAAGGTGCCACGTCCGGTTTCGTGTGGTTTGGTGGAAAACTGCAGGTTTTTTGCAGGTTGTTCATGTTTTCAAGCTGGAAAGTCAAATGTGAAGTTACTGAAACCACATTTTCTTATATATAGTTGGTTGCTGGAATGAGTTCGGTGGCTGACAGAGGAGGTTTATGGAACGAGCGGAGGATCATCTTGAAGCGCTGTATGTGTTCAGATTTATTGTTTGTTCTTAAATTGCAGAATTCTTGTTCTAAGAATTGGATGAAGAATAAATTTGGAAATTGTAGAGGAAAGTGCCATGTTTGATGGTAAACAGCAGGCAGTTTTCTATAGATATTCACTGAAGCCAACCCATTGACTCATTTGTTCATGTTTCATTTTTCTCATGATTTTTGCCTCTGAAATCACAGTTTTTGCTGGTGAAACTCATCATTTTTGCGGATGAACTCACCATTTTGGTTGGTGAAATCCGCCAAAGCTAGGCGGCTCATCGGCAGCTCAGAGAGGAGCCATTGATGCTTGATCGAAGAGATTCGAAGATGTCAAGCTGGGGAGTTTTTTTTTGCCACACAAAATGGGGCTAGCAATTGATAATATGGGTTTGTTTGAAGATTGGGTATACCAGAAACCCCGAAATGAAATGGCCATATATAGGGAAAACGCTGATTACAGATTTTCAACATGTTCCCTTTTCAGACAAACTCATATATCTCATATAATGTCATATAATATAGTATAATAATGTATAATATGGTCATGAAAACCCTAGTCAGAGTACTGACAGTTGCTGAACTGGTCCGCCGAAATCATTGGTGAAATCACGGTCCGTTTCATGGGGATTCATCGGCTGATGACGATGGAGGAGCCAATCATTAGGGGATACATAGATAGATTGATAAATTGAAAATTGCCATGGTATGGCATGATATGGTACGATATATAAATATAAATATAACTATATATATAATTATCTATAATATAATATATTATAATATATTATAATTATCTATAATAATATATTATATTATATATTATATTATATTATATCATATTATATTATATCATATTATATTATATTATATTACAATATATTATATTATATTATATCATACCATATTATATTATATTATATTATACCATATTATATTGTATTATATTATATCATACCATATTATATTATATCATATTATATTATATTATATTATATGTATTATATATATTATAATACGATATGTAGATGTAGATATAAGATGTTATGGATATGATGTGATGTTTTTGTGAGTTTGAAAGGAGATAGGGCATATGATATACAATATATGATATACGATGTATGATATACAATATATGATGTATGATGCGATATGTGATGGAATGTAAATGATACATGAACTGAAATGAAATGAACATTGAAATGAAACATGAAATGACACGAAATTAAATGAAATAAAATTATATGTGAACAGCTGATAACATATTTTTGATTATACAGCATTACAGTAGTTAACAAGTAGCAAGTCTGGGAGTCTACTGTCATTCCGCCGCATGTTTCACCCTTGGAGCTGACCGTTGAGGAACGCTCTCATGGACGTATTTCCTCCACTCACAGGCGGCCGGTGCCAAATCAGACTTCACCAATTTTCTATCAGTAGAGCTAGTGATGTATGATTTTTAGGAGATCTGCCATATCCAATACAATGCGGATGCTTATTATGTTATGTGTTCTTTCGTAAAATGTGACCAGTGGCTCATGGACCAGTCTCTGTCCTCGTGGTAGGTGGGCTGCTTCTGGTAATTTGCTTTGCATAGCTATGGTATAGATGACCAATTCTTAGATGACTTACCCGTAAAAAACATTGTGATTATCCACAGCAAACTCTTAAATTTATTAAATTTCCAGAGGTTCATGTTGAAATGCCTCCAAGTATCACTGAAGTATTTGGCCAAACCTAGCTTCTGAAGTATTTTTCTCAGGATTTCTCAGGAACGATGCGGATCACTATGAACCCGGAGAATATGGGGATGATAGATTTAGTATTCGAAAACTTGGCGAACTGCTCCAACTGTCATCAACCACCACCAACATGGATTTTTCATATTTTTCCTCAGTTTTCCTCAAGTTTTTTTTAATTTTCCTAGGACTTGACCAGCAAATTTCCCCTCACAGGTGCCGTGCAGAAGATGTGTCAGGGCATGTCCAACATGCTGGACCGCTACCAGGAGGTGGCCCAGGCCGCGGGTACATGGGGAAAGGCCCTATGGTTGGTTGATTTCTATGGGAAAGCAGAAAAAACCTATGGGAAATCTATATTTCTACATGGGAAATCTATGGGAAATCTATGGGAAATCTATGGGAAATCTATATTTCTACAGTTATGGATGTTATGGCCATAAAAATTCGTTATACCCTCTGGTTATGACTAGTACATAGCCATGGAAAATGATGGCCCATAGAAATAGATGCTTTACCTAGCTATAAAATGGATGTGTGATTTTCCATGGCAAACTGTAACAAATAACCAGATGGTATTTCATGGAAAGTCCCAGTCTGAAATGGATGATGATTTAGGGTACCCCTCCATTTCAAGAAACCTCCATATGGATTATTCATGTAGAAATACTGCCCCAAACAAAATATAATGATATTAATAATAACACCAGAAGTTATAGTAGTTTTGAATGGGGTGATGAAATAACACCAGAATGTATTGTATAGTACCATTTTTTTCCTTTGGTGACCAATAACGGGACTACTGTATATTATATTATTCATGTAAAATAGTACCACAATTTTAATGTTCATGATAAGTGATGAATATATGATATAATATCCATTGATAACGGTCAATATCTAGCAATTGAATCAATAGTGATGAAAAACGGGATTAATTAATATGGATATGTAATATGTATATATATATATATATAATATGTTTTAATATATATATATGGATTACCCTCTAGTAAATTGCTGGATGGGAAAATTGCATAACATGGTCCATTTCTTTCGATGGTGTACCTAGTACCTATTAAAAGTGGTGATTTTCCACACTGTACCAGAGGGTACATATCACCAGTGATGGACAAAACATAGTATCTGAACAGCAAACATTTGGATTTAATCTAACATCGACATCTACTAAATAACTAAATACATCTAAATTTATCTAAATGCACATATCACATATTTTCAGGAGGGGTGAGAAATGAGGAAGGGATTCGTGTCGCACTTCGTGTTGAGACACCAACAAAAACCAAGGCAAATCTGGGCAAATGATTCTAAGCCATAGTGAATTTAAGGGAAAGTGGGAGATAAGATGATGAACATTGGATTCAAAGACGAACAAGTTGGCCCTTTCATCCCAAGTTGAAACAGAAGTGGGACAATCGCAGTGCTGTTTTCCAAGAAGCAGGCCTCTGATCTACAATGCCTTGGTTTCTCAACCAAAATTACCTCGGAGTGTATCCCAGAATTGGTTGAAAACTGGACTAGCATGATTTCCTGTTGTTCCCTGATGTAAAGCGACTTTATTCGCCAGGAGAAGAAGAAACTCCACAACATGGTCTTAGAGCTGAAAGGCAACATTCGCGTCTTCGTGCGTGTTCCTTGGTGGCTCCAAAATTCCTTGGTGCCTGGAGCTGGAATTCCATAGAATTCCCATGATGGGATGGATGACCATACATGCACTGGTCTCAAAAGTTGAATGGGACGATAGCAAGCCCCAAAAAAATAGAAAAGTAACAATTATCACTATTTTAGTGGGACCGGCTCGCCGAGGTAAGGCCCATGGGTGACAAAGAAAAGGCCGCGGAAACCGCAGGTGCGGAGTTCAGCAGGGAATTCCTTGGCTGCGTGACTTTTTAGGGGAAATCATGGGCCGTTTGAGCATTTCCGTTGTATCCCATTGTATCTCCCATGTCCAGACAGAACCATCTGTAGTGGGGCAACTCTGATAAAGAAAACAAGGGCAAATTGATCGGCGGAGAAGCGGTTTAAGCTTGATATGGTGATGTGATGTTTTGCTAGTTGGTGGTTTGGATCATTTTTTATTTTGCATAATATATGGGATAATCCTTCCCATTGACTTTCATATTTTTCAAGATGGGTAAAACCACCAACCAGTTTGAGTTGTTTGTATGTCCGTTTTACGGGATGCAATTCGGATACCCCTGTGCCGACATCTTTGGGGACATCCCAAACATCCTTTAGAACACGGAGAACCTCCCAGCCGAGCCTCCCCTACGTTTTGGAGAACATTTTGGCTGAAGCATTGGAGAACCAGAAATATGGCACCAATTTACAGGCGCAGATGTTTTTTTTTTACTCTCAGGCAAATGGGGTTTATAGCTGGGAAAATCATCAATGGGGGGATTTTCCAGAGGGTACCCTTCCAAGTCTTGTTGCAAGCGCTAGGTGAGGTGACAATCACCTTTGCGGAAGAAGGAAAGGTGACGCCATGGGAATGTGACTGTAGATCTGGGTGCCCAGTTCAAGCAGTGGTTCTTGGATCTGGTAGTTCACTCCAGATCCAAGGAGTCAGTGGGTTTCAATCCCAATCATAACTGGACTAACCCCACTTGCTCTCTTCAGCGCCTAGGCTGAACCACCAACATCGACTAGTTATGAGAACTCCACAATGCTCAGCTGGGCCGCAACATGCTTTGATGTTGAGCCATGTTGACTTTTCCGTGATTCTGATTTTGAGAACATACTCATAGGCAAAAAACATCAACATCAACAGCACAATTGGGTGTCTCTTGTAAACTTTGGCAAACCATTGGCGAATGTTTCGTCACTGGGATTGATTTTCAAGTGTAAATGGAGGAATATAGCCTCCCCCATATACCCAGGTCTTATACATATATATATAATTATATATATATATACAAATAAACACTTATATACTTAGTTTGGAAGGCTGAAGCGGTGTCGCACTGTTAGCCATGCAAGACCATCCAAATCAACACAGCGGGTCAATTTCTGGGTCTGACACTCCTGTGGCAGACGGACTGGTTATTCAAAAGGGACATTCAAGCCTTGGGCTTGTCTGAAAATAGATCCCAAAATCCATGGATGAATTGGTAAATTATGAGTATCCCTACTGACATTTTTTTTGGGGGGTACAGAATTTTTGGGTGTCACCCATTTCTTTTTCCGGACTGGGCCTCCCAAACCGAAAAAAGTAGGATTGAACTTCGGGTGATTTCACATAGAACATAACGAAAAAGAACAATCTTTAATCGGTACATCTACAATTGGGTCATTTTCCATAGCTATGTTACATTACTAGAGAGTAATCCATATGAAATTCAATTAGCAAAGCACTATCAATAGATATGAACCTGAATCGATCTCAGATATAGAATCCATCTGAATCGCATTCGCAAAATCACTATCAGATATTATATAAAAATATATAGCAGTTATATTATGGGTATTATATTATCAGATATTATATGGATATTATTATCAGATATTATCAGTTATATTATGGATATTTATAGCAGTTATATTATGGATATAATTATATGATGTTACTATCAGATATCGTATTTCTATAGTAGTTGACTACTATTTTCATGGATATTCACCAGCAAAAGTCGACCCGAAAAAAAGGTGTCGGTCTACGATACCAATCAACAGCGTCGGAAGTGGTTTGACTTCGACAAGGTGCTCTCGCTGACTTCCATGGGGAACCGTTACCAACCATTTGTTGGTAATTTAAACAATAAATACGGTGGCTTATATACATGGTTTATATGGGAATACATGGGATTTTATGTGGTTTATATGGGAATATGGCGATTATATGGTGACTATATGGTGATTATATTGTGATTATATGGGAATATATGGGATTATATGCTATTATAATCTATTATATGGGATATGATGGTATGGGATTATATGGGATACTGTGGATGGTTGCGAAAAACATGCACCAGGCAGGGTAACTATAATTATAGGCAACTATGAAACGCTGTAAATAATGTTTTTTTTTCATGGGAGAAGCCATCTACCAAATGGTGCAGGATTTTGCAACCATCCACTGTGATGGGGCAATGATTCGATGATAAACCATCAACTTTGGGGCTATCCTATTTTTAGACATATGGTGTTTTTGGATGGGGGATCTGCGACGATCAAACATGGCTCGGAAATCCATGGAAATCCCTTTTCAATGGCGGTAATTTTATGGGTTAAAATAAAATCGAGCTCAGAATTGTCCATCTAACATCATCTAACCATGTTTGAGTATCATCTAAAATCTACCGGAGGGTATGGATAAGAATTGGGCTACCAATGGACCCACGGCAACCACGGATCGAGTCAAGCTTGAGGATGTTGGGAGGTTGATCCCACGAATCATGGTAGAATCGAAAGCCGACCTGGTCGGTTGGAATTGGGCATGCAACCGAAAAAAAGACCTACAATAATATGATGGTCCACCCCAATTGTTGCTTAAAATTATTGTGTAAGCTATATATATATTGTAGGACCATCCCTTAAAAAGATACAACATGATAGAGATTGATAGAGCCATGTTCCCAACATCTTGTAACATTGTATAGATACTATATTACATATTGTTCCATCACAATTTCACCAAACAAATCTATGTTTCCAGCGTTTCAAACGCTTGTGGATGCTAAGATTGGAACCTTCATAGCAGCCTGGGATGGCGGCGGGTCATTTTGTTGCTGAACCATCCTATTTTGCGGGTCTACTACCGCCATTCCCAGAAAATCACATTGACTAATCATCAGTTTCCCCATAACATTGGCCATAATTTGCTGCGAAAGTTCGACCACCTTCGGACATGCTTGGGGACCGCCTGGTTAGTGGGATGGTCCAACTAGTCCAACTGCAATTTTTTGCTGCTGATCACATCGCCAAGTTGAGGGTTGAAGCCTAAGTTTGTATGGATGTGGGTCAAAATGGAAGACCTAGGGAACCACAGATGTTAGTCTAGTTTAGTATTAACCATCCATAATTTCGGGGTACCTAATTTTGACCCATACCCGTATGATGTTCACCTTCTAGTACCAGCTATGAACCACATTTTCCAGTAACACCTTTGTGAGACATCTGAAAGCAGCACCCTGAGTGTGGTCATGCGCCACGGCATCATGGCCGTGCTACTGGTGAATCTACAACAACCAAATCATCCGAATATTGGACCAGTTTAGTATTGAAACCTATTATGGTTTTTATTGGTTTTAAGATCATTTTAAGAAACCACGAGATTCATACGACATCCTATTCCATCCTTCTGTGCATTTTGTTTTCGCGCATCTCTTGGGCATGGAAGAAGCGGAAGTGGACGCAGAAAGCAACACGAAAGCGGGGGTTTCTTAAAATGGGGCTACCCCTAAATCATCCAAAATTGCTTATGATCAATGGGACAACCAATGCTGTGGGGTATCCGTTTTTTAGGAAACCTCCATATTAGATATTATTCCTAGTGAGATCCTATGAAAGGATTAAATAACCATGAGTTTAACAGTTTAACATTTTCTATCTTTTGCGGGTTGCCTCAGTCAGGGATGGGTGAACCCCCTCAGGAAAACCACTGGCATTCAAGGAACAGATGGGTTCAGTGTGCGAATGGTCAAAATTAAGGAAAGCAAAAAGGAGCGAACATATTGGAACATAACCTATCATAACGTAATCTATCACCATCTATCACTCCAAGAGCATTGTAAAGTAGCCTGTTCTGGATGCTCACCAGGGTAGCTTTGGAGGACCAATTGTCCGTCATGCACGCCTCCATCTCCATGTCATGTGTCCTCTCTGCAAACCTTGGACGATTCACATGGTTTCTGCACTGCACAAGGAGAGTGGCAGAGCATTGCACAGCTACATGCTTTTTCATACAGAGTTGGGGGTCATAGTTGGGAATACCAAAAAATGGATGGTGGAATGCTCAAAATATCAACTTTCGTGGGCAGAGCGCGTCAGTAGAGTAGCTGGTGCCATGTTCTCAGCTTAAGCTTGCGCCGGAATTGCCTGAATATTTGAGCGCGGGGCTAGTAACTGAAACACGCTTTGCCCTAGTTCATCCCCAGCCTCAATTTGTTGCTTCGCCACTGGGGGTAGCAGCGGCTCAGAATCCGCGAGCCGTCCACTAAACAGAACATTTGCAGGCTAACAGCTGAAGTATGCTAGAAGAAAAGCCCGGTCTAAATTTGGTTCATGTCCTGGCATGGGCGCTGAGGCTGTT
>Ga0126342_10002374_pt1 | contig 29225 bp, 36 predicted proteins | sample Cyp1metagenome_FD_92528 | JGI IMG/M metagenome (GOLD analysis project Ga0126342, IMG submission 92528) | Coral microbial communities from Lord Howe Island, Old Settlement Bay, Australia - Cyphastrea 1 metagenome | ecosystem: Host-associated > Invertebrates > Cnidaria > Coral ... | reverse complement strand
TGTTTGTATATGTGCTGCAGCCATTTTAGTGCTTTCAGCTACCTTCGAGCTGACTGAGTGAAAAGGTGCTGATCAGTGCTCAGGAGTGTTCATCAGATTTAAGAGCCCAAATTCTCTGTTCAGAACTGAATTGGCGTATTTTGACGTCTTTATTTGTTTCGTGTTTTTTTTCCATGAATTCGAAGTGATGTCAATCTGGTTGCTTATTAGTTAACAAAGCTTTGATCACAGCAGGCAAAAGGCCTTGGGCTCTCCTTGGCGCCGCCACCAAATGCGTCCTGAAGATATTTTTTCTTCGTGGCAGCTTCCTTTCTAGTTGTCCATTTGCTGGCATCAAGAACGGACTTCCAACTACACGGAACTACACAGCAAACTGCTAAACTACCTAGTAGCTGCACTCTCAAAATGGTCTGGGCAGTTTAGGATAATTGTCCATGTCAATTTAGCGTTTTGTCCTCACCTACCTGAGCTCGTTGCCTTTTTCATCTGTCTATGATAGGTCCGTGATAGGTCCATGCCCATGGGAGTTGAAGCGACCAAGGTGACAGTGCCCGAATGGTTTCGCAGTCGCAGCCAGCCTTGAGAGTTCTGGCTGTACACTGTACACCACCCCAAAAACATGAACGAAGCTGTTGTGCCAGCTGGAGCCAGCTATAAGAAACACACATCGTTTCATCATGTTTAGTCATGTTTCATGATGTTTCATGAAATGGTGGTGTCCAGTTGCCTTTGAGCTTTTGCAGCGCTAAGTTTTAAATCTCAGCACCAGCACTTTCTGAGTGTCAGAATGGATATGGAACAGGTGGTATTTGCAAAATTATGCAACCAGGTGTTGCCTTTAAAGATCTTCAAAGTTTTTATATTTGGCGATGGGATTGGTCGCCCTTGAGCTATAGCAGCTAGCGGCTAGCATGATTGTGACTGGATAAACTGGATGCGGGCGCAAGTTGCACACGTAGAATTCGAACAGTGCGAAGCCCTGGCCCTGGAAACCATTCAAGTGATCACACAGCGGTGCTTGGCTGCTCTATATCCACCATTATCCACCTAGAAAAATGCCTAAGCTCTAGGTGAATCTCTTGCAGTTTGGCAAGGAATTGAGGCGATCCCTCGGTACATCCAGGTGGATTCGCACAGAGACAAGGTCCAGTCCAATGTATATCGTATATATTGGATGCATCATATTGTGTCTACTATACATGCATTACATATCATTACATATAATTACATATAAGATTACTAATATACAAAACAATATATATCGTTTTTTGTTTATTCTTCTTGTATATTCTAATGCATTTAGCAGTTGCGAACCTGAATGCATATATTCCTGTCTTCTGATGAATCCACATGGAGGCAAACATAGCTGACAGCTGCCTTCACTGGCCCCTCGAAGTGTAGGGTTTGGCCGCCTGGTGTACAGCTCAGGGTGAAGGTGGGTGAAAACAGTGCTGGAAAGCAGCACAAGTGCGGGCTGCTTCACAATGAACATAACTTAAAGATGCAGGGATTTGCCATGATTTGCCGGTGGGAAATAAGTTTGATATGTTTTGAGCTTCCTGTTGCACCATTTCGTGATATTTCATGCTGGGTTTGGCTCTTGCATGCTCCTGGCTGTGGATAGGGTGAAGCTCTCAGAGATGGGAATTCTTGGGCCTTGAAAACCTTCAGGATATGTCGGATGCTGAGGCTACGACTGGCCACAGCAGAGTCAACATGCTAAAACATCGCCCAGGGCGCTGTGCATGGGCCAGATCCTTGAGTCAACTTGATCCCTTACAGTATGAGCCATTGAGTTTGCAACTCCTTCCAAATCTTATTTAAGTCTCAGCAGACATGCTGGAGCCATTCATTTTGCAACACGTTTGAAGATTTTGAAGTGGAGATGTTCAGAGAAGCGGAGCTCAGGCGGATTGCTTGACTCTCTCAGCAGAGGCCTTTCTCATATTTCATACTGAGCTTTATTGTACGCAGTGATTGTGATGCGGCAAAGCTCCTGTTGTGCAAATAGGCCACCCTTCACCATTGCCTTTAATCCAACTATATCCGATTGAATCCCACAACTTCCACTTTGACGGCACATGACACATCTTTGCCTTGGTGTAATTCAATCGTTTGTGTCAGTCTTGGCTTGCTCGCCCACCAGCACTTGCTGTGAATGGCGTTTGAAAGCTCAAAGCGATGCAAAAGGCAACTGTCATCAACAAGAAGTCATAAGAATATACGAAATGTTACAAGATCATGCAAGTACCGTTCAAGTACCGCATATTTTGTGCAACAGTGCAACACGTATTGGAAAATTGAGGTATGTTGAGGTGTTCAGGATGACCTGTTGAATCCTGTTGAATCCTGTTGAGTCGTGTCGGTCGTGTTTGGTTCAACACTTTACACTGACATCTCTGGACCAAGGTTGCCAGCTGCGAGGCGGATCGGTGCTCAAGCAGCTCTTAAGGCATCCTTCAAAGCGGTACTGCCAAAACGTTAATGTTTGAGACCTATTGAGACGTATTGATACGGAAAATGTATGTAACATGTTGTGCAAGCGCAGTTCATGATTCGGATTGCGAATGATGGCGATCTTTTCGCAGGCCAACAATGTGTTCCGCACACTGCAAAAGGTCAATACTCCAGCTGGAGAAGGCAACCTGAGCGATTCCTCTCAGCGATTTCAATACGAAGAGAATCCAAGAGACTGCCAAAAGATACCAAACACATTTTGGATCATTTTGGTGTAGGACATGTGCAACACGTGTCGAAGGAAACCAACAACTCTGTAAGTTGCACAACGAATGGCCCGAATTGGTATAGCGGCTATCATTGTTTGACATTTCTCTGACATATTTTTGACATCACTTGCAGGTGTGGAGATGACCACTCTGGTGGAGGTGGCTCACAAGTCGGCAGTGTCCCACTGTAACTGATTGCAAGTACAACGAAAATGCCCCGAGCTGGTTTTCAACATCCCTCTAAGATCCTCCAAGTATCTCTAAGTAGTCAAACGATGAAGCTGGAGAAGCGAGTTTGGAATTTTAATGAATGGTAGCAAGGTTGTTCTATGTGATCCCTTTGCTGGCTTCACTTTCCTTCCACGAAGATCTAGATATCAAAGTGAAACAGATCAGTGCAGTCAAGTCTCCATTTTCTTGCATACACTTGGGTAAGCAACGACTTAGGCTATGAACTGGTACCTTAGACTTAGATGACTTAGATAGAATCCGAATGAATCCGAAATAAAGCTGATTCCATCTCATTCCCCAGACAATCCCAGACACAATCTACACATATCTACACAAGGGATTTCTCTTCGGGTTCGATCAGTCAGGCCTTGCCATACTTCGGGCTCAACCAGCTGGTGGACTGTGCCAGCCATTTTGGTCAGTCCGGAAACTCATATTTTGGTTGGGGCCCAGTCAGCCCAGTCAGCCCAGTCAGCCCAATGCTCGAAATGATACCCTCTGGTAATTTAACATAGCTATGGAAAATCACCATTTTTAATGGGAAAATCCACTATAGATGGCCATTTTCCATAGCTATGTTAGTTTACCAGAGGGTACTCAAATGTCTTGCTTGTCTCTAGATTTACACTGTCAGGAGATCGCACTGCACATACTTCCGGATTGGGCGTCAATGCCAGTTCTTCACCCTTGACAGACCAACGCTGTCGCACAAATTGCCGCCTCATGTTAGATTCTTCACCCATCAGTTTCTAGTTGAAAGGATCGGGAGAGTATGGTGTTGAGTGTCTCGTGCTGTCACACAGTTTGTCCTTTTCCAAATTTTCCCATCCCATGTCCTACTCAGACTCAGTCTGTTACAGTAATGGTATACTTTCCCATTTTTCCCTGGCTGCTGGCAGTCCTTTTGATTCTCAAGGCGTGGACGGGTGATTGGCCCGGTTGCTGCAGAAATTGCGGCAGAGGTGGGACCCTTTCTGATGCTTTGCTATACATAGGTAGATGATGGTAGATGTTTTGATGGATTTCTGGCACATTCAAGGGAATTGATACAGGCAACTGCAAAGAATCAGTATGAGGATTAGCTGACCTACACAAGCATATCATCGGACTATCGGACACATAGCGCATTCTTTTGATTTTCATTTTTAGATGCGCTTCATGCATAGCACAACTGAAACTGGAACCATGCCATACAATGGCTGCCCATGGCTGCCCAGATTGGCAGACGGTTGCGACGGTCCGTAGATGCAGGACCGAGCTGGGTTCCGTTCTGTTCTGCTGCCATGTCCTGATAAAAACCAAATCTGTACAGTAGGAGTTTCGATGAGCCAGAACCTGAACGCAAAGGAGGCACTGGATTAGAATGATAAAGGTATATATATATATATAAAGGTGGTGTTGGAGGATGTAGCACGGGCATGTCTGGTTATGTAGGGCATGTGTTGCTTTTTCACCTCAGAAAAAGACATTTTTTATTGGCCTAAAGATGTTTTTTTTCAGGTCAGTTCAAGATGTTCCAGTCTGATGGGAAGTAAAAAAAAATAATGAGCAAGTATCCAATCAGGCATTGATTTTCAAATATTTTCAATACGGAGGCCCTCGATGGCCCTGCTGATTTCTCATGGACATTTTTTCTGGCCGCAAGGTGACGACAGCCTTCTATGCATTCTCCAAGCTGTCGCCACAGATGCCAGAGGACAGCAGTTGGATCTTCTAAAGTTGGATCTGTCACGAAAAACTAGAAGCAATCACAATCCAATCACGTCATCAAAGTGTGGTTCTGCATTTCGAGAGCTATGATATATTAATATTATTTATATAATATTAATGTAATCATAATGTATCATAATAATGATAATAATAATGATAACAATGATACTGGTAATATATGATATATATCAATATATATATATATATAGTGATATTGATATTGATATTGATATTGATATTCACAATTTTGGTTCCGCAATGGCATATCATTGGATGCTTGCAGTACCGGGTTTTCTACGATGCAGTTGCCGACGGGTTGATTGAACGCCGCTGGCAATTGGAAGGCCTGTGGGGTCCACAACTGGGTAAAGGTGTCCTGAAACTTTGTGAAAGCTGCTTTTGGGCCTTGACCAATGAAGAACCAAGACACACAGCTACTGCAATAAATCCCACAGAAAATGGTTGCAGCATGTTGCAGCTTCCTGAAGACCACAATGCAAGCAGAAGCTTGCTCTGAGGTATGAAAGCTGCCCTGGTTGGCACTGCACTGGCAGACACGGTGAGAGACACGGATGGCCTAAAGCAGAGACAGACTTTCAGCGTTGGGTGGACACTCAGAGCAATGTAACGAGTACAAATGATGACAACATATGATCATATCATATCATATCTGTATACTCTAACTCTCACAAAGAAGAAACTGAAAGGAACACGTGAGTTCCACCCACGTCAATGTGATGTAACGTGGTTGTTTCCACAGGAGACGCGGCTGTCAGATGCGCTTCCTGCCGTGTTGCAACCAGTGCTTCAAAACCTGAGCGAGTCGGAGAAGGCCTTCGAGTGCTGGAGTATGAGATCACATTCTGTACATCAAAGATGATCAAAGATTAACAAAATATGTGTTTATTGCTGTGGTACCATCTATCGAGATGTATTTGCCGTTTGCAAATTGACCCATAGACCAAAAAATAGTGGTATAAAATTGACTATTATTATTATTATTGACTATTTTAATAACAATAATACCCATTGACCCTCATCCGTATAATTGGTTCATTTTGTTCGGATATTTCGGATGTCGAATTGTTGCGACTCGATGCGAGACCTGACTAGACCGTTCTGAGGCACGTGAGGAGATCTCGGTGGATGAGCTGCGATTTCTCGCCGCTCTTTGTGGCAGACATCCAGTGGGGAAAACGAATGCTGATTCCATAATATTATATGGCTATGGATCAATATACCTATAGATATTGTTTATTAGGGATTATTAGGGGATGAACATCCATTTGCCACCTATTTTGATGTTCACCAGGGGTACAAGGTTTTGACACACTGCCATATATTACACATAAATACAATTCTGTAAATATGCATCTAAAATCACTGTAGATATTATACATAAACATTATCATAGATCTCTCTGATGTTCTCTGTCTTGTTCTTGATGTTTTTGTACTTGCGATTCACACAGTGCTTTCCAAGGTCCACGCAGCTGTCCGACTGCCAACCTTACTTTCAGAGAAAGAGATAGAGGCCGGTCATGTGTTCTGGTCTTGTGACTGGTCTTGTGGTTTCTTCGTGGAGCAACTTCCTCGACTTCGTAGCTTCGTATTGACTTTGTGACCAACCAGATCGCCGATCTGTCATGGCCCGTTCCCGCGACGTTTCCAATTGGAGCCACACTGGAGCCACTGTCGGGAGGCTTTGGCAGAGTGCACGGAACGGCTGGTTGCATCCAGTGCTTTCTCGGTGCAAGCACACCTCGCTGTTTCATGGCTGAGGCTTGTCACAGTTGCAAATGCTTTCCAGTGTACAGAAAGATCATGAAAGATCAGACACAAAGTCTTCGCGTGCACTTGCATGATTTGGTTTATATATATAATATGACATGTTTGTAGACCAACTTTGATACAGGACCTGAGATTGGCCCCAAAAAATGCTCCAGAGTTTTCAGTCAGTGCAGGTTGACACCTCCACCAAATGCAAAAGGGGTTGGGCCCCAAGTTTTTGGATGGCACTACAATGCAGTTTCTTGCTTCTCAAGTATAGTAGCAGTGTAGTGTCATGCTGTGAAAATGCAGTAGCAGTAGCGCAGTAGCAGTAAGCAGTACAGTGTCGCTGCTTGTTGACAATCTAAAGAATCTAAAGTGCATTTACTATGCATTTACTATGCATTTACTGTGACTATCTATGACGTCCCAGGTACATTTGAATGCCTTGGAGCTGTGTTGTAAAATGCTCGCGAGCCATTCCAAGTCGCCAGGTCCTGAGTTCCCAGTTATCAGGACATGTTTTTTTGGGTGAACTATGGTGAACTACATGACTAAAATATGCTAAAATTGAGTCAATTAATATTGTCAATATATGTCATTTGTCACTTCAGATCAAAGTAAATATCAAAGTACACAAGCCTGGAATAATGATGAATAATGCAGCTGGAATCATACAGTAGTGATCATCACGGTATATCACGGTGCTTTCCCACTGTGGTTCTCACGTTTTGCTTCATACCTTCAACTCAATGAGGCATTATCCAGCACATCCGCTACCACCCCAAGGCGACTTGTGCGACTTTGCAAGTCTTCAGTCTGCAGATTTGGGCGTTGATGGTTCAAGTGTGCATCTCCAAGAGCGACAAGGTCTTTTGTGATTCCTAGTTAGCTAGTTCCTAAGTGCCCCTTCTCCCCACAAAAGAAACAAGTTAACACATGTTGAGAATTATTAATATCAACGACACTGTGCCAAGCTGTGCCAAGCTGTGCCAAGCTGTGCCAAGCTGTGCCAAGCTGTGCCAAGCTGTGCCAAGCTGCAGGCTTGTCTCCAGCAGTTGAAGCACTACTGGCCCGGGAGGTTTTCCCAGCGACATGCAGCGACGTTACCGTGACTGGAAGATCGAAACAGACACAATGTATCACAACCCATAGGATCCATGTATGCTATATATGGTAACATTTACCATCAATATACCCCAAATGTTAGCATATATACCATACATGGATCCTATGGGCAATGTCATACAATGTCGAAATGTGTCGATGTTGGATTTGAACGGTGCGGCGCGCAATTTCTGAGTCACGGCAGGCGGAGCAAAATGCCCCGCTCTGAGGTTTCAACTGAAGTTGACGATTGATTTGTTGCATTCAGCGGATTATTGAATATTAATCTACATATTATCATAGACATTATGTATATATATACATATGTATATATTATTGAAGTTTGATTTCTTGTTGTTCCTGGAATTGACGTTCCTGAATGGAACGACAGTCAAGTGCTGCCCCAACTTCGATCTGTGATTTCTCCCAAAGATCTCTGAAGAGATTGAGGAAGCCTGTCTTGTCAGTCTCACCCAGTTTACTAAGGCTCCACCTCTCACTCCACCAGTGTTGCAGAACATCACAAAGGGCTTGGCACGGGTGCTTGGCAGAAGACCTTGATAGGAGAATTGAGGTCAGTTCAGCAACTCTGCAAGTGAGCTCCGCCATGTTCACGATGTCTCTTCTTTTCAGATCGTTGTCAAATAGCGTTGTTTTTTAACAGTTCTCTAAGTGACATGAAAGAGCTTGGACACCTCCTCTCCGATTCAAAGGTCCAAATTAGTTGGGGCCTGCAGCGCTATCAATGGAATCACGACCCGTCTCGAAGGAGCCCCCGTGTGACGCCATGGGAGTTCATGCATATTCATACCAATCATGGCTTTTTGGCAATGACAATACTTGCAGCACTCTATCTCTCTCTCTCTATGTATATATATAATTATATAAATAATTATATACACACGATATACAAACGATAATACATATCATATAGCGCGTAGGTGTCTATACAAGTGCATGTGTAGATATAATATACAATATATAAACTTGTATACATGAATATATATAAATATACGTATGTTATGTAAATAGACAATGTCTATGTGTGTTCCACATTTAGCAATATAAGTTAAAGCATCTATAAATAAATTGTATGTCAGCTGTAAAGCCAGGGTATATGTACACACTCATGTACTGTCAGACAGTGTAAGTATATATATACATGTATGGGCCAGTACATGTCCTGACACATGATTATATAGAAATTTTACAATCACATACATTCATATATACATGTTCATATAGCTGTGAAGTCTCTTACTGAAATACCTTGGAGCCAGGGGGTGTTTTTAAGGGCACGTTGCAGGAGCCTTGGCATCGATGATTGGACGGAGATCATTGAGACCTTGATGGCCTTTTGCGAAGCTCACGTGGCTAGCAAGGATCGGACATCACCCCTGGACCCGGGGTATGATAAACAAACATGATGCAAACATGTGCCATTGAACGGTTTTCCATGGTTTTCCTGGTCTGAGAATTTGTGGCTGAACAGGATTCTGGATCTACTAGAGTGCCTCTATGGGCTAGAGAAGCCTTGTATCATGTGTCACCTGGCTTGATTGATGCAGACAATTCACAAGTAGCTTGAATGGAAAGTGGAATTATGTGGGATTCATTGTGACACACTTGTAGCATCTGGTAGCTGGATAGTCGAGGCTTTGGCGAGCTCAGCATCGAAGAAGAGCCAAGTCCTACGATGAGAACCTGGCAGATATGGCACGGTTGAAGTCGATTCGAAGTTTGTTGAGCCTTTTGAAGCGTTACAAGCCCTCCCCTCCGGCAGATCCTCAATTCTTCCAATGGGCAGAACGCGTAGTCCGAGCTCACCAAAAAGCTGGCGATGCCGTTGAGTTGGTGACAGTGATCAGTGAGTTGGTACCATTTCTTCCAGACCACCAGAGGAGTACCTTGGCACGGCTGGTCATGACCGAGCCGAAAGCAGACACATCTGCAACATGGAGTTCAGCGACTTCCTCAAGTTCAGAATCTGCACGTGCTGCAAGCTCAGCAACTGCGAGATCGGAATCGTCAGAGTCTGCTCGCAGGATGTTTTTGGATGGCGCGTCATCATTGAAAGCTCCGGTGGTGTTGTCATCGCGGCCTGAAATGATGCAGACTGGCTCGGCTCAACGAAGTCATGGCCGTTTGTGGGGAATGCTTGCCTCGCCAGAAGCTGCTCCGTCAGAATCCCTAAGAGTCAAAGAGCCAGCCTCGCAGATTCCTGTTGAGTCATCACTCAAAGCGGAAGCTGAGGACCTGCCTGTTCCAGCTGACACAACTCACTTGTAATGTGATGTTTCTTCTCTTTCTTCTTTGGAGTGTACCCTCTGGTAAACTAACATAGCTATTGAACATGGCCATTTATAGTGAGTTTTCCCATTAAACATGGTGATTTTCCATAGTTATGTGACAGTTTACCAGAGGGTAACTCACAATTCCTTGTACTGCGTCGCCGCGCGATGGAACTGACAAAGACAGCGCACCAGGAGAGACAGCGCATCCAAGCCACCGCAGAATTCAGGGAGGAAACTGTGGAGGACACTTTGACCATGTTTGCCAATGTTTTAAATCAAGTCACAGACATTTAGTGATTTCAAGAAATATCAATTGCAATTATGCAATGATGTTTTTGATGTTTCTTGATGTTTCTTGATATTTCTTGACACTGCAACACTTTGGAAAGTTCTGAAGTTTGAGGAGCGCTCCTCCACGCCCCACGCTGCAGTGGAGGACAATTCGAAAGAAAACAATCACCCCGAAACCATGCTGACCATCCCGAAGCTACCTTTTTGGTTGGGAACTTTGTGCAGTACTCACGGAAGTACACATGTAATCACATGTAATGACATGTAATCACATGTAATCACATGTAATCACATGTAATCACATGTAATCACATGTAATCACATGTAATCACTTGTAATCACTTGTAATCACTTGTAATCACATGTAATCACATGTAATCACATGTAATCACATGTAATCACATGTAATCACATGTAATCACATGTAATCACATGTAATCACATGTAATCACATGTAATCACATGTAATCACAGGGAATCACATGTAATCACATGTAATCACATGTAATCACATGTAATCACATGTAATCACTAGTACACTACATGTGCAGATGATCGTAGATGTTAAATGATGTTAATATGTTCGGCAGCAGAGGGCACATTCGGCAGAGGGCACTGCGCTTGTCGTCCGGGGATGTCGCCTGCAGGAGCTACAGGAGATGCTACGAAGCGCCCTACAGCGCGTGGAGGCCGCCCTCCTTTGTCCAGCGAATTTTCGCTGATCCAAAGATGGCACAGATGATCCAAATGCGCGAGCCAAGTATGTGAAGCACAGGAGAATCACTGAGCTTTTGATGGGAGACTTCGTTTGGGAATCTTTCAATTTGTTGAGTTTGATGTCAAGAGTGAGCTGGGGCAAGGCTCTGGAATCCCGGATTCAAGATCAAGAACGGCAAGCTGCTTGAGACTCAATATCATGGGACCTCATTTGCTCAACAGGTTATCAATGATCACAGCTTTCTACATGCTGACCCTTGGAGCACAATCAGAAACAAATGGGGTATCACTCTGCTGTTGTCATTCGCTGTAGACTTCATGTTGCGGTTCATTCCATGACTCAGACTCAGACCCTCGTTTTTCAAAAGGCCAACAAGCAGAACGAGCCGTGCACTTCTCAATCGTATCGAGTTTTCGCGCGGGTTGCAAAATGAGGTTGATGACCACAGCCAAATGAAACGGTCAGTTGATGTCAGTCGTATCTCATGAACACTCCGCGGTTTCTGCATTGTTCATCATTGTTCTCCATTCTTTTCGGCCGTCTAGGTTCGATGATGCCTGCAACAAAAGCCTCGGAGCAGAAAGCCTGTGTCCAAGGATAGCATCTAGAAGTACTGTAGCCGCTATAGCCTGAAAGTCAAATGACTCAATACGTTTGATGAATTGGATAAGGCGGAAATTGGCTGACCAACATCCTCACAGGTGCGCAGTTTCCTACGTATTGGCCCAGTGAGAAGACCATAGGCTTTACTACACTTCGATGATCTTTAGTGACTTTAGTGATCTTGAATGAAAACATGGATGATCTTTGTGAAAGGGTGTTTTATCACGATGATCTGAGGGTTTCTTGATGTTTGAGGAATTTTGAGGACATCAGTCGGATGAGTCTGTGGATGTCCATGCTGCAACCTCCATTCGCTTTTTATATCTCTGGCAGCTCCCGCGGAGCAAATCCAATCGTCTGCAGCCACGCTCCATTTGCAGCTTGTTTTGCATTGTTTTCCATTCAGTATATCCAGTTCATGTCTTTCGATGTGTTTGGCAAAGTTGAGAAGTTGCCATTTAGTAAATGCGCTTGGGTTCAAGTAATTTCAAGTAGAGAATCCTGCCGGATCCGTTCCTGGCCCAAGTTCCAACATGTTCCAACTCCACTGGCATCTCTTTGGAGATCACATCTTTGTTCCAACTCCATCTTTGAGTTTCACTCTTGAACACATTATATATATAATTATATATATATGTGATTTATATGATTTATATGCATACGCTGCATAATGTACAATATAAACTCAACATAACATGTCGGTTGTGGTTCTCTGGATTTCACACTAGTGAAGCCGAGGCGACGGAGCTTTATCTTTGAAGAGTTTCGGAAAGCCCAATCTGCAAGGCCTGTTGAAGCCAGTGAAAGATAGTGAAAGCAAAGACTTTAACAAGTTGATTTTAATTTTGTTTTCATGCGTTGATTACTACCACAGAAGACTTGAATCAAGTTGTTTTTGGCCATACTGATGGCGTTTTGCCTTCCGTTCGGGGTGGGAATCACTTCCAAAGATCAAAGATGCAATTTGCCAGGCTCCAGTCTGAACGGCTCCGAGTAGCTGTACCTCCGGACCACTTCCCCTTGACACCTCCTCAGCTATGCCCCGCTTGTACATTATGGCATCATATGGCATCATATGGCATCCTATGGCATCAGCTTCTGAGTCTACGGAAATCCGACAAATCGCGAAGTTGAAGGATGCAGACTAGTGACTATTGTTTTGCGACTGCGAGATTGCCAAGTCTTGAAATAAGTTGAAAACCATACTACCTCAAGGGATCTCAAGGGTACGTCGAGATAATATCTACGCAATTCTACCCAATCTGCATACTATCGCGCCCCTTCTGCCAAGATTCCCAGACTTAAAAGCTCCAGCACCAAGGTGGCCAATCACAATGAAGAAATGAGACCACAATGAGACCACCGTGAGACGCCAATCACCAGTGACTCGGCCGGACATCAGCTTCACCAGCTATATTGGATCTATTGGAAACTGTCGAAGTGAAACTGTCGATTTTCAACAGCGACTTTTTTTGGACTTTGACATTGCAAGCATCCCCGACAACAAATTTTGCATGCAATCATTGTATGCTTGCATTTGTGCATGTGGACACAACAAGATTTTCATCCCACAGATCGCTCAAGTATGCTCAAGTAGACTTCTGTGGAGTCTTGTCCCTGGAAGATATTCCATGATATGTGGGGACAATCTAGTACAGTGATGCTGGCTGGATCATTTGCAGGTTGAGTCACTGAACTCCCCTGTGACAGCTGCGTCCAGGTTGACATATGTTGACATGCACAGTACAGGTTGAGGGAGCTGTGTAACCAGTACCTAGAATGCTGATTCCGTGTAGGATATTTTTCCGTCGTTCCTACCTGATATGGTATCTTGCTGGATCCATTCTCAACATGCACTGGCTCGGTATGTGGTACCGTACCTAGCCGCTGCAGCATGGCAGTGCCTAGCGGAATTGTGATAGACTCTTTGCCCGCTTGATTGCATTCATACAGGTTTTGAACTTGCAAGTTCATCTCAACTAATGAAACCTGGGTGGTGCCAACCAAGCCTGGGGCTCTTGCTTTCTAGAACCTTTATTTTTTTCAACTCTGGAAGCGCACTTTGTGAATCTCACAGATAGCCATCTCGTCACTTTGATGGCCACTTGTTTATAGTTGATTTGAAGGGCAGATCTTAAAGGACTGAAGTGACTGAAGGAAAGAATGACACAAACTGAAAGAAATCAGGGATTTGAGAAAGTCAAGTGACAAAATAGTGACAACAGGTGATCCTGTCTCTTTGCACCAAGGCATCCTCTCTGTGCAGTTGAAGACTCTCAGAGTGAGGTCAAGTCGTAGCCCGCCCAAGGCTTTTGCTAAGTGTTTTTGTTTCAGGTAGACTAGCAATCAGTTTCATGCATTAAGCAAGCGTGTTCACATGATATGCACTGTGTACATCTGTGTACGCAAAACTCTGCATAGCAGTACACCAGCAAGTCCAAACATGTGTAAAGAAGAAACAAGAACAAAGCGCTGCAAACAATTTCGACGAAATCTAAGCCCATCACTTGGGTTTGTGCAGTCTACACCATGGAAAACACGACAGCCTGACGCAAAGATTGCAAAGATGGCCGGGCCCGGTCTGCTCAAAAAAATGTCGCGCAGATCAAGAACAATTCAAAATATAGAATATACTATAATATACTTACATAACATATTCTGATGAAACAAATGTCTAGAGTCTTTTTTAAGTGACAAACACTGTAGACCATGCAGGTGAGGTGCGGAAAAAAGGGCTGCAGCTGCTGATTCAGATTTTGTCTCAAACCAAGAATGTTTCTGGAACATCTTGCTACCAAGACGCCCCCGGCTTTGCATGTTCTCTTGAATTGTGGAGAACAGTGGTCATGAGTTGTGAATTCATATTGAAGAATTGGCTTACAGGAAATCCTTTTCTTTTGAGGAGTGAATCCTGGGAGATTTCGGGGCCATAATTTTCCTGCAGATGGGCTTTCGTTTCAGTGGTCCAGGTGGTTTGACCATGTTTGACCATCACAAACCAGTGATCATCATGGACAGTTCATTCAGTCAGCCTTCCATGTAGCATCCAAGTCAAATCAAGTCAATCTTACGCGTCTTAGGGCCGCTGATTTCTGGTCAGATCCCGGATTCACCATAGGCACATCGTAGGGCCGCAAAGCGGCGCAGTCGTGTTTTTGGCTGTGAGACTCCGGAGACTTGGTTCTCAAGGGTTCTCACCATGGGAAACAAAGGAAGCAAAAGAGGTGTCGGCCTTGGAAACCCTGTGACACTGCACAGGAGAGGGATCCAGAAACCCTGTGACACTGCACAGGAGAGGGATCCATATCCCATGACGGATCCATGTATGCTATATATGGCAACATTTACCATCAATATACCCCAAATGTTAGCATATATACCATACATGGATCCTATGGGTATGGATTGCAGAGAGGTTTCATCATGGTTCATCTACGCCAACCAGGGGGATCTAAAGAGTTCTTAAATCACAAAGAATGTACAGTTTGGTGGACAGAAGAGCAACCCACCACAAAATTACAGAGAAAATAGAAACAAAACAACAAGAACTCCCGAACAGAGTCACAGCCCCGGTTTTGGCGAGCCTACTTGATTTCCGTTTATTTAGTATTATTTACTTATCGGACAAGAGAACAGTTTCCACAGGGAGCCCTAATTCTATTTCGCGATTTCAGCTCTTTCATCCTGTTGGAGATACGGCTATGGGAATCTGTCGGCTATTGTTTGGAGGGCAGAGCGTCTCACCGAGGCAATGACATCGGAGAACACATAAAAGGGATGTCCGTCTGGTGCTCATCGAGTCACTGAATGGTGTAAAATGATGTAAAGCAGTTGCAATCTGTAAAGATCCCATGGTTGAGAGAGGCAGACTCGTTACACTTGTAAGACTTGCTCTAAAAACAGTACTGGACTATAGACTAAAGTGATCTAAAGTGCATGCTCTTGCAGGAGCACATGGGTCCCATTGTCGTCTCGGGCAGGCCTGCTGTTTCTGTTCAGGAAAGAAGCAGCGGAAAATCAGCTGTGATCGGTGCTCGTGAGAGAATCGCCGCATGCGCAACATTGCAGAACAAAAAGGGTGTCGCTACAAGATATCGTCATTTTTCGCTTGCACAGTCTATGTCATCAATTTGGCAGGTATCATAGACTGCCCAAGCGAATTGAAGATGACTACAAGGTGGAACCTGTGGGTGGAGTATTTGCAAAGCAGAAGGACAAGAGTGACAAGAATGCCAAGATGGTGCATATTATACATAATAACATCATATATAATTCAGCATTCTTTGGTCTATGATTATATCATGTAAGTAATTATGTGCTTGAAGGCTTGAATGTTGGAATGCCGTCTTTTGCGCATTCCATGAACTGTGCAGACCCATGATGTTGTCCTTGGAAGTGGGTACAATGGAGTTGGGGACTTTGGTGAGTACAGCTGGTGCTTGGAGCTACGAAAGCCTAAGAATTTCAAGAGATCTCGTTGCATTTGCAGTTTCTCATTGCATCACCATCATCACCATCACCATCATTATCACCATCATTATCATCATCACCAACATCATCATCATAATCATAACCATCATCACCATCATCAGTATCTCATTGCATCTCATTGCATCTCATTGCATCTGGAAAATCGTTGGACCGCAAAGGTTGTGCAGCTTGCCACTTCCGTTGCAGATGAAAACTATAGATTTGCTGTCAAGGCCCGGTGAGATGAGTAGCATGTGCCATGAATATCAACGGTCTCCTCTCTATCTAGAAGTCAATACAAGTGATCAAGGTGGTGAGTTTCCCCTTTCCAGAAATCAGAGCAAAAAAACATGTATGCCTTCAATGCCTTCAGAGATTTTCCGTGATGTTCCTTGTCATGAAGGCATTTAAGATAGGCAATCTCAAGCGAGAGAAGAAGGCGCCAACCGCATGGGGTTCGGATCATTTCTGTTGCCTGGCAGTGCTTCGTGCCTTTCAGTTTGCTCTTTTTGTACATGTTTGTCATTTTCAGTTTTCAGTTTGCTTGGGCATGTTGGATGGGATTCTAAGTAGAAGAACAACTTGTCAACAGTTGAAGACCAGCAACGAAAGGATGATCAAGTTCAGCGAAACTGGTGCGGAGTGGTTGGCATCAGTAGGTGATTGTCATTGCCCAAGAAAATTTGGTGGGAACTGGCCAAAGTGTAAAGGGCCGACTTCATTGGAAGGCCACACATTTTATTGGTCACATGCCATGCCATGATATGCCATGCCGCGTCAAGCTGCGCGATGGTCAGGCGCAGCTTGAGTCCGAAGTCGGCATCTACCTTTGCATGGTTTGAGACTCTGAACAGAGGCCTTCCATGACAGGAGTCCGCAGTGGCGTGGCACTGAGTGGCACTGATTTGATTGCTAAGGACCACCCGCATGTGACACGACTCTTCGATGTCTATGAAGCGGATGATCAGTTATACCTGGTCATGGAGTGTATGGAGGTTGGGAAAAGAAAAAAGCAAAACAAACAAACCATAAATAGATTATAATAAATATAATACACTAAATAAATCTAAATAAACGTCAGGTCAGGTGAATCCGCAGCAGGCAAAGGAAGAATAGTCATGAATAGTCTACATCCATTTTAGTCATGTATCATGTAATGCTGAAGCTGCAATCTTGAGCATGGCAGGGTGGTGAGCTGTTTGATCGTGTGACTCACGTCAAACGCTTCACTGAGATGGATGCTTTGACCCCGGAGACATTGCAGGGGGGGACTGCCAGCTGGTCCTATACTGTCTTCAAATATCTGTTGTCGTTTAGATGAGTGATGGACCTTTACGTTACAATTGCTTCAGCTCAGGCCGCGGACGCTATTGAGCAAATGCTGCTGGCACTGAATTACATTCACAGCCATGGTTTGTGAGCTCAGCGGGTTGCTTTAGGCATTATGTTTTTTTTCCCATTGGTTGTGTTTCACCTTGTTCACTACGATTTGGTTCTGAAGAAAACAAAAACTTAAGCAAAAACAAGCAAAATGTTGATCCTTGCAGCAAAAATTGCCTTCAAAGTGCAGGTTGAAATTCATCACTTTACAGATCTTGCAGCACCGTAGATCTCTTTTTGTTTTTCAAATCGGATCCAAATTGGGAAGTCGCGGTGCTGGATTTTCCCTGAGGCATTGTGCACCGAGATCTGAAGCTGGAAAATTTCCTGCGCCCTTCTGGAAATTGGCCCCTTCTGAAAAGCACAGTATTGCTGCTTGATCATCAGTTATGGTTGCTAAATGGTTTTATAACAGTATTATACATTCCATAAATGGAGTTTATTGGTTGCTAATGCTTGGACTCCACACAGGCTTTGACTTTGACTTTGACAGACAGCCTAGCAGTGCCGAGCAGCGCCCACATTCTTTGATTTGTACAAGATCATAGCGGCCATACAGACGACGTAGGGCCTGACTCCAAAAGCTGAGCATACTGAGACTCTTCTTTTGATTTATGATTTGAGTGCCCCCTGCATCAGGGCCTTCCTTTTTGGCAGCTCCAACAAAGTCTAAACTGCTCCGGTTCTCTCGCAGTGCGGTGCTGGGTTCCTGCAGACAGGTACGAATCAAAAGAAAGCAACCATCTGAAGCTGATCGACTTTGGCTTCAGCAAAATGTTTCCTTGATGCAGTATCAGAGATGTATCAATCTGGAACATAAATGAACATAATATAATATACCTCTTCGGAAAACATAGCAATTTCTGACTATTTCTGAAAGGTTGTTGACATGTTCATTCTGTGACAGGTGGCGCGCCTTTGCGTGAAACAGGAATGGTAAACCGAAACAGGATGGTTTTTCCATGGTATAAAACTACTTACCATCGATGTTACAAGACGTTCTTTTGATTTGTTGATTCCACGGGACATGTCGTGGAGATGAGGTGGGATCCCAACATCAAGATGCACGTGAGTTGTGGCACTTTAGCCTACGTGGCTCCAGAGGTACATTGGACATTTTTGGGGCTGCCGCAGAACATGACGTCAGAAAACACGGTTAGAAGATCTCAAAACTATAGATGAAATGACATGAAATGACATGATGTGACATGGTCTAACTAAATTATATACTATTATATACTACACTTTTTCATGCTGAACGATAAGCCTTGCATTCCTTGGCAGGTCTTGAAGAAGGCATACACAAGTCAATGCGACATTTGGAGTCTTGGAGCGACTCAACTCAGAGCGCATTGAGATGCATTGAGATGATTTCGCAGCAGATGTTGCTTCCAAGACTTGCAAATCTCCATCGATTTTTGGGAGATACACGTGTGTATATATATACATATTATGGCATATATACTGTGCTTTGCAGGGCCGCCCATGCTGGTCATATCTCTTTTCATCTCTCCGAATCCCAGGTGATTGCCTTCGTGCTGCTCTCTGGCTACATGCCCTTCTCTGGCTCTGAGGCCGTGAAAATCTCAGATCCCGATATCACAGAAGCAGTGCCATGGTGACACGTCGTGATGACCCATGGTTTGCCACATCTTGCAACGTTTTACGATTCTGTTTAAGAATTTCCATTGGTTTTCCATATTTTCCCAAGGTGCAGACCAGGAACATTTCCACTGGGTCTGCTTTGCTCAAGTTGCTGAAGCGCACGCACTGAAGGGGGGAGCGCCTCACAGTACAGTTGTAAGAAGAGTTTTTTTTGGTTTTCCTTCGAGAGGTCTTGGAAAATCTGGACGTGTTGATGCGCTGTATAACATTGTATAACATTGTTAACATTGTATAACGCAGAGTGGGTCAAAATCATTCAACATCAATTATCTTAGTTTTTTGAGACTTAGTTAGTGACAGTTGGGATAGTTGTTTTTTCAGTTATTTTTCGGTGCAGCCAACAGCACCATCACAATCCCAGTGCTTGGAAAAAAACCTGCGCCAGGCATTATGTTTTGAAACCAGAAAGGTGGAGCAGCGTTTCTCTAGAGGGTCGACAGCAGCTCCCTCAGTCTAAATTACAGACATGCGCCGTGACACAAGGAGTGAAGGGATGCTGAGAGGAATGCTATGGCCGGCTATGGCCGGCTATGGCAGTGTAAAGAACTTGCTCTTGCTGCAAAATGCGTTCATGCTAGTCACTATCCATTCCAGAAATCGCAGGAACGGCTTAGCAGCTAACTTAGCACACTATTTTCGACTCTCGGACATGGGCTGCAGATCTGAGGTTCGTGAAAGCCATGCTTGAGGTGCAGAATTGAGCTGGGAAATTTGCGCATGTTGAAGCTGGACATCACACAATTACATTTGCATATATCTCTACATATCTCTACTGGTTGCTATGCATGGTACCTACTGACAGGAAGACAGCAGTGTGCACAGCTCTCTGCCAAAGATCAACATCCATCTCAAGCTGCAAATTGATATATGCTGACTGGGCTCTCCTCATCTTTCCTCTGTATTCCTCGCACGTTGTGACCATTTGTATCCATTTGTGAATTTTCCATCGCAGAGCTTCGATTCATATGCTGTCATCTGATGGCATCATCGAGGTTGATCCTTACAAAAGGCTTACAGCCGCACAATCACTTCAACATCCATGGATTCTGCACAGGCCAGCCTTTCTTCATTATTCTTCATTGTTGCTTGATTGAGACTGAACCTTTCTGGAATTCCAAGTGCGCACCCGTGTCAATGAACATGAGCATTCTGAGGCGTGAAAATGATGACCTGAACGTGGACAAGGGTGTCGTGCGTCTGGCATTTCTTAGCCAAACAGCTCTAGATTCTGGGTTTTCTCCACTTCTGGGGACATTTCTGACAGGGGTTGGTAACTGTCCCATTTGGGGTATATTGGACATCACCTTATAGTAGCCATTATAGTCCCCATATACCTAATGGTTGGGTGATGTTCAATGGGGACATTAAAAATTACCCATGTCTGAGATTGGAGATCGATGGAGATCTGACATTTCCAGAGTTCCCAGAGTTTTCAGTCTCGATTGCGCTGTGGATGAAAAGGACCATGCACCCCGCCACGTCAGGTGGAGGCGCTTCGCCAGTTTGGAAAAGTCTCAAAGCCCCTGACTCAGCTTATCTCAGCCTTGGCGTCAGATATAGTTTTCATATGTTTTCATCCCTGAGAACCACGCCTCACGTTGTATTAGACCTTAAGTCGTATCAACACATTTTGGGCTGATTGTACCTGACCCAGATTTCAGTTTCCAATATGTTTACTGCTCTGAATCTAAGGTTCCGCAGGTGTTGTTTGGAGATGATGGCATGGTCTCTAAGCAATGCCGATCGAGCACAGGCGGGTGGGTTGCTTCTCCTCCTTGGCTTTGGATGGCTGAATTTGTTCCGAAATATCTGGAGTTGAAACCGTTGTTTTGAAGATGGAAACATGCGGTCGGAACATGTTGGAATTTTGTAGTTGGAATATGTCGGTTTCTCGATGCTTGCGGTGCGGATGGCGCAGGTGAGAAAGCATTTCATTGCTCTCGATCTCGACAGATCACAGCTTGGTACTTTGCCGAAAAAAACAAAAAGGTGAAACTTTGTTGATCTTTACTGTATTATGTTGTATTCTTGTGTTGTCATACTTCGCAACGCACCACCAAAAATCATGGAGTTGATCGTTGATCCTGTTTGCTCACCTTGGTCAAATTGAGGAGATTCAAAAGTGTCAGTTTTTCGTAGTTTTTCAGAGCAATGGTTCTTTCTGTAGCCAATAGTAGTTATTATTGTTCGGAACCACAACAGCGCTATATACTTGTAGCGGCTTTTGGTGTTTGCTTGAGGCAAGGCACCATCAAGCTCGGAGACCTGAAACAGGCTTTGGACGTTCATTTTTCATCATTTTTCCAGTTTTACGTCAGCAGTCAGCCACAATAAGATCCCGATCCTGTCTTCCAATGTGGGAGCTTGGACCACCCGTACCTAATGCACCCTTTGATGGCTTGCGTGAAAAAAGACATGAGAACATACATGAATGTTTTCAGATGTTTTCAGTATCACATGTATCACGCTAGGCCTGCTCCTTAATATGTTCTGCTGTTGCGTTTGTTTGCGTGCTGCATCCTTCTCAACGTGCTGGAAACGGAACAGTTCGTGCATGCTCCGCCAGGTGTTGACCCAACAGTTCGACATTTCCAACGAGGCACCGCAGCTTTCAGTGGCTCATCGAGTTTCTGGCATTGACCAAAGATTCAATTTGAGAGACTAGGGCGTCTCAAGATGTCTCAAGTATCTTGTACAACAATACGTAATTATATATTATATATTATATTTATATCATGATATTATATCATATCACAATGGTTTAAATGATCATCAGGTGATATCAGGTTTGTTTTTGCAAACCCTCTGGACTGCCATATTGGCATCTTCAACTCTACTCGACTGGAAGTACCTGGTGTCTGGCAACGAAGATTGTTTTTTGTCGCAGGAGACCCTTCAGATCTTTGATGCACTGGACTCCAATCATGATGAGGAAAGTGAGGGTTTGACGATGTGTCGAATGGCTGCCTTGACTTTGAAGAATGAAGACAGTTCCGAAATGTTCCGAGCATTTTGCAGCATTCATGTCTTGTTGCTGTGGTCACACGGAGCAGGAGATCCACTACTCTGACTTTTTGGCCGCGATGGTCCTGCTCTTAAGAGTTCAATCATAGCATGCTCCGGCTCTCCGGTTTACATATTCCCAGCCGAGAAGTTTTACCAGCTGATTATGACGCACTCAAACTCTGAGCGCTTCTCATTCCCTTGGAGTTTAAGGTCAATACCCGTATTTCGATCCATGATCATCTTCTTCAGGCCTTCGGATTATGGCTAAGCCTGGACCAATAGCTGAGACCTGGTTTTTGACCAATAGGAGCTTCCACGAACTCTCAGACTTCACAGGCAACCTTCAAGAAGTTTGACGTGGACAGTGGTGTTCTCAGAACATGCTTCATGTATCTCTATGCCAGTCAATTCTATGCTATTATGGAAGTCCACCTTAGTAATGCTGAGGCTCTGGCTACATCACCGCCCCAAACCTCCGAGACGTGCGGAAACCACAGCCTGTTGTCGGACAGGTTAAAGACCAAAAACAGACGCACACATTGTGACATAAACAGACATAAATAGACATCACAAGTTTGAGTCTACAACCTTAAAGCAACGGTTTGTTTGTCTTGCTCTGGGAAAGCCCCGTACTTCTAGCTTGTGAAAGTGAAACAGCGTTCGCCATATTCAATTGCAGACTTTTCCATCTGGTCCCAGACAACCTGAATCAACCTGAGGATCCTGAGGGTCGGCAGTTTTCGTTGGTTTCTTTCGGCATATCGACATTTTGGGACTCTGGATGACTCTGGATGACTCTGGGCTGGTCCATATGGATCCATATGGCAGCCATGCCGGGATCCCATCAGGTCCTTGGGGAGACCTTTGAAGGTGAGCAAGTGGAGAAGCTCCTCGAAGAGGCTGACCTTTTAAAGGACCTGCGAGAAAGCTCTCGCACACAGGGAGTGTGGCTGGTCTTTTTTGCTTTCCATTGAGAAGAGTGCCAAATGGTGCCAATATGTGCCAATAAAATCCAATGAATTCAACAAGTCCATACAAGTCCTCTTAGATATTGGACAATGACAATGACAAATGTGACAATGAAATGTGATTTTGCTTCGCAAATTGCAAGCGGGGCCAGAGCCTTTTTGCGGTCGGGGCGATATTTTTGAATGGCAGCAAAATGCCACATTGTTGCATTGAACTCGATTGAACTGGGGTGCATTTTGAAGGCAACAAGTTGATTTCATGTCTCAAAGCAAAGCCTTGGCCGATCCGACATCGTTTGAGGACAACCGAATCAGCTTCGAAGAGTTCAAATCCTTCCTTCGTAAGAAGCCTTAGCGAGTCAAGTCAACTAGATGGCATTTTCTTGGCCGAAACTTTCAATGAGATTGGTTTCTAAATGTTTCTAAGAGGTCTTTTGACCTTTTTGCAGCAAACCAATGTTCTACAATATATCATGAATTATCATAATATATCATATTGATTCATATTGTCTCATAGATCTCATAGTGTATCATATTGTATCAGTTCTTGGGATCTAGAACACAGTCAGTTGTGCGAACAGGGGGCGATCCTCTCGAGAGTCGACAGGATCACCAAGAACTTGCAACCCAGGCATGGAAACACCTCGGAGAAAGCAAGAGTGCATACAATTCATAGATAAATTCATACAATCGGTGACAACTGCCAAAGACATACAAAGAGCAATTTCAACCACTATTGATTAACAATAACTAACACATCTGAATTTTGTTTAAGCAATGGTATGGTTTGTATTTCCACAGTGAGCAGCTGGAGGTGATAAGGCAGAGATATCCATAGAAGTTCCTAAACTCTGGCAGGTCATTGATCTTCATCTCAGAAACGGAAGCAAGCACAGTGAGGATGGCAGTCAAAGCATGATCTCACAACTCAAAGGCACGTCACCTCCCGATGTCTGGCGGCTGTATGATTGGCTTTTGATCCTATTGGATCTGTTGGATATGCCATGACAACCGTAGTTTTAGCCTAGTTCCATCCTGACTGGCTCATGTTTGAATTGTGCCAGATTGCAATGAGAGTTGCTGAGATTTGCTGAGTGCCAGACTTGCAGATATTTGCAGCATCCCAACCAATCCCAGCCATTCCCAAGCATGGACTTCGAGGCAAGCATGCTATCCATGCTATCGAGCCTGGCTTTACGAAAGATGCCGTGGATGCGATGGTCGTGCCTCAAGAGAAGCAACGAGGTACAACCACTGAGTCGACTGTCGCGACTTACACTGGTGGCCAAGGATGGGCTGGGATGAGATGGCTGATGTGCCCATTGATGTTTCCTGTTCGCTGCAACATGAACGTTGGAATATATGGGTTTGTCTGAAAATGTTGGGTTAATATTCCCCATGAAATAGCCATTTAATAGGGATAATGATCAGCAAAACCATTGGGTTTAGGGGTACACTATTTTCAGACACACCCATATGGAATGCACCTTGTAAGACCTTTGCCAAATTGCCCAATTTCAAATACATGTGAGGGCCGCAGATCATGACACAACGCCGATCTGATTGAGGAGTCAATGGAGTGCATCCAATCGTTCGCCACCTTTCGGATGCAGTGGTCAAACCTGAGCTGCCTTCACCTTAGGGTCCCAGTTTGATGATACTTGAAACATGTTGTAGCAGCATTGACAATGAGTTGCTGGTGGTCCTGATAAGATTTGATGACAAGAGAAGCAGGTGAATCAAGGGAATTCAGATGAGTTGCTGGTGGCTTGCATCATTGCATCATTGCAAGCATCATAAGCATCCAACTTACTTGTCTTGCATTCGATAGGTGCTGCGCGGTATCCTGATGGACAGAGGCATTGATCCATCCTGTCAGTTGCTTTGCTTGTCTCAAACAAAACTAGCTTTTGCCCCCTAAGGAAGACAACACCAGTTGAAGATAGCTTCAAAACGATTTAAAACGCAACAGGGATTGTGCTGATCAGAGACACGAGATATAACCAAGTGATTTTGCAACTTGATGTACAACTAAGAATTGAAGCAGCCACAAGATGTGTACCTGGCTCATCAATGTTTGCCATTTCTCGAATTCAAAGATTTGGAATCAAAGACAGGCATAGCTACGACACCTGATTTCTTTGTTCATGATCATTGCATATATCATATCACTACTGCATGTTCTAGTCTAGTCTTGTTTGATAACCTACCATATTGCGCTAATTCAAAGTGTGACAAAATAGCTATTGAAAACTGCCATTTATAGTGGATTTTCCCATTAAACATGGTGATTTTCAAAGATGGCTTGGTCCCCTTCGGCCATTGGGCCAGCGAACAGAGTGCTGCCATGGGGATATGGAGCCCAGCAGCTTGCGTTTCTTGGGCCTTGGCGAGTCCTTAGGTGGGGGGCTCTGAGCGCTGCCATGTCCTTTCATTCTATTTATATAATTTTATATATACGTATTTATATATACGTACATTTACATTCTTATCTATTTATATCTATTTATTATATATTTATATAATTTTATATAGTATAAGGATAGTATTAGAATTCTACCAGGGTTGCTTAACCAGATCAATGACCGAAATTTTCGTCAGTTCCATGCCGAAACTTGTGGTCGCAAACCTGGACAGATGATCCGCCCTTGTTCCTCCGGAAGATCCGCGGGCCAGAGCCAACGCCGTCGCTTGGAGAGAAAGGTGGTTGGTACTAGCAAATTTAATCGATGACAGGCATTGGTATTATACTATTTATACTAGACTATATACAGATATCTACAGTAAGTGTCTATATATTACTACAATTATTCATCTTCTATCGGATCAGGACAGGTTCAACTCCATGAGTGTGTCTACCATTTACTACTATGCCCATTACCACACCATAGCACACCTCAAAATCCTACAGTCAGATGTAGGCGACGCCGTAGAATCTCTAGGACGGGTTTCCGTGATCTCAGGCCTGTGCCGCTGGAGTTTCAACCGACATCTCCGGGGCAGAAAGAAAGGCTACGACGGCTACGATTGTGCACTTGGAACGTGCCTTGCACTGTGGAATCCTGTGGAAACAACTTTGCGAAAGTTGCACTATGTTGCACTGATAAAAAGTACACGATGCAAGGTGATTCTTTTTGAAAAAAAGCCTTGCTATGCATAATATACTCGTACATACCTACACAAGCAATGGAACCGCAAACAACCACATCCAAAAGGGCACGAGAGCCTTTCTTTAAGCCATCAAAGATATCAAAGAAGGGATGTGCCATGATGCTTTCTGCTGGCAGTAAGGTCCTGGCCCCTAGCTATGCCTTGCACAAGTCTTTTCCGGATGTGAAACCAGAGACTTTGACTGCAGTGGTGTCTCTCAGAAGCGGCGACATGACAATGTGGACAAGTTCAAGACGACAATGATAGTGTGTATAGTGTGTTAAACTGAGGAATAATTGCGGACCTCACATCGCCAGCCGCTCCTGCGTCTTGGCTTCAAGCTGTCCCGGACAGCATCGGACAACCTAGTTGGACAGCAAACAGGCAATTGGATAAAAACTGTCATCATTTGTCATATTGCTTGTTGAATTCGATTTGATTTCATCCAGCTATTGCCAATGCAAATTGGATGAAAATTGAATTGTTGCATTCATATTGCCCAGGTCAGACAGTTGCAAGATGACCTTGTGAGAGAAGGGAATAGCAGTTGGCTACCAAATACACTTTATGCAATTCCAACGTTGCACTGTGCTAAGGAACCGAGTGCTCTCAGATCTGAAGGCAGATGCCATTTGTCTTCAGGATCGTTCGGTGGGACATGCTCAGTTTGGTGGGACATGTTTCTGAACTGCACATTTCGCATCGCCAAATCTCACTAGTACAGTCAAGCAGTATGCAGGAGGTAGAAGATGCTGACCAGTGGCAGGCTCATTTGCAAGGTGCCGTGAACTGATGTGCTTCTAGAATTCTAGAAGGAAGCTAGCAGTTGCATGCAGTGGATTCGATCTGCAAATGAGCAAATATCAAGATTCTTTTTTCAGCACCTGAGCCTCAAAGAAGTCGGTCAGTATGTTCGTGTATTCTACACATTTGTGTTACTGTATATGATGTGATTACGATGTTATTATGATGTTATGATGTTATATGTGTTGTTGTCACACAGCACTATACTACACTGTACTGTGCGATTCGAAACCCAAAACCCAATCCGAAGGCATTCTGAGCTGACAAACCGAAGCCACAGGCCTTGGGTATGACATAGCCCTTGCACAGCGCCCTGGTCGTGCCGACGGTTGTTTGATTGGTTGGCTTCCGAAATTAAGGCAGGGCCATGGCTTTGTCTTTAAGAACTTGCAGCTACTAAAGCTTTGAGATTGTTCACATTTTTTCACCTTTTCCATGTTTTTTTCCACTATTTTTCCTTTCGACTGCTTGCCTCTATCTATTGAAGTCCTGGAGTTGCATGGAGTTGCATAGATTTCAGTGAGTCATGTCCAGACTCTCTTGGAAGGTCGCAAATATCAGCATGATTTCGGACAATTGCATACAGTTCCAACATATTCCAACACCTTATTGACATCGTATCTATTTTGCCTCAAGGTGCAAGGGCAAGATGATTCTGAATTTTGATGACTGCTTGTCTTTGCAGAAAGTGCCGCCAAGCGTGTGTCTGTCTCAGAGACGCTTTTGCTGGCTTGACCATGAATAGAAAAAACTCATGTCAATGTGTTTGCAGCGGTTCAGATGGACGGCAGATGGCCGCCTTTATCCTAAAGTCATCAATGCTCATTGCCCGAGGTTTGCAAGATTTGCAAGAAAAAATATTGCAGCTCGTCTTTGGATCAGCACGTGGCTATCTCTAATTTTTCGTCTAGCCAGCACACAGCTGCACATGTGTGTCAGGCACTTGTGGTGGAATTGGAGTCTTGGATGCAACGGAGGGGTGAATCGGGCCTCAAAAAAATGTACCAGCAGTAACTCCAACGAGAAAAGAGCGGGGCTAAAAATTGCCCTGCACTCCACTTGGTCTATGCACTCTTTTCACAAAGCCAAGGAAGACGAAGGGAGCGGGAAAAGTTTCCTGCTCGCGACCACACACCTTTACTGGGGAAGTGAACACGAGGATGTCAGACTGTGGCAGTGGCCTGGTTTTTTGGAGTTGTCCGGATCCTGGTTCGGATCTGGACCTAGCGACCTAGCAGTGATAAATCTCTAGAGAGAAAGACATTGGAAAAGAGATGAAAAGGAACTGTAAGAAACATTTTTACCATTATTTTGCAATATTGGACATCAAGATGGTTTCTTTGCTTCTTCGGTTGCCTTAGAAGATTTATGAAGAGTTCGAAGGTCTCAAACTTGTTGGTCTGTTTTTGGTCTGTTTTTCAAAATCCCAGGTTGCAGGTGTTGCTGGAGTCTGCAGCCAGCCACTTTGGAAGCCATAAGCCTTTGGCACTCTGTCTCTCTTCTGCATCGCCAGATTTAGACCAAGAGTCGTTGGCTGTGGCTGGGATTCATGTTCCTTAGAATTTCCTTATAGGTTTTGTGATATGTGTGCCAGATCAGGTAGCCAAGTGCGATTGTCAATGACGTTGTTGCTCATGTCACTAATGTACACTAATGTGTGTTTCCTGCTACCGTTCCTTTCAATCTATGTTGTCTTGCAGATGGCGTTGTTGTTATAAGTTTCATGGCACTGCCATGCACCTCCTGTCTACCGGTAAATCCATGGACAATGTGGACAACGGCAGGATATCGATGCTTGCACAACCATAACATGTATAACATGTTCGAGCAGCAATACTGAAGAGTCCAGAAGATTGTAAGAAGCTTTGTCTTGGCTAAGGTGGAGATCTCAACATGTTGCCTTGGGGCAGTGGCTACAAGCTCTTGCAGACGGGACGTTTGGAAGTTCCAAGAAAGTTCAGAAACGTCTCCTGTCACGTTTGTGCTGATCCCCAATGTTGATCCAAACGTCCATTGAGTCCATTGATAATCCATTGATATTTTTCAGCGAGCAAACGCAGCGTATAGTGCCAGATAAACAGAGTAAACAGAGAGAGATCAAGCTTGGAAGTATAGTGCCTATTATAGTGCCTATTATAGTGCCTATTATAGTGCCTATTATAGTGCCTATTATAGTGCCTATTATAGTGCCTATTATAGTGCCTATTATAATTATAGTGCCTATTATAGTGCCTATTATAGTGCCTATTATAGTGCCTATTATAGTGCCTATTATAGTGCCTATTATAGTGCCTATTATAGTGCCTATTATAGTGCCTATTATAGTGCCTATT
>Ga0126342_10002373_pt1:17500-29238 | contig 29238 bp, 28 predicted proteins | sample Cyp1metagenome_FD_92528 | JGI IMG/M metagenome (GOLD analysis project Ga0126342, IMG submission 92528) | Coral microbial communities from Lord Howe Island, Old Settlement Bay, Australia - Cyphastrea 1 metagenome | ecosystem: Host-associated > Invertebrates > Cnidaria > Coral ... | reverse complement strand
ATCTACCTACCTATCTATCTACCTACCCACCTAACTATCTACCTACCTACCTAACTATCTACCTACCTATCTACCTATTCCACCTATCTACCCTACCTATCTATCTATCTATCTACCTACCTATCTACCTACCCACCTAACTATCTACCTACCTACCTAACTATCTACCTACCTATCTACCTATTCCACCTATCTACCCTACCTATCTATCTATCTATCTACCTATCTACCTATCTATCTAGCTACCTATCTATCTATCGATCCCAGTATATAACAGTATATAAAATATATTTACAGAGTGAGAGAGAGAGAGAGATATTTATAAATACACTATGCATATCTCCATGGCAATCCGACTGGCCCAAAGCTCTGGAACCAAGCGTCTCCGTCCAAGGAAATGTACTCGTTGTCCACGCGCGGAGAGTGAGAGAAGAGACCAACCAAGTCCTGACGAAAGGTTGGCTGCCCGAAAAACACACAAGGGGTGCTTGGATCAACAAATGGTGAAATGCTGGTCCGCCTGAATATGCAAGATGATGCAAGATGTATGTGTTCATCCATGACCAACACACTCTTGGTCCATGACCACCCATTCTGATTAAATGTGTAGTTCAGGCCTACCTAGGTTGCCGGTGAGAAGCAGTATGAGACATATAGCAATGGATTGAAATTCACAACATTCATTGCAGGACTCTTTGGTGGTGAAGCCATCTGAAAAAAACAGGAAAATCATTGGGTATCATCATACAAGAAAGGATGAAGATGATGCAGGTTCAAGAGAGAATCTACCGGAAACAATGGATCCACTATGCTTTTTACAAGGGAATTACCCTCTGGTAAACACATAACTATGGGAAATCAGCATTTTTCATGGGTATATCAACTAGAAATGTCAATTTTCAATAGTTGTGTTAAATTGCCTAAGGGTAAATTGCTCGGGCATGCTGTTCACCCGACCAGGAGCCAAACCGTTTACCTGTCCTGACTTGACTTTTTCATGAAGAGGCTGATGGAATGGCTATGTTCCTTGGCCAAGACACAAAGGACCAACCAAAAGAGTGGACATGTGGCAGGGTAAAAGTCATAGCACTTGTGTATAATAATATATATATATATAATACATAATATATCATTACCATAATGTATCAACACATCCAAAATTTGTGTACACATAAATATGGAGCATGTAATATGTATGTGTCTACATGCACACTGCTTAGTCAATCAGTCTCCCCATACGGCAAGGTTCGATGTGGACGCGACTCCAACTCTCTCTCTCTCTCTCTCTGTGAGGTGTTTCGGGGTGAACACCAGGGAACTGGTCCGTGAAGTGTCCTATACCGCCTGTATAGACAAACAACCATATTCATCATAGACATCCCCGCGACTAGGTTATACACTTTGCTGAAGTCAAGGAAATGCACAAGTGAAGGCATAACCAGCCAGGTTCAGCAGTCAACCATCCTCATTGCCGTGTTCCTGGTTTTTTGGCTTTATTATCCCCACATTTTGAGGGTTCAACTAACACTCAAAAAAAGCGGATAATAATCTCTATACTATTGATGGATGTATGTTCACATGTTTGACACTTTAACCCTCCATGTCAAAAAAAAACATGTTGCTTCAAGCATCAACCCTTCATCTGCCAAAGTACCACAATAGCCTCCTTCCACTCACGGCTGGTGTCTCGCGCGACATCTGCCAAGGAGTGTTCTGCCAGCAGGGGGATGAAGTCCTCATCCTCCAAATCACCCGCGGGCTTCGCGGGGAACTTGAAGATCAACGCCTGAGGACTCGAGTGACTAGGTCCTAGGTGGCTCCTTGGTTTACCTTAGTTGGGTATGGTTTCCTTGGTTTACTTAGGTAAGCAGATGTAAGCAGTGAAATAACTGGACTAATCCTGCCTACCTTAGTGAATTGGGGTAAACAAACCACTAAGTGGGCTGAACCAACGAGAAGAAAACCAACATTTACGAAGAAATCTGGGGGTGCATAACTAGCGAAAAAAAAAAAAACAGCCAGTAAAGAAAGACTGGTAATGTGGGATGAAAGAGAAATCTCACATTCTTGGGTGGTTATGTAAATAAAAAAAATCTTCAACTTTAGCCATAAACCATCTATCAACAGTTATTAATCTTGAAATATCAAATGATTAACAAATTAACATGTATTAACCCATTTTAAGCCAAGCATGGGGTATTAGCCATCCCAAGTCGGCTGAGCATCTTGACTCGACCAACTTGAGAAACAACAGAAACATAAGTGAAATAGTGAAGCAACAAGGATTGGGGGATTATGTACATATACATATACACAAATATATAAACATATGTATATATATATATATCTACTATACACATTATATTTATGACATTTATTCATTCCCTTGCCGCTTGTCGACGCAAGAAGATTAACCCTCAAAAATGGGTATGGTTCATACAATGAAGCCCCAATGGATGATGAAGTGTAGATAGGGGTTTGAACTTTTCAACTTGGGGTGGGCCAACTGGCAGCCCCATCATATTTTCACCTGCTAAGAGATAAGCAAAATCCATAGCCCAAGGCGCCAGTTGCAGCAAGGAGAGCATCATGCCGATGATGTTGGGACCCCACACCGGCACCTTCCCCGTGCGCACGCCCACGGTGAACCAACAGCTGCTGTTCAGGAAGCCCAGGAAGCTCTGCATCACCGGGAGCGTCCTGAGCAACGGTAAGGTGGGGGCGTCTGGTTTTTGTGCTCCACAGAGATGATATGTAGAGAGAGAGATAGATATATATATATATAAATATATATATGATTATCAAACATGCTTCTAGATGGCTGCAATAGATAGTAAAAATGTATATGTATAAGTATAGCGCTATACACGGAGCTGCGATAATCATCCTCCCAAGTAGAAGGGCAAAGACAACATCATATTTGGAATAAACAAGTTGGTACTTTTTACCTCTTGCCGTGGTACACCTCATGACACCTCATTGCATCCCGCCCAAGGCCTCATCCTACAAAGGTTTATCCCGTCCAAGCATCTCAGAGGACTTTGTTCTCAGCACTTCTTTCATACCTTGGTGACGAACATGAAGCACCAACTTCCAAGGAGTACCGAGCATGCCACTGGATAGCCACAAACAAACCAAAGGTCATTGAGAATGATTGATCCAAATGCATCATGTTGGTGCAAACAAACCGATTCCTTCACGATGTCAGCCAACATTCCATGGAAGATCGTGCCATGTCATGACATTCACCACAGTCCAAAAGGATGGAACACGACACGCCGATGACATGCAAAGATCAACATCCCCCCAAATTGAAATAGCGGTATACAGCAATTGCGGATCACTGCATTAAAAAAACAAAACCAACCATCTTCCAACAAAAACATCAACGGTCTGTAATGATTCCAATCCCACGGCCATCCCATGGTGACGTCCCAAGGTGCTGGACAAGGGCGCGCCATACATGATGATTCCCACCATCATCCCCAGCACGCCCACATCAGCCGCTCCCCCAAAGGCCGCGTAGGCAAAGATCAACGCAGCAAGGAGGCCGGTGAAAGCCGTGGCGAACGCCTTGGTGGTGAAACCCAAAACGGAACAGTCCCCTCCGGTCCTAAGTCATGGGTAGCCAACAATGGAAGGCTGATAACGGGTAATCTTATCTGGTTGGTGGTTGACCTACCCCTTTGAAAAATGATGGAGTTCGTCAGTTCCCAATATATGGAAAAATAAAATTCATGTTCCAAACCACCAACCAGTTATGAAAATGGATGAGAACTGGGGTTATCCCCATTGTAGGAGACCTCCATGTAGATAGGGAAATTTCATCATCTCTGAATCAAATTGAGAGCCACTGGTCCTCCCTTTCGCGTACACCCAAGTCGCACAGAAGGTTAATGACTTGCTGAATAACTTGAATCTTGTCCCATGATTTTCAACCGCATCAAATCCTCACATGAACCGCAACCGAAAATATAAGTTTATTACCTATACACTAGATATTCACATATTATACAATCCCCAAACGATTGGTGATTGTAATTAATGCCCAATAATACCAATCCAAATTGTAATTGGATGGTGTTTACCACCGTATCACCATTCTATGACATATTGTGCCACTTATCCCGTAAATCATCGTGATATATCCCTATGAAATGGGGGTTCAGTAAGCTGTTATCATTACAATGTGAGGCCCCCCAGTTATAAGTTGGTTTATAAGCCCCAGTAACTATAGTTATAAGTACCATAAACCATAGTTATTGGAGTTGTGTGAACCCCAACTGAACGCTATCGTGGCCGGGGGCCTCACGTTGCTTTCATGATGATAGATTCCCCATGATCATCCTCCAAATTTCTTGGTTACTTTCCTTTTGGAGGTTTCCTAAGTCATGGGGGTACCCCCAATAGCTGGATAGTTTCTGTTAGGGACAATCCTATGAAAATGGATGAGAACTGGGGGTATCCCTATTTTAGAAAACCTCCATATAATCACCCTAGTATCGCTATCATTTGGGGCTTGAATCGCTACATTAAGTGGCTGAATTTTCATAGTTCAATCACCTGAAAATAGCTGCCTGCTATCATACAGTATGGTCTTTTGGTGATGATTTCCCAAATGTAAAGCATCATTCCAGTGACGTCACTGTGTGAGGCCATGATCAAATGAACCCAGATCCCACTATATCGAAAATTAAAAAATGCTTATAGAAGGGTGATCCGATATAACATATATATATATAATATATACACACATATTTCCTTCATATCTTCCATCTATATCATCCCTATGATTCATAGGTATTCAACTATTTCTATGGCCATGTTCAATAGCTAAATATGTTAAATTACCAGAGGGTAATCCAAAAATTATTCTTGGCTCCACCACATTGGATCTCCGAGTCGCAGCAGTGCGATCCCAGTGCTTGGCATGCGGCTCCTTGCGCGCGAAGCACCAGCAGGCCGATGTGCTGAAGATGCCAACGAAGACCTAGGTGCCCTGCGTGCCCAAATTTTAAAAACACGTGGTGCCATTAATATGATAAATCTGGGTAATGTTGGTAAAACAGCAATAAACCACCCATTTGGGAATGGTTTATACCACCTATTTACGGTGATTTGGGGGATGGTTTATTATTGTTTTACCCACATTAACTTCAATCAATGTCATGGGCTTTCTACATGTGACATGGCAACTGCGTACTGCAATAAGACAATGTGGGATGGACTAATATACTAGTTTATAGCTAACTAGGGACCATCCGACCACAAGTAAAACTGGTCAAAAACACAGAACTTGTGGTGTGAACATACGATTTTTGAAATACGTCCTTGGAGGGTCTAGGGATTTATGACATGATTCTGATGAGAGATATAGCAACATATTTCATATACTATCCTATAATCTCCTATTTTGATCTATGTTGGGGACATTTTGGGATTATCAACTCGTAGCCATTGTACAATGGGGAACATGATGTTCCTAACGATTAGATTTGGGGCAGCGACAGGAAGCCTATAGTAGGAGAGACCCAATGCTCGCCATCAAAAAAGGGCTTGTTTACCATCATCGGTTCAATCATCACAAACAAAATGAATCAAACCAACATCAAACAATGACCAGAACTGGTTGCACACATGAATAATTTTAGATAACATGCAAACACAGCTTCAAAAAGTGAGTTCTTAGTATTTAGTGAGTTAAGCAATATTCCGATTATTTCCGATTCCAAAAAACATCAACTACATAAAACAACTACATTCAACTACCCAGCGAACCCATCGAGCCGGAGCAACTCCATAGGCGTTGCACGGAACGACAGGTGGGACCGGCAAGAACAAACCATAGGCCAGCCTCCACGGCCCGTGCGCTGCTATGGGAGAAACACACGTAAAAAAATGTGTTTGACCAAGGATTTAACTAAAGAATTTGGTATTTCAGCATCAAAAACATGGATTTAACATGATTTAAACATCAAAAACAAGCGTTCAAACAACACAATTGGGAACTCAACCAACGAATAATTGACTGACACAATTGGTTTCTCTGAAAATGGTGGAGATCTAAATCCTCCAAAAAAAGGCCATTCAACAATGGGGGATTTATATGTGGGTCAAACTTATGTTTCAATCCATTGGACTTGGGGGATGACATGGGTATTAATATAGACTCTTAAAAAAACACAAAGCCATATCATTGCAGCGACTAAAGTCCAAATTGAGTCAAAATAGAACCTAAAAATCAGGGTACACCAAGTATCAGTTCCTTGGACGTGCATCTTCTAATATAATCTCTGTTTCAGAAGCCCTTTGAAAGCCAACAGTTTTGGGGATAACCCCCAAACCATGCTCATGTTATTTCAACTGCCCTTTGGCAGTCTTCCCCATCTCTCCAAGCAACTGAGTGATGCAATTCAGCGAGAAGCAAAGCAAGTTGATGGGATTGACGTACCGCACTTTCGCTGGCGTGCCACAAACATCGATGGCCCTCAGGAAAACTTCCAGCAAATCTCATCCATGCAAATGGGCATACTATGTCTTTCGGAGTTCCCTGTTATCCCTGTTGATCTATTTTTCTGCACCCAGAAAAAAAAGCACTGCGGTTTTGACCAATACGCACATCCTTGTTGAACTGGACGTTGGGAAGCGGCGCTTGGATAGATTCTAATCATCTAAGTACCTGCAAATTGAAGAACTAGAACCAATATGAACCAATGACCTGCTCTGCGAGGTGTGGATCTTCAAGCTCTGCACATGCGAAGTGGCCATGCAACAACATCATGTAATAGCCTATAGCCAATCCCAATCGCTACATTGATCTGTGTTTTCCCAAGACATCCCGAGGATTTCGGCGAGATGCTGAGACAACGGAGCCGTCATGAAGAAGACCGCGAAGCAAACCGCCACGGTATCCAGGATGAAATCCGCCGCCATTGCGCCAAGAGGTGAATCGCAAGGCGCGCGCCTTGCGCGCAGTGCGGCGCGGTGTAGCAGTGCAGCTATGTGCGGCTCGGTGCATGGGATGTACATTGAAACCTTCTGAAACATCTTGAAACTTCATATGCAAAGTAACTCATACTTTGCTGTTACATGCTGTAATTCCGTACTTCGGAAAAAATGCAGGTCCTGATTTGTAGACTATGTAAAAAGAAAATCTTTGCAGAGCTGAAAACTCTGGTGAGTGACCAGTGAGAACAATATTTGACTTCTCTTTTCAATCCTAATGCTGCAGCCGGTGAGCCAAAGAGGGTGCACAGAGTCCACATGAGTCCACAGGTCAATCTTGGAAGGGGGGCTTTCTTGTAGTATGAAAGCCATTTGGGTAGGATGACTCCGCTGAAGGACATCGTGACTTGCTGCTGGGTAAACTTACTTTCTCGTTGTTGGGAGTCGAAACTGAAAACTCTCCGTGTTTGTTGTGCATGGCAAGCATTGTTGGTTTTGATTTCATGACTTCCTATCCTTTTGTCAACATGTTTCAACTCCCCATCTCGGTCTGGCAGGTGAACTCCATGATTGAAGCTTCGTGTCACCATTTGGCTTTGCCCACAAGTGATGCAAAAAAAACAGATTGCGTGAATTGGGAATGTGATGATTATCATCCCTTAAACGGTGGCTAATCCCTGATAAACAACTTCCAACATGTTTTGATCAGTTTAACCCTAAATAGACCTTAGTGGATTAAGAACGCTCTTAATCTGATGACTGCCAGGCACCTGGTTAAGGCCGTCCTCGATGAAGCCCGACAGGGCCAGAGCTGGGACCTCATTAAACCCTTTTCGAATCTGACAATCGCTGGGATCTTTGGATGTTCAATGATGTTCATACCCCCAAAGAATGGTGCCATAGATTCTAAGCCATCATCCATGATCATGTGTCTGATGTTATAACTGGCAAATTTTGAGTCAGCTACAATTTGCTCTAATAGGTATTGACCCGTCCAAATAAAATGGTGGGAAAATATGATGGTGAGGAAACAACATGGTGGCACAACAAATTGATGCAATGTTAAAGGACTTGTTTGGGTTAAAACATGAAACATGGTGTCACTCTTGAGGGGTGTACCCTTAAGTGTACCCAGCAAGAAAGACAGCAACGAACCACAAACAATTTGTTTTAGTTGCATATAACTGGTATGACAGTCTTTTAGATTTGTCATGGCGAAAACATTGACATATCAATGTTTATGAACGTGTTGTCCTATCCAATTGGCAAATTATTGCAAATGATTAGGCACTGAACCACTCTTGGGGATATGTTTTGGCATTTGCCCATCAAGAGAGAATGGGCAACCAACCAACAAAGGGCCACCAAGTCAATGGATTTCTGTGATCAATGGGCCACTAACATGGCTATCTAAATCTACCTAATCACCAATAAAGGACTGGGCTAGCATCTTGCTAAGTATCTAAGTGGGGTGAACCAGCAAATACGTTCTACAAAAAACATGCCCCATCGGCCTCGCGCAAGCGGTAATGTCCAGACAATGTGACTCGTAGATCCTGCAACAAATCCATTCATTTCTCGAAGAAAAAATATGTGTAAAATGCGCCAATATATGCTTCTAGCGTTTTGCGTCTGACAAAAGTCGTAAGCACGTATATATGTGCATATATATATATATATACTTGTATATATATATATATATATTAATACATACTATCTATCAAACACCTCCAGCCAGTGTAAATATACAATAATACACAATAAACAACATGCGTACGGCATTACGGTACATGTAAAACGCAAAAAGGATGTACCACTGGTTGCAACTCCTGTCGACGGACGGAAGAACGCCGGGCCTGAGCAGCGAGCATCACAGGCCCTTCACACATTTATCTAGCACACATGGGGAATGTTCACTAACCCTGATATGGGATATTATATATATATATATATACACACACATGGTCTGTATATGTACATATTGATATCCATCCAGGCAGGGAGATCACTTTGGCCATATAAATTTCCATCACTTTGGTCATACATCATCCTATGACCGATGATGATCACTTCGGGCAAAACAATCCAATCACTTTGACCATAAATCAGAGTTTCGTATCCAATGATGATCACTTTGGTCACACATCTCCATCACTTTGGGTATATATATATATGTATATATATATCGATTTGTCGGACGGAAGATTGTCACTTTGACAATACATTTACATCTCATTGGTCACAAACTTCCAGGTTATGCATCCCGAACACACGTTTAGGGTTACCTCTCTTTCCTTACCCCAAGAGCAACAGGACATTGCTTTTGCACACACCGTGCTTCTCTAAATGCGAGGCAAACGTCGCAACCTTGCACGTCTTTCAGAAATTTAGTGTACGCCGGAAAGCCTGCACACTCTTTCGCTCATCCCTCAGCATCTTCTTATAAAATGCTTGTGGTGCAGTGTCATTTTGATGACATGTTAGTCTGCGGAAAAAAAGCAAAAAGAGCCGCTCCCTAATAGCCGCTCCACAGATCAGAACAACTAGCACCTTTTTTGCAACATAAGCCCAAAGAATATCCCCAACTCTTGTTGCTATGTCTATGGTGGTGCTGGTGCTGGTGGTAGCTGTGATGCTGGCAGTGGAGGTTCAGGAGGATAAGAAAAGCAACCATTCAAACGAAAGCCGGTGGCGGACGCGGGGGACGGCACGCATATGTTCCAGCACAAAAGCAAATAGCAGCAAGTGCCAGTTGGGCGCAGCAATGACAATAGAACCGGTCGTAATTAGCAGCAACAAAAGCAGCAAAAAGAAGAAAGGAACTCAGCATACTAGGCGTAATAGTAATTGAGGAGTGGGAGGATAGAAAGAGCAGCAATTAAAATCACACTTGGGTGGGCCGCGCGGGGGAAAGGAGCAGCGTTCCAGAAACAAGATGTGAGAACTGACCACCAAGAGCCAAGAACCAAGAACCAGGTGTCTTTCAGGTTGGAGCCTAGGGTTTAAAACAAAGCAAAGAGAAGAGGATTAGGTGTGTTTAGGGTTTTGGCGTAAGAAGTAGGTGAAAGGTTGAGTCAACCCAAACTTTAATTTGGCAGACACCTTTTTATGGACATAATGGTATGAGTCTCCAAAAACCAGGAAACGACCACTGTTTTTCTACCTCACAGTTTTTCTACCTCAGAACAATGTTACAGAAACATGTGCTTCGTATTCTTACTGTGCAGGTCTGTGTTGAGCGCATGCGGAAGTTCATGCAAGAATCTATGCATCCATGTTGTGAAACTCATGTACATCGTCTGAAAACCATACAGGGGGGCGTCTGCGCCATTGCTTCTCGAGGCCATCTTGCCGCGGACATCGTATCGCCGATGGGGAATATTCCAGCTGCAGGAGGCTCCCTTCTTTTGTGGGGAGGGGGTTGCATCGGTAGCATAGCAGAATGCGGTGGAGGTGATGACGGCGAGTTTCCACGGTGGTTTCTATACAAAAAAAATTGGATTTGTTTTTCTTTTGGTGGATATCTGCTGGATCACAATCTGGATCGTCAATTTTTGCAGGTGTTGTTTTTTTGGTGAGAGTGGCGTGTGGACATGTAGTGCTGTCCATGCCGACATCATCGGTACCTTTGTGGGCTTTGATTGTATTTGACTAGAAACAGTGCAAAAACTGATGGTCACAAGGTCAGGGGCCGGTTTCTTTAGTTGTGCAGAGCCCGGACATGTTTCTGATACGTTGTCCATTGTGTACAGTGATGTTAATCGTTTGAAAAGTACAGGCCCACAGCCGCGAAACATATACTATACAGCACTATGGCCAAGCATTGCTAAGCGCAAACAAGGACAGTTGGTACGCACATGCATGCCACTATAAACGATGTATATAGATATTTAGATAGATAGATAGATAGATAGACAGACAGATAGATAGATAGATAGGCAGGCAGGCAGGCAGGAAGACAGATAGACAGATAGATAGATGGATAGCTAGACAGATAGATAGATAGATAGATAGATAAATAGAGAGAGAGAGAGATAGATAGATAGATAGATAGATCGATAGTTAGATAGATAGATGGATAGATAGATAGATAGATATAGGTAGATAGATAGATCGATAGATAGATAGATAGATCGATCGATAGATAGATAGATAGATAATGATAGATAGATAGATTAGATAAATAGAAAGATAAATAAATAGATAGATGATTAGATTAGATTAGATTAGATTAGATTAGATTAGATTGGACTAGATTAGATTAGATTAGATAGCTAAAATTAGGTAGATTAGATAGATAAGATAGAAAAATTAGAACTATAGATTAGATATATTAGATAAACTAGATAGATTAGATATATTAGATAGATTAGATAGCTTAGATAGCTTAGATAGATTAGATAGATTACATAGATTAGATCGATTTGATCGATTTGATAGATTAGAAAGAACAAATAGAACAGATAGAAGAGATAGAAAAGATAGAACAGATAGAGCAGATAGAAAAGATAGAACAGATAGAACAGAAAGAACAGATAGATTAGATAGATTAGATAGATCAGATCGATTAGATGGATTAGATGGATCAGATAGATTAGATAGATGGATTAGATAGATTAGATAGATTAGATTAGATAGATTAGATAGATTAGATGGATTAGATGGATTAGATAGATTAGATAGATTAGATAGATTAGATAGATTAGAAAGATTAGGTGGATTAGATGGATTAGATGGATTAGATGGATGAGATGGATTAGATGGTTTAGATGGATTAGATGGATTAGATGGAT
>Ga0126342_10002373_pt1:0-12500 | contig 29238 bp, 28 predicted proteins | sample Cyp1metagenome_FD_92528 | JGI IMG/M metagenome (GOLD analysis project Ga0126342, IMG submission 92528) | Coral microbial communities from Lord Howe Island, Old Settlement Bay, Australia - Cyphastrea 1 metagenome | ecosystem: Host-associated > Invertebrates > Cnidaria > Coral ... | reverse complement strand
GGATAATACAAATTGGGCTTTGGTATATGATTTGCTCTTTGCTCCCCAGACACAAATCACCAAACAGTCTGTCCAGGAGCACACCAGCACCAGCAAGCATCTTTTACATCCAAGACACTGAATACTGCAGAATAGAGATATTCAACTTTAAACATATTGAATATAATCCGGAAGTAAGCTGTTCCTTAGCTCTGACCCTTGTTATAGATCTTCATATGAGTGGTGGACGACAAAATTATACTGACTACCCGCAATGGCCAAAGTGGGTGGTCCCCTATCGGTTGTGAATGTTTTCGCACAAAGTTGAACATCCCATATACACTCCGCACTACTTTAGTCTTCCGCTAATTTTGTCGGTTACTCGTATGACAAGGGATTGGCTTCGGAATCACCTTTTTATGCGGCGGGCAACGCCGGAACAGCTGAGGGCAACGCCCTAAAAGGCGCCACGTGGCACCGTGTTGGCGCCATGTTGGCCGCATAGAGACACATTACGTGGATAGGGAGGTATAAGAAAGAAAAAACGACCATTGGGGACACAATGGGAATATCACCAACCATGATTTCGGTGATGATTGCTGCTACCGTTTCTTGTGGGTATATCAATAAATGTATATATATATATATATGTATATATATACTGTATACATTACATAATTACATAGTATATGATGTGTAATACGTATTATGTACGTATGATTTTTTTTTGGGAGGGGTATGATGCGGATATAATGGGTTGCACAAAAAACTATGTTTTGGATTTGTCTGACAATGCTTTGTTCGGACCATAGACTTGGCTAGTTTTCCAACATGGTATATCCAAAATCCCATGGTTGGTAAACATTGTTTTGCAAATGCATCTTGAATGTTCTTGATGCTAAATCTCTACCTTCAGACACCACCATGTTCCATCTATCAGTCCACGACACTAGCCATGTGGATGCTGTGGGCGTTAGAAAAACCTCAACACACCGAAATTATGCAAGATGGGCAAGTTCATCTGAAAGGTATTATTATGTATCATCTCAACAATTAGCATTGCCATTATCAAAATTTATTACTGTATGTATAAAATGTCCAACCCATCTGGTTGGTGGTTTTAATCATCTTGAAAAATATTAGTCAATGGGAAGGATTATCCCATATATTATGGAAAAAAAATGTTCCAAACCACCAACCAGACATCGTACAGTAGTCACTGTTGACTGTTCAGGCAGGGTGAACCGAAGCGGTCGCGACTCAGCGCAGTGAAGGAGCGCTGGCGCTTTGTTGAAGACCTTGTGAAGGAGGCACCTGAAGCTGAAACCATGGGGAAATCAAGGCTTCGGATAAAGGCTATTTTGGGATGGTTATCCCCATACAGATGGATGGGGGTGGCATTGCCCAGGGAGAGCAGATTTAGCAGCTCATATCTTACCAAGAAGTGGATCAAATCAACCTCCATAAATTTGCCAGAACGCGTATGTATTATATATATATATATATGATTATGTAAGTATAGTGATTCAAGATGATTCAAGTATTCAGCTCCAGCATTTAGGTCTATATCAACATTTTGGTGTACAGATCCTTGGCTTGCTAAGGAAACACAGCAGAGCCCCTTTTACAAGAGGTGCTGCATCAACGTCATGGGTTCTAAGACACCACTTGCACCACTTGAACCCACGACCCGCGCATGAAAATCCACGCCTTCGCAATGATTATGATTGTTCTTTTTTTGAGCAAACAAACAAGATATACCCTCTGGTTATTCAACATAGCCATGGAAAATGGCCCATTTATAGATGGTTTACCTATGAAAAATTGTGATTTTCCATGGCTATGTTAAATAACCAGATGGAAATATATCAATTGAATCGATATTAATCTTGGTAATCCTTGGTGACCATCAGATAGACCTCGGCCTCCGGCCTTACGACACCACAAGACGTTGGTGGTGCCAAGGCGTTCCGGGTGGCTCTCGGATGGCGGGTCGCGCCTGCACCGAAAACGGAGGTCATTGGAATCATTGGATCTTGGGGAAGTGGGGATCACCGATGATTGGGATCATGTTCATTGCATATAAATTCAATTTCATATCATGTATATATATATATACTGTATACTGTACATAATATTATTTAGTTGTACAATTGTCCATATGTCGACTATATATGTGTATTTATACAATATGTCTAACATACTGTAACTATATGCGCCTGAAAATGGGGTATAGTATACCCCAAAAATATCATTTTGCTAGGGAACACTGTGGTAAACCATCATATTTTTTGGGCACCCTAGTCTCAGACAAACCCATATTGACTTGAAAAAACAAAGGGACGCCAGAAAAAAATAAAAATACTACCATGAAATAATATGAAATGTTAAGAAATAATCATCTGGTTGGTGGTTTCAACCCTTCTGAAAAATATGAAAGTCAGTTGGGATGATGACACTCCCAATATTAATGGACAGTCATAAAATTCATGTTCCAAACCACCAACCAGTCATGGACATGGGCATGATTACACCCATCATTCAATAACATCAACCATGCAGTTTCCGCTGCACACCATCTACAAGCGAATGGGCACCTGACATGAGGACTACTGGTCTGGCCACGAACCTGCGAAGCTTGCGCGACAAGTCACTGGATTCAAAGAACAATCAATAGGAAACCCGCGTTTTACCATCCACAGCCTTGTATATCAAACATCAAACATCTAAATACGCAATTAGATGCCGGTTTTCGGCATTTTTGACCGCCAATTCTGACAGGGTGAATATATCATCCCAATCTCAGTGTTGCTTATAGCATTCCTGCTACAGCACTGGTGGTTCGCATCTAGAAATGGGTAAAAACATTCGGATCATGCCCGAACAGCGATAGTGTCCCCACCAGTGTAAGCAGTCCAGTTTTGGCATATCCTCAATGCTGTTGTCAGAGCTTATCCCATTCCATCCCGGAGCACCAAGACCCCAACATATAATCCCATCAACAAATACAACCAAAAAAAAACATGACACTACACATACCAGGTACTGTAAAACACCATGAATTTAATTACGCAACCCTCCACTCCTTCGCAAAAAAAATGAAACACACTTTTTTTCGCTCACTCAAGCAATTCACGCGCTAGCTTCCTGGCGTTTGGATCACCTGGGAGTGCGCTTTGGGCGGATTCCATCTGGCTTTTTGCGCGGAAAATGAAAGCGGCGGACGGCGGAAAGCTCCCATATATTTTCTGGTTGAGACAATTTGGTGGTAAAATAGTCTGTATATCAATGATTATCAATGTATGGTTGATAAGATCATTGTACGAATATCAATGTTTGATGGCTATATATATATATACATAAATTGCAATGGGTAAAGTCCTAATTATTAAACAACGCCACATGGCAGCAATCAGGTTTTGGAAAAGAAAACAAGGTCACATGTGCGGCCCTCACCCCTCTCTCACAACAAAACTGCTACACTCTGGGAGATATTCTTGCCACGAGCAAATGTAGAGGTAGACCAATTTTGCACAAGATGGTGCTAGACCGTCAGTATCGTCAGTAAAAAAAACTAACGTGTCAATCAATGGAAACCATTTCATAAATAACGCATATGATATGCCGCATATGGGTTCGTGAAACAAATATGGAATGAAGTTCCATTGGTCAAACATCATCAAAGTCATCAAACTAGCGCCGAGGCTATGCCATAGCTATCAGACCCTGGTGATGTCCACAATCATCCTATGAGGACCCACCTGGGGAGCCAAGGATCTGAGATGGTGAAAGAGAGGAACATCCTGTCAGCACGTCGGGGGCAAAGCGTTTCTTAGCCACATTGACCCATGTTTTCTTTAGACATTGATAGTCATGTTGTCCCGAAACAGATGGTCATACCATCGCGTCGCTCCAGACCTTTCACAAATCAATCACTCAGGTCCCAAGCATTGAAAAATGAAGGGTCAATTGATTTTGAAACCTCTTAGGGCAACCCAAGTGGTGATCAGCAAACACAGGTTTCAAAATAACACACAAGAACAAGGAACAAGAACACGCAACTATCCCGAGGGTCTGTGTCAGTTCTCAAGTCGGGCATGTAAATATCCTAAACAAAGCAAATGGGCGACTGAAAATCGTGGATACCCAAATACGTTTTTTGAATGAGGAACATGATGTTCCAAAATCTGAGAATTTTGGGGTTCTCAAGAGAGACCAGAATGCCTCAAAATTGGGAACCCCTTAAAATCTACTTCTTGAGAACCTGATTTTGGTCGATTCCGCACTTCTAGTTTCTGAAAATTGAGGTACTTGCGGCCATCGGTTTCCCCCATGAAAGATGATTTTGGGGTCCACTTGGGTCGAAATCCCCGTTGGTTCTTGGGATCCACATCATATATTGCCCTGCAAAACATTCTTGGTTTTGTTAACATCTATATCTTTAAGCCCGGGCTGAAGCCACTGTTTGGATGAATCCCAATCTTTCCATGTGAAATCCACAGGGTTTCATCACTGCAACTTAAATAGCATTTTGATGGTGAATTCCCCATATATTTCACCATCAAAATGAAGTCCCCCAAATGGAATTTAAGATGAACTCGTTCATTTTTTTTGGGGGTGACTTCGGAGTTCATGTTTCATCACTTTTCAATATGAACTCCCCCAAATCTCCAGCTCCATTTCCCCGCCTGCACAGTTCGCAGCACTGCCGACCAAGAGGAGCCGGAGCGGTTGGAGAAGGACTCAGCCAAGGTGCGCACCAGGCCCAACCTGGTTGTGATGCTTGTGATGCTTGATGGTTGGGTGATGATTCGTTTGATTTCGTTTGGGGATTATACTACCTGTTATCACATAATATATATATATATATATACTACATCATTCATAGTAATAATGATAACAATGATGATCATATAATGATGGTAATTAATAATAATAATAATAACAAAGTAATATATATATATACATATGAATATATTGGAGATTATCATAGTCCTGGGAATCATGCTCTTGACCAACCAGTGGACTGTGGAATGACAGAGGTGCCCAACACTCAGCCAGGCTCAAGCTGGCCAGCTTGCGATGGTGGACCATGCAGCATTATGCAGCCCTTCCCTACTACCAAGTTGCTGATCAAGCCCCAGTTCTTGCACTGGCTGCCTGATCCCGTGGCCCGATGAATAATGGGTAGGAACACTGGTCTCACCAATAAACACTATGTCATGGACATATTTTTTTGGTTGGTAAACCACTGAATCACTATCAAAGTATTGTCCCGTTTTTGACACCATCCGGGTGGGTTTGGTGAATGCTGGATGGATCTGGATGGTCTCTAAAGTAGCTTACTCACCATGCAGAAAGGTGAGCTCGAAAAACTTCCCAGACTCCGTGAGTGATGTGAGTGAGGGACACCCCATGGCCAACATGGATTTCCCAATGGCTTTCCCCCACCGCTGTGGCTGTTGTGCCAGGTCACCTTTCGAGTTCGAAGCAAGTGAGTGGAAAGTCCTGAAACACAATGATGACAAAGGCGTAAATCGGAAAACATACTAATAATATAATATGTATATATATATATAGTATGTATATAATATGTTCGATAATTATTGTATTTAAGTTGCAGATATTCACTCATAGTGAAAATGAACACATTGTACTGTGATCTGCAACTGAAACCAAAAAAACAAGGAATTCATAGAGTGTTTCTGTCACTGAAAACCACTGATTTCATGATGACCTGATCCACAGCTTGGGCCCTGGTACACAGCTTCGATTCATGAGATGAGATAGAGACATCCTCAATCGTTAAAGGAGTATGGGCCATGGGTCAAAACTATATAAGTACCCCAATGATATAATCATTGGGAGGTTAATACAGATTGATACGAACAATATGAAACACTAGACTTAATGAAACACTAGACTTAAATCATCTTAAATCTGCGATTCTCCAGGTCTTTGATGTTGACCCACACCCACTATCTGCAAGCAGAAGCACATATACAGGTATATGACTCAAATAACAAATAGCAGCTGTACCCATCAAACAGTTAATTTGGTCAGGTTTGATATCAAAATCATGAACTGCTGGAGGTTCAGAAACTGGAGCCGTGACAGAAAATAAAAAAACAATATACCCTCTGGTAAACAAACATAGCTATTGAAAATGACCATTTATAGTGGATTTACCCCTTAAACATATTCTCCATAGCAAATTGTTAGTTTACCAGAGGGTATCTCCAAATCATGCCAAATCTATCGACCAATCATGCAATCCATCAAGACGTCGGCAGTGCGGTGACAGGAAAAAACTCACCACGTCCTCTGGTTTCTGCCCACAACCTGAAGACCTCGGGGAAAACATGCAGGGGACGCAGGGGATCTACCTTGGCTCTTGGTTTTCTGCTGAACATTTGTGACTTTTAGTAGGAATAGCTAGAGGAAAATCATGTGGTAAACCCAATGCCATAAACATGAATAAACCATCCCAAAAATCACCATATGTATCCATCCCAAAGATCACCATATGGTCATATGGTTGGTATAAACATGTATAAACCATCCGCAAAGGTAGGTGTATCATTGGGTTCCCAACATGATGGTGTTTACCATTGTCTACCCATCAGCAATCACCTTTAAAGGCAAATAAACTGATATCAAACATCCCGTAAAAAAAACACAGAGATATTTAATCATATATTTACCACATATTTACAATACTCGGATTTGTCTGCAAATAACCCCGCATTGTCTGACGGGGAATGGAACCCCAAAAAAGGGCAACTGTAATAGGGGACACTTCGGATAAATCATATGTACAGGATTTGGGGGTACCCTGTTTTCAAACAAATACATGTGCGATAGCAAAACAACCTTAGGTCAAGTCTGCCGGCGTCATGCATGAACTCTACATTGTGTATATTAGTTTAGAATATGACTGATGCTGGACAGAGATGCATAGAACTCACACGCCAAAAAAACATGTTCATCAACCCATTCATCATGGCATGGACTTAGACTGCTGAGTGAAATCAACAATATGTGGGTCAGTATTTTATCATGTTTTATGTATCCAAAATGGACGACCAATATGATATCCACCTTGATTGCCAAGGTTTAACTTCTACATGTCAACATGACACGGAATTCTCATTCCAGCTGTAGCTAGAACTCGAGAAATTTCCTCATGCGAAATACATTGAAATAGTATACCTACAGTGTCATACTTAGGGGGTCATAGAACCAAACCCATGCAGCATCTGGAAGCATCTGGAATATGTATCTACCACCCATGGATGGTACTCTAAGAATGGGGTCCGGGGCATATCCAGCCCGAGTCACCCATAGGCAGGCACTTGCGGATTCATGACAGCGACCAGGTTTGGGTATGCAATGTCCTCGAGCCGTTCCGGTTAAGGCAAGCGGTGACTACTGTAGTTCACACTCCGGCCAATTTGCCTTGGAGATTTCACAAACAAAACTAGATGTAAACTCTGCGAGAGGCTTTCACCCACTATTGCAACACTGTGAAATCCATGACAACAACATAGCAAAACAATGGATTTTGGCACCCTGGAGCACCTGGCACTGGATATGCCCCAATTTTATCCAGTTTCTATCCTCCGCAGGATAGCCTCAGGCCTGCCTTTCACTCGTTGAACCTCCACCTCCACCTTACCCCGACCTACCCCTGCGTCCTGGGAACATGCCAATGGCCATTCAAAGCGATCCTGCATAAAGGTTGGGCAGCCGCTGGCCTCATGACCTGCGAAGATGCGATTCCCATGCTGGCTCCGGGTGGTTTTAGGCGACCAAGTGTGGGGCTGAATTTTGAACATAGGGATTTTATTTTGAACATCGACGAGAATAAATCAGAGTATACACAATTAAAGAACCATACTTTCTGGTATACACTGAATAGATCTGAATAGTACATAATCCCAACAATCATTGAGGTAACCCACACAATCACATGTATCTCTATGTTTCACCTAGGCAATTGGTAGCATCCATCCCACGAAAGATGGCCATCATGCGCAGCACGGCGTTCGTTGACAAATGTCCCAACTAATATCAAATAATAATGGATATTGCCGTTCAACTTTTCGACACCAAATATCAACTATTCTTGTTTACAAATTGTGTGATATTGATTACTACATAAGATTGACTATTCTTCCCAACTAATCTGAACTATTGTTTAGACTATATCAACCAAACTTGGATGGTGATCGATCGCCTGACGGCGCAGTTTCGCCCAGCCGCGGCCATTGACGTTTCCTCCGTGGAGTGAGTGAAAAGCTGTGGTTTTATGCTGGGGGGATGTTGACAAGTCTGAGAACATGTATAATATCATAATTTTATGGGAGAAGTAAGGATTCTAATGATTAAGTATATTGGTTCAAGGCCTTCAACCTGAAATTCCGGACATCTTAATACTCGTCGGGGAAAAAAAATCTTTGGGATGATTCACCCTGAAAACTCGGGCCATTTTTATTGCACGTTGTTCCACTTCCACTGACTGCACCCCGCAGTCGTGAGCCGGTGCCTGTTACCCATCGATGGCCATGTGGGGAGGATTTCCCCTGCTAACCATCATCGATTCCATCGATCCAGTCAAATGGGGTCGGTATCATTTCTCCCGGAAATGGGTGTCAAAAACCTGTAATACCAATCCTGGGTTTTATTCGCCTCTGGGCTTTTGATCCAGGGGAGGTATCAATTTAGCAGAAAATTGTCACTACTTGGGGGAAACTCCCCTATTAATCACCCAGAGGTTACTAATCCGGGGTTGGCCCTGCCCAAACAGGGGATGGTGGTGTATCAAACAACATAGGCGCCTGACACTGTCCCCACCCCTCTCTGTCCAAGCAGCATCTCACTTACCATCATGCGGTTGAAAAGGAACGCATTACCTGAGTCATTCAAATCCGCAACCTGCGGTTCAATGTGACACGAGATCGACTAGCACAAGATATTGCCTGATATCACTTGACCCTACTATGACCCAATTCTAAAGTCTCAGTAGCGTCGCGTAGCGCCTAACACTTTTAGCCCCAGGTTGGTACGTGACCATCGGGGGGATGCATCGTGCCTATGATGAAAGTCAAGCTTTATCGCCTTGAACAAACTTGCACATTTACTTGCACTATATAATCCAACAGGAAGACCATGTTCCAAGTGATGGGTATGGGGGAACCAGTAAGTGATCCACGGATGCCGGTGGTTGGTGGTTTCAACCTACAAATACGGTAGTTCACCGTTCCAATGATCATTTTTGGGGATTGGAAATATGTTGCTATAGTATTGATATGTGTATATTATAATATGTATATATATATTATATACTGTATATATCATATATCATAATTATACAAAAATATGATAAGTATTGAACTGTCACAGGTCAACAGGTCATTCAACACAACACAAACGTGGAAACATTTGGTGTCCCTGCCAAACATCAGCATCAAAGGCCCTTTAGCTGCTTGCCTCTGCTCTGGATGCCCCTGGGATCGATCTGAAACACCGAAGAAGACCGTTCCACTGTTGTTTGAAGCCCTTCCGATACAAAGACCTGGGTGAAATTCCTATCAGAAGGTTACCTATGGTTACCTAAAACATGTTGGTTACCTATGGTTACCTATGGCTACCTATAGTTACCTATGGTTACCTATGTTGCCTACAAGTATGGGTGAAATTCATTGAAATTCCAAAACATGTTAGTTACCTATGGTTACCCATGATCACCCACACGGGTACCCACTCGCAGCCTGCCTGCTGTAGCAGCAACATATAGCTGGCGATGCTCCGACGTAGCTTTTGGGTCAACAGGAAGTGATCAAACTCCACATTCACGAGCCAGTCCTGTTGCAATGGCTCAGTCACCTCAGCCCTGCTAAGAAAAAAATCATTGATTTCGGAAGAAATCGCCTTTATACACTTTGGATACCCAAAGATACGGGGGTCAAACACATAGGACTTCATTTCGGTAAGATCATTCTGCTAAATTTCCTCTGAAACCTCCATGGGATTGACTATCAAGGGAGAACCATCTTGACCACCGCAATTATCACAGGAGAAATCAACCCTGTCAACAATACCCAGATTATCCATGGAATGTTTACATACATCTACCCAAAGAATCAGCAAGTCATGTAGGTATACCATATCAGTACATGGATAGCACGGGATGTAGAAATACATCTGGGGGATTTTCACAGGCTCAGGTGTTGTCATCTTTTGGCCATCGTCCAGGCCCTACGCCCCAGAATCCAAGGGTCGTAGTTGGCAGAGACATCTTCCTGCAGCCTCAAGATGCAGCAGAAATTCACCAAGTACTCTTCGGTAATCAAACATGGCTCATGGAAATTCTCCATCAGTCTGCCCCCTCCAGTAGATTAGTGTCCCACTAACCATCTAAAGCTCTATTCATATGGCATGTGCAAAATTGCCCTGTTTGGGGTATCCGACTGACTTCCTGTATCTTCCATAATAACAATGGTGGATGAGCTCAATAGCCCCTAGGCCCATGGAGGTCTGCAGCTATCGCAGAAAAGACATTGTTTTTACCCTGACTGAAGGCTTTTCTCTGTGTGAAACAGGATGAATTGCAAGAGTTTCAGGCTGTTTCAGGTCCAGTATGCAAACCCTACAGTAGATGGTGGTTTCAACCCACCAAAAAGATTCAATAAGCATAGCAACTGGGTACCATTTTCCCATGTGTGAATGTAAAATACAAGCGTCGACCAGCTTCCAGGGGCACTGATCAAATGGTTCAACCCATACCATACCATCTCCGTGTGTGGAATACAATTGCTTGCATGAATGGGAGATTGCTTGTATGCCTTTATATAATTTATATATGATATATAATATACTGCAACTATATGTGTGTATATATATATATAGAAATCACAATATGTTCGAGCAAAAATATCTTATGCACGCCCAGGAATATAAGATGTAATTGATGGAGAAACATGCAAAAAATATCATGGTCAAAACAATATTCCAAACATGTCCCATTATTTGTTCATTAAAGATCTCCCGGTATCATTACAAAAACCCAATGATCTCCCTGTCCCATCATGGCACATCAGCTTATCCCAGTGGCAAATGGCTCCACGAGGGCATCAAGCCAGCCATGTTCCTCCACGGCGGGGGGAAAATCATGGGGATCGAGATGACCAAGGGGCGATATGATGATGGCTGACTGGCTGATGGGATGTATCTACCATTTCGGTTGCCATTTCGGTAGGAATAAGATGAATAACATGACAAAGATGACAAAGAACCAATAAAGAAATGGATTTAAGGTTTCCTTATTTTCCTGTGGCCATGGGTTCCATGCAAAACCCTGGTGAACACGGATCCATTCCCAGGTGGAAACGGAGAGAACCCAAGCATCTCTACGACTCTACGTGTAATGTCCGCAACAAATGAAAACCAATGAAACACCTCAAAATGGCAAATTGAGAAAAACTTTACCAAACTTTACCAGACTTCAAAACAACCAAAGAATTGCCGGTCTGCAGGGAGACTGACTCTGCCTTGTGGCGCCAACCCAAGATTTGATGGTATGCTAAAGTTTTATGGTGGCACCAAGCACTCTTTTGCTGATGGTTTCCACATGTGTCATGCAAACACCAAAATTGTTTTGCAAGCTTGATCTTGGGGTCCACTCTGTCTGTGTTGGTCTTGGCATCATTTGCAAGACCCTTAAGTTGTACACGTGTGGGAAAAAACTTGGGGTGGTGTCTTCCTGTGAAGTTTTTTTTTGCCAATCTTCAGAACACGGAGTTTTCCCAATAGAAAACCTATGTAAACCACCCCTTGTTGTAGGTGTTAAAACTCTGACTCTGGCCATGGCCATGATGTCAGTCCTATGATAGAGCCACTTCTCATCCTGGCAGGCCCAGGGTCACGGGAAGTGATGGAACGAGTGACACAGCTTGCGGAAAACAAGAAACCAATCACCAAAAAGCAATCCCCTTCAGCTTATATAAATCCGTTTGGTAATGTATGATCCACCCAATTTCATAATATATATATATATACATATGTAATTATGTTATTTTTCCATATTTTTGGGTCAAAATCCCAAGACAACGTTTTTTTTCGTTTATGGCATTGGCCGTAAGCCGCAGCCACTCTTCGCCTCGCGGCCTTTGTGTTGCTGCGATACATGAACCGCCACAACATCGGCCTCCTGATCGATCCCGAAAACAAATGTTGGACATGGATGATACCAATATGATATATATAGGGACATATATGGAAAATATATGGGGATATCATTGTTCCCCAAGAAAACCATGGAAAATATATGGGGATATGATAGTTTCAAGACATGACGTCAGACTTGATTTATCTTCATACTGCACCAACGAACCCAGCTTGCAGCAGGACCTCGCTATCTGTTTCTTAATAGCCCATATTCTGACTATGTATACATAAAAAGGTAGGTCCTGGCGGGTGAGCAGCTCAGGTGAGCATATACATGTATTATATATATATAT
>Ga0126342_10002372_pt1 | contig 29239 bp, 28 predicted proteins | sample Cyp1metagenome_FD_92528 | JGI IMG/M metagenome (GOLD analysis project Ga0126342, IMG submission 92528) | Coral microbial communities from Lord Howe Island, Old Settlement Bay, Australia - Cyphastrea 1 metagenome | ecosystem: Host-associated > Invertebrates > Cnidaria > Coral ... | reverse complement strand
GCAGAATTGCTGAATTTAGTTGCGTGCCGCCTCATAACGAAGAGGAAAAAACAGTAGACCCAGATGAATTATCAACAACCAATACTAAACATCTAAACAACTATTTTTGACAAATGGTCATATATATATATATATATTTTAAGGATAAGATGTTCCAAAACATGGATCCAGTTACTAGTTGTCGCTTTCATCTCAGCCCAAGACCGTCAAGTCAGCTCAAACAATCTGATCAAGTAGATAAGTCCAAACATACCTTTTGAAACCAGCCCGTCATGGCTACTTCTATCTCCCTATGTCTTCCCGAAAAACAGGTGAAAGACCCAGTTTTGGAACTGTTCCAAGCGTGGTTGTATCTCTCGTACTACTAGTTGTTAATGGCCCATCAGTAATCTAATCATTTACCATCAACATTATAGTATAACTCAGATATATATATATATATATATATATTATGTGTAAACCATATAAGTTTAGTCATCTATCTGCAAAATATCCCATCTGTCGTAGGTTGCTTTGGTTGCTTTGCCGCCAAAGAAATCCCCTGCCCTTCCTTTGGAAGGGCAGATTCGCCACGATGCGCCACGGGATGCCACGATGGCCATGGCATTGTCCCACAAAAACCGTTTCTTCATTGGGGATATGAAGCATTAACCATCATTAACTATCATTCACCATCATTAATCATCATTAACCATTAGTTTCACCATCATTAACCACTAACAGATATGAACCACCATAAGCTTGGGGATATGCAGGTGATGATGATCAACCATGGGAGGTTTTGGGGTCCATGGCGGGCCTGGGAAAGCCCACGCAAATTACTGGAGGTTTATAGCTGGCCAAATCATCAATGGTCAATGGCCATTTCAGGAACCAATTTATTGGAGGTACCTACCATATATAAGGCCTATATAAGGACTATTTTTTGGGGAATATCCCACAAAATATGGCCTGATATGGTACAGTACCTCCATTTTAGGATCCTGAAATTCCCATTGATCAATATATCTGAATATATTGTTATATTGGGGATTATCATGATCCATTGTACAGATCCCAGCAAAACCCATGGTTGTTTGGAGTTTCTATCAGTTATTGCTGGCAATGTGGTCCTGAAATGCGGGAAGCCTCATTTCATGGCCATGTTAAGATGAAAAATTAGGTGTTAAACCTTTATTTATAGCTGGTTTATGAACCAACGGTAATATGGTGAATTATGGGATAATATGGTAACATGATGATAATCTGGTTGGGGTACCCCACGTTCCAACAAACCGATGTGCCAAAATCAAGTTGTAACCCAAACTGGTTGGTGGTATACCTACCCCTCTGAAAAACATGAGTTCGTCAGTTTGGATGATGAAATTCCCAATATATGGAAAAGTAAAAAAGTTCCAAACCACCAACCAACAAAGGTAAACCATTCTACTCCCATTCTCTCAGCAACTACAGTAATGACTAAGGCAACTAAGATGATAATAATCCTCCACTTTGCCTAGTGATAATCCAGGGTACCTCCGTTCTCCTATGGTGCTTGACTAATCCATTGGCATCCCCTGGTCACCTCACACCCACAGGTGGGGCTTACAGATGGCCTTGGAAAGCCAAGTTAAAATGGTGATGTTCCATAGCTACATGAAATTTCCCATACAGTACTTGACCTAATTAACCAGAACTTCTTCATCCGGGGTTGCCATTACAGATATCGAGGGTTTTTGAGCCTCCCTCCAAAAAAAAGAACTCGTACGTTCAACCTGGGCTATTCCCTTAGTTAACAAAACATCTATTTTTACAGGGAAATCGAAACCTAAGTGCCCCAAATCAACAAATTGGCTATAGGCTATAGGCTATAAGTTATAAGTGTCCAAAACTATCATATACAACTATTGATTGTGAATGTAAATGTTTCAAACATGATTAAATCATGTTTTCATGGTTAAAACCATGACCTCCTTGCTTGCTTTCCGCCTAGATGAACAGCAAATCGTCGTCATCGTCGCCCTCTTCTTCTTCGAGTTCCAGACCTGTTGTGCAAGCTGTGGTGAAGCAAAAGCTGGCAAACCTTTGGGGTGGGATGAATCAAAGCTATCTTCATTTAAAAAAATGCCTTGAGGACCAAACAAATGCTTCAGTCTTGACATGTTTTGACCATAGGTGCTGGTATTGTGAGTGATGAACTAAGATTGGCATATCAAGCTGATGTCAGCAGACTCAAGTCTCGAAGATGAGTCGGTGAAACTTGTAAAGGCTGAATCATGCAAAGCAAAAGGCACGCAATAAGCAGCGAAAATGGAAGAAAAAAATGCTAATGCGGTGAAATGTTCAACAACCATGCAACCACCCGCTAATGCCAATTGCGTTTGCAAGGGATACAATTCACCATCTGCAAAATACGTGGGCTCCCCTTTGCCATGCGGACTCCATTGCAGCTCGCCTGGCTGATTATTTTAGTGACTCGTGCCCATCTTGTTGCTTCTACTTGTGCGCCTGTGCTGATTTTCGCATCTACAATCATCTACATCTTTGTTCGTTTCATCTGCCTTTCTACTGCCTACGTCCATATTTTTACTCATAAAGATCCTATTTTTTTGCAGGTTGACATCTCAAATTGTTTGTTGGCACAACTCCGATTGGGGTTACTGCGACATCCTTTTTTTTCACTATCGCTGGATCGACTACCCACGATTTGCTGTGCAAAACACGGTTTTTCTGGTGGTTTTGAGCAAAACCCCTCTGAAAAATGATGGACTGAAAGTCAGTTGGGATGATGAAATTCACAATATGATGGGAAAAATAAACAAAAAAAATGGTCCAAACCACCAACCAGACACTGTTTTTGATGGCCCATATCCACATTCTTGACATCGATTCCCATGTGATCATCGTTAAGCCCAATCCAGGACGAAGCCCAATGGGCCAATTCATACTACCACCACATTTTTGGGGGCTAATAAAATCACCATAAAATACATTTTTTTTTAAATTCAAATCCCATAAAATCCCATTTTTTTAATTCAAATCCCATAAAATCCCATTTTTTTTTTAATTCAAATCCCATAAAATCGCCATGTCTAAGGCTGATTTAGGCATAGAATCCATGAAAAAACATGATGGGGGGCGAAAAACACGCATAGATTTGAGCAATGTTTATCTTCGTTCTCAAACTGAAAAGAGTGTCTGTTTTTCAGAAAGATTCCCTTCAATCCGAACCATCATAATCATTCATGGTGAGGTTAGGATTTTACAACTAATCCAAATGCTTGCTTTTTGGTTGTATCATCCCCAATTTTCGTTAGTTAAATCCACGTTTTTTGAATTAGCCTCCTTCAAGTCGATCATATTAATACCATAAAAATGCCCAATTTTTCTTGAAATCCCCATTTCAAAATGGCCCAGCCCCGCCCAGCGGAGCGCTTGGTTCCCAGCTAACACCAAAGCTCTGCACCATGGGGACCAGCATCACCGGGGTAGCATCGCCCTCCTAAGCCGTGGCTTCCGTGGGCTTTCCGGTTACTTCGAGGCATTGTCAATCTTACAAGGTGGTGCCCCCTAGATAGCTAAGTTCGTTTATAACTCCAAAAACTATGGTTTATAGGTGATATATCTATAGTTAATGGGATTATAAACCAACTTATAACTGGGGGGCACCACCTTGTAGATACCCTGCAAAAAATGACAAATTCTTTGCTGGTGAACGTAGATATTCCCATTAATACCAAAAGACTAACGGATTAAGTATCCATGTAAGATTGACCTAGGAGGGGGGTTATCTACCTCATTTATGAACTAATCCTGGTGATGAATTTGGAGGCATACTAGCTAATTTACTGCGGACTATGACCCATAGTAGGGATACCTATCAGACACCAACCAGATCCAACCAGCATTTTTTTAATGGGATGGGATAGGGATGTCACTTCGTGGCTCCGGCTCCGCATGGCTCATAGGGAATATACACCCCCCTAACTGCCCTCCTTAGCTCCCTCCTAGCCACTGAATAGTTTTCTTTATGTTGTTGTGTTCAAAGAAATTCCCGAAATCTGTTTGATTGAAAATATTGGGGATTGTTACCAAATGACCCGTCAAACCAATTTGAGCACGGGGACAAATATCAATTGTTTCTATATTACTGATTGGCTTCATAGGGATTCCTTTACAAGAGAGCAATCATTTCTTCTTGTTCGAGCGTAAGCATGAAGGGTTGTTGTACAGTTGAGCCATGAAGAATACCCCTATCCCATCCCACTATACTGGTCGTTTAAAAGCTATCCCTGCTATAAAATATTCCCCAAATAAACAAGGTAGTGTAACCAGTGTAACCCCTAAAAAAAACGAATCAACATGAACCAACAAGGCTATTCTGAATAGCTGAGTTGCCAATTATTTTCCTTGGTTTCTCTGGCCAGTGCTCTGCAGAAATCATGATGCTTGGAACAAGCCTGGACATCCAACAGCTGTCAGCTGTTGATACATATGCATATCAGATTTATATCTATAAAACTGGTCATAGCCAGTCAGCACATTGGATCTTGATTGCAGAGAGTATCCTTTCATTAAAATAACCAAAATCAATTTCCCAAATTAGTTAATTTAATTCCCATTCACCAAGGTCTTTGCTGGCAGTATAATAATTCCTAAAGCTGGAACAGTATCATTTTGCTGGGTAAATTTTAATATGTCACTAACCTGAATACTTCGGCCAGCTATGGGGATGATTCCCCTATAAAAACCATGATTTCCAGGGCTCGGGAGAACAGGGTTCGGTCGTGATGAAATTTACCCAGAACTATCATCTATTATCATCTATTATCATCTATTATCATCTATTATCATCTATTTTCATCTATTATCATCTATTATCCCATGATTAGCTATATATTCCCATCCCATATATTGCTGGTATTATTCCTAGCTAATTTTGGGTTTTGCGTCCAGGAAAATCCAAACCATCTCTACACCATTGGTCCATCCCATTGCTGATTAAAAAATCACATTCTGTGTTGCTTAAATCTGGCCTTGTCTTGAAATATGAAAAAAAACCAAATGGGGATGGGTCAAAACCCTGTACCCCTGGTGAACATCAAAATAGCTGGTAAATGGATGTTCATCCCCCTAAAAATGGTATTACTGTAATAGGTATTGATCCATAGCCAAATCCATCGCTAAGAAAATCATGTTCAATATGTGAACAATAATAAAATGAAGCCATTTTGGGGGTTAATCCAGTTAATCCCTCATTTTCACAGAAACCCATCATCCCATTATATCCCACTAAATCCCATTCAACCATATTCAACCCCCATTGTCTGTTGGTTGAAATGATCATTTTTGGTGGCTTCAAACCCATGAAATCCATAACATCGTCCAGCACATAAAACCTACATATCGAAGCATAAAACCTAAAAAAACCTTCAAGCACATAGTAAACCTATAGTTTAACAAACATTATAGTGATAATGGGTTTGAATATAGATATGGTTTCTATTGTAACACATAGTAAACCATATAATCTATATCAGCACATTCAAACCCACGTTATAATGTTTGTAATAATAAACCCAAACGTAACCCCCATGGCCACCATTGTTCTCCCGTCTCTGAGAAAACCCACCGAAGGAGATGAGCCACGGCCGCTGCGAGGGCTGGAAAGCTCCTCCTTCGAAGCCGGAAAACCAGTGGGAGGTCAACAGGAAAAATGATGGAAGGTGGGGATTCAATCTATGATTTCACATCAAAGAGGTTTACCATCTGGTTATTTAACATAGCCATGGAAAATCACCATGTTTAATAGGTAAACCATCTATAAATGGGCCATTTTCCATGGCTATGTTAAATAACCAGAGGGTAATATTTTAATATCACTTCAGAATCAATATCAAAACATGATGAAAAGTGGGATTTTTTTATGGTGATTCTCGTGCCATGCTGAGTAGAGCTCCAGTCATTAAGGCTGGAGCCAAAGCCGAAGAGTGGAATGGGGTTACTCTTCACCATCGCTTTTGTCTACGGTGCTGGGCCCACAAAAATCGTTTTTCTGGGTCAACAAAAACTGAGTTCGCTTCAGCTAAATATCGGATAAAAATGGATTACAAACCACCTATATCCGATTCGTGGCATGCACATCCAAGTAATCGGCCGAGGGTTTCAAATTGGCTTCCTCAAAGTCACCAAAATCAGCGGAAGTTGGACATCAAAGGACCAGACATTTGGATTTTCATGATTTACATGAAAGGAACTAATTATATGATATTATATGTGTTACTAATTATATGTGTTTTCCTCCCCCCCAAAAGAACACATCTACAACTGGGGGGTATAATCTGGTTATTTAACATAGCCATGGAAGCCATGGCCCATAGAAATAGATGGTTTACCGAACTTAAAAATGGTGATTTTCCATGGCAAACTGTTAGTCATAACCAGATGGTATATACCCGAAACTGAAATTCCCCGAAACTGTCAATAGGGTACCCGCAATGCCAATGGATTCTCATGATTTTCAATCGCAAAAATTTCCCATTAAAAATAGCCATTTGGGGATGGGTCAAAACCCTATCCCCCTGGTGAACATCAAAATAGCTGGTAAATGGATGTTCATCCCCTAAAAATGGTATGTATAGGTATTGATCCATAGCCATTTTGGGTCTCCACCATTTTCAGAACCCATTTGGTAAAACCCCCAGGAAAACCAGACAGTATCTCTCGACCGTGGCATGATTGTCCTGCAACGAAGATCGGGAAATCACAGGAGTGACCACCTACAATGGGCACACAGGCGTCGGAGAAAAAAAAATTGCTTCAACTGGGGAGATGCCACCGCAAAAAATGGGGAGAGTTATGAGAAAATCAAACCCAGCGATTCAACCAGCATGAAAAGGCGACATCTCAGAGAGAAGCAGATTTCAGGATCGAACACGTGGATTACCCTCTGGTAAACTAACATAGTGGATTGAAAATGACCATTTATAGTGGATTTTCCCATTGAAAAATTGTGATTTTCTATAATTAGTTATGTTAGTTTACCAGAGGGTAAACCATCAAAACATGCTGATCTGACCGAAGATGGAGACACAAAACAAGGGGAATCTGAAAATCAGGATACGAAGGGCTGCCAACATCGTGCATTGACCGTAAAAAAATGGGATGTCAACAGCATTGCCAATCTTAGATACCCTGCAAAAAAATAAATTATTTGCTGGTTAGTAGATATTCCCATTAATACCAAAAGACTAAAGGATTAAAGTATCCATGTAAGATTGACCTAGAACAGAACAGACAGTAAAGACTGATGTAAACACATCTTGAGACCAACCCAATCTGAAGACATAAAATAAGATAAAGTTGCGTCCAAAATATGTGGCCACCAATGTCACCAACAGAAAAATGAATTTAGTCCCAAAAATGCACTTACAACCATCATCAACCATCAAACCTTGTGGTTTTGACAGTCAGTAACACCGTTTTAAAGTGGATAATCCAGGACCATCAAATGTGAGTTGTCCCTGTCGGCAAAATGGCTAGTAGTATTTGATCATCGTTCACATAGATTCGTGAAAACCATTGGGACATATCGTTCATCGACATAGCGAATAGATAACGAATAGACGTCATTCAAGTTACCCTCTGGTTATGTCAAAATAGCTATAGAAAATGGCCATAGAAATAGTGGATTTACCCATTGAAAATGGTGATTTTCCATGGTTCTGTTAGTTTACTAGAGGGTAACAGTGGAATGCAACCAACAAGACCGGTTGGACATTGACCAGCAAAAACATGCTAAAAATGTGTGCAGTGCACATCGTATTAATACAGCTGTCCATTCTTGGGTTGTTAATCCCTTAGGGCCTGTGCAATGTGTTGTTTCATAAAATATAATGTAATTTGCACATCGAATGGATATTCTCTAGATTCTTGCGGAATGTACAACGTAGACACAGGGCGTGTCTGTGCAACAAATGATAACATCGGGAACCACAATGCGGTAATTGGGAAACCACCCACCAAGAAGTATCAATGCAAATGATGATGATGATGATGATGATGACATGACCAATAATCCACCATCTACTTTGGTGATTCGGAAAAATGGCGACATTTTGAGGTCAATGGTGGATTTGAAAATCTATCGGTAGAGGACTCTCTCCTGTTGGATTCATGTCCCTCAATAGCAGGGTTGTAATGGCACGGTTTACAAATTTACTACATTTTACTACTTACTCTCTCATAATCATTCATAATCCACAAAAAAGAAAACAAAAGAAGTATTTCAATGATGAGAGGACCTGTACATCTTACTGAAAAAAAGGAGGCTTTGATGTTACTGCTTAAACCAACCATTAAGAAAAAAAACATGGTCAAATCACGGGAATTTTGCACCAGATCGAGCGCCCCCCAAGACCTGGCTCTCGTGGCTCTCGTCACGACTGGCCTGCATGGCTTGGATGGCAGCCAATTTGTTCAGCTAGTCACTGAGGTTATGAAGCCGTGGAAGTTTGGGAGTCAATGAGATCTTCTCAATGATAACAATGGATTGGTTTAAGGGAAAATCTTAACCGGAAACCCATGGGTTTTTACCATCAAATTGGTTGGGCTTTCCTGTAAATTTTCCCATCATCCAATTCTATGAATGATAACAATTAGGGATGGAATTGAATACAATTGAATACAAACTGATAAACCTCCACCGAGCTGAAAAAACTGGGAGTCAAACTGATAAACCTCTCAACTCCTAACCAAACCAGTTTTGGCCAAATCAATTCTAAATAGTGATTGGTTATTGTCGCTCCCCACTATGGATTGCAATGATCTTGATGAAACCAAGCATGGCTCGCAAGTAAAACAAAAATTGCACAAAACTTCACTCGGGGGAAGCAGACCTCAGCTAAAAATTGAGAACGCGTCCGTAACGCCGTAACTGGAAACCCGTTTTTGACATCTCTGACATGCATGGTCACCCTGACTCGAACGAGTCTATCGAAACCTCTTTGAGTGTTCTTGCTAATCCTGGGAAATATAGACACCATGTTTAATGGGAAAATCCATTATAAATGGAAAATCACCATTTTTTAACATAGCTATGGAAAAATCACCATTTAGAAGGGGATCACAAAAAGAACCATAACTTGATGTCAGACAGGCTACAACACCTTTAGTGCTTGGGCTACGGCTGGAGGTGTTGACGCCAAAGAGTTACCCTCATGGGCTATTGTCAACAGTTTGCGAACTGAAAATGGCCATAGAAATATCCATTTATAGTGGATTTTCCCATTAAAAATTGTGATGTTCCATAGTTTTTTGGGATTTTCCTATTAAACATGGTGATGTTCCACTGTTTTTTGTTTAGCAGAGGCTAGTCAACCCATGATTGTCCCATTTTCAGGCACGTAGCATTCAAGAATTGAGTGAAGCCATGAGTACATAATGTACATGTGGAGGTTTCCAATCCAGCGGGGTATCCCTATCCAAGTTATGAAACCATTTTAGTATTGAAACCCATGGTGACTTGGGGATCCCCCGTTTAAGAAATCCCCACATAATGCCATCACCAGATTCAGAAACCCTGGGCCAAAAGTCGTCTCATGTCTCCTCATAATTGGTTTCATGAGTGCTCTACCTGCCTTGAAAGTCATGTGCCAGCGTTTACCCTCTGGTAATCTAACATAGCTATGGGAAAATCACCATTTTAATAGGTGAATCAACTGTAAATGGCTAACTTTCCAGTTCGCAAGCTGTTAGTTTGGAGGGTAAATTCCAGCTTGGAAACGATCAAATCACCAAAACACCAGTTCTTGGAATACAGTCTCTCGATCCGAAAGATAGTTTGTTTTCCACCAGAAACCATCGTTATATCAGATGTTTGCACCTTACCCTCTGGTAATGACTAACGTAGCTATTGAAAATGGTCCATTTATAGATGGTTTACCATGTTTACCTATTAAAAATGGTGATTTTCCATAGCTATGTTAGTTTACCAGAGGGTTAACAGGATTTTGTGACCCATCAAATCCAGTCATTTCTGCAGTTTGAATATGTTTGAATGCAAAAAAAAACACCTATCAAACGGAGGTGCTTCCGACACCCCAAATACAACGGGAGGCAAAATAAGAAAAAATCAATGGCCATTTCAGGAACCGATTTATTGCAGGTACCTACCATATATAAGGCCTATATAAGGCTTATGTTTTTAGGGAATATCCCAACAAAATATGGCCAAAAAAATGGTACTAACGTACCTCCATTTTAGGATCCTGAAAATTCCATTGATAAAATGTCTAATTTCTGTGGCTATGATTTACATCTGGGTTGGAGGAACCCTTTTATGCGGCAAATATCCCCATGATCTCGCCATATTTCTTCAGCAAATCCAAATTCTTGTTGGGTAAAAATTCATGATATTGGTTGCATATCCCGCTATATCCCATTATCGGTTATATATATATGTATATAATTGTATATATATATATATCCATTAATTCCCTTTTATTTTATCATCGGTGCTCAATATGAATGCTTGGAAGTGCAGATCCAGTTCCAACTGGATATACAACCATATATATATATAGCCAGTATTTTATTGAAATTGCCACCATTTTTCAATGGCCATTTCAGGAATCTAAATTGGAGGTACCTATCATATATAGCCTCTGGTTATTTAACATAGCCATGGAAGCCATGGCCCATAGAAAGTTCGATGGTTTACCGAAGTTCATAGCATGGTGGATCTTTCCATGGCAAACTGTTAGTCGCAATCAGATGGTAAGTTCTGTACAAGGGCTGTGTAAAGGAATATCCCCATAAGACATGGCTCCTGAGATTACCCTCTGGTAAACGTTTACATAACTATGGAAAATCACCATTTTTAATGCGTAAATCCACTATAAATCACAATTTTCAATAGCTATGTTAGTTCACCAGAGGGTAATTTATATGGTACCAGTACAGAATTTCTCCAGGTTTTTGTTGGTCCTGAAATTCCCTCTGTTTTTTTGGTGAGTTTTCTAGCCAGAAAAAGGCCAGCACCCGGCCTGGTAAACGTTTACAGTTTGTGAACTGGAAAATGGCCATAGAAATAGTTGATATACCCATTAAAAATGGTGATTTTCCATCGTTTTTTGTATGTTTACCAGGCCAGGTATAATCAGTATATCCCATCAGCGCTCCAAGCCTGCACAACACCTTCCACACGAACGGCTTGGCGCTGTTCACGCGCGTGGCGGGACTTGCCTTGTGGCTATGGAGGGTTTTAGCATCGAACATCGTGGAGTCATCACCATTTTTAAGTTCGGTAAACCATCGAACTTTCTATGGGCCATGGCTTCCATGGCGATGTTAAATCACCAGAGGGTAGTTGATTCCAAAGTCGAACATGTGGGGTTCACAAGTTCACGCATCAAGATGGGGGAGTCAATGCCCGCCATTTATAGTCATCCATTTGGATATCCGATAGGTAGGGCTTCACCAATCAAATTCTTAAGATATTCGGCAACAAAAAAGGATGCTTTGTTGCATGGACTAATCAACCAACATCAATGGCATCCCAAAAATCATGGTGCTGTTGACACTGCGGGACTTTGTCCAAAGAAACATGGGCTCATAGAAGAAGAAATTCTGTATCTTGTTGGTAAAGCAATGTCATCTTTTAGTTGTCATTTTACCCATAACAATCAATGGCCATTCCAGGAACCCAAATTGGAGCTACCTACCATATATAAGGCCTATGTTTTAGGGCTAAATTTCAGGGGATATAGCCCCAATTTCTATGGCCAAACATATGGTACTAACATACCTCCATTTTAGGATCCTGAAATTCCCAGTAAGATATATAAATATAAAACATTATTTTCAAATGGATTGATGACCATCCCTGAAAAGATGGCTAGCGGCTATCCATTTATCATTTTGAGGATCCAGGAATCCACATTAAAACAAAGGGTAAATCATTGGCTGGTTGGTGGTTGAGCCACCCCTCTGAAAAATATGAAAGTCAGTTGGGATTATTATTCCCAATATATGGAAAAAATAAAAAATGTTCCAAACCACCAACCAGTTGGGGATGCTAGATCCTATTGTCCCAAATCTACACAAATCCTGCATCAAACATATGAAAACCCAAAACAGTTATGGCATCTCATGGCGAACTGTTGGGGCTACCACACAAAAAGACAGATATACAGAATTATGTATACAGATATGTTGTGTTAATATTAAATATGGATTATAGATACAGTACTTCACAAATTCAGATATTTTAAGTACTGTATTTTAGAGTGTTTTTGCAAAGTTATATCTATTGGCAAGTATTCATTGAGTTAGGCCGAGCGAGCGGTGACCATATCTGATATATGTTTGGACAGCATTCATTTGTAGCTGCAAATAAGCGTTTAAAAAAAAAAAAACATTTAAATCAGCCACAAAAAAACATGAAATCCCCATGAAATTTACCCATGAATCATCTTTAAATCACCATGAAAATTCTTAGTAAATCCATAAACTTATCATAAACCCTCATGAAAAATAGCCAGTTCCAGTCATCTGAGGACTCGCACTTGCACGCTTCTTGTGGCGTGCTGCTTCGTCCCTTTCCCTTTCTTCCCTTTCTTCCCTTTCCGCCTCCGATCCAAGGAGCTCACCAAACAATTGAAGAAGTTGATGGTTGAAACCTTTATAAGCAATGGTGGTACCCTCTAGTAAACTAACAAAAAGCTATTGAAAATGGCCATTTATAGTGGAATTTCCCATTAAAAATGGTGATTTTCCATAGCTACGTTAAATTACCAGAGGGTATATTAGCATTGATGTTATTTAAGCATAAGGTTCTTTATTGGCAATAAGAAGGTTGATGGTTGAAACCGTTATTTATACGCTGGTTGGTGGTACCATCTTGAAAAATATGACTTCGTCAGTTGGGATGACTATTATATATCATCATATATCATGTATCTCATTATGAACCAACAACGATGAGGATATTTTGGGTGATGAACCAATGGTTATATGGTGAATTATGGGATAGCATGGTAATATGATGACAATCTGGTTGGTGGTATACCTAGCCCTCTGAAAAATGATGGAGTTCGTCAGCTGGGAGGATGACATTCCCAACTAAATGGAAAAATAATCCATTCATGTTCCAGTCACCACCAACCAGATCACCATTTCTTGTTGGTTAAATCCCATTAAATCCCATAAAACAACCATTTTGGTGGATTGAATCCCAGAAAAACCACCAATCAGATAGGGTTTATCCCTTTATCTGTAGGGTTTCAACCATCCAAGGTGGTGGCACGATTTCGCACCCACAGGTGGTGTCCCCATTTAAGGCCCCATTTATAGAATGTGGGGCCCCCCAGTGATGTGAACCTTGGCTTAGATTCACCCCATGAAAACTCTAGTTATTTGCGTATAATAAACCATAGTTATTGGAGTTATTGGCACCAACTTAGCTATCGTTTGGGGGCCCCACATTGTTGGTTTTTATTAAAACTTATGGAACTTATTAAAGATTAGTTCATGTATGTTAATGTTAAGCTTATTGGTTAACTTTCATGAACTTTTTTGAACATTGGTTTGAAAATTAAAGAATCATTCAATGTCCATAATTACTATAATTCCAATGAACATTGTTGGTTCAAAATTAATCAAATTACCCTCTGGTGAACTAACATTTGGCTATGGAAAATCACCATGCTATTAATGGGAAAATCCACTATTTCTATGGCCATTTTCAATAGCTTTTTGTTAACATTCACCAGAGGGTATGGTGTCCAAAGTCATGGTACTTAATTGGTACTATAATACCAAAATAATAGCTTACATTGGTACTATAATACCAATGGCTTGTTGGTTCAAATAATAGCTTACATAAAGGTTCAATAAGCCATCGGTCAACTATTTCTGGATCTTGATCCAAGAAGTTGGGTCGGTTTCTTATAGAGGTTGGGGAGCTATGAAAAACTCGCTTTTACCGTAAACGTTTACAAAAAATGCTATGGAAAATAATAGGGATATACTGTTCTGATTGGGATATAATGGGATGTTTTATGGGATATACTGTTATCATATCTGGTTAGATCTAACAGTTTGCGAACTGGAATTATTGGAGAATGATGATTTAACCAAGAAAAAGGGTGATGTATCCGAGGAAATATTGAATTACCCTCTGGTAAACGTTTACATAACTATGGAAAATCACCATTTTTCAATAAATAAATCAACTATTTTCCATTTTCAATAGCAAACTGCAGCAAATTACCAGAGGCTAACATAAACAGACCTTGCCATGAGTTCTGCCATGAGTTATCCCCCCGAGCAGAGATACCTAGTAACCAAGCAGTGTGTTTTACAGGGCATGGCTCGTGGGCTACGTTTCACTGAGGATCGAAAATACCGTTGTTGTTTTTCCAAAACTCGACCAGTGAACCCGTTATTTTCAGGGACGAATGCTGTCTGGGGCAACTATGTTCTAGGTTTTTTTTTTCAAGTTGAACTTGTTATATGTAGGGGTTGATGCAATCTGAACCAGCTATTTTCAGGTCGTGATGCATTCCGAAACAACTATGTTTTAAAGGTTTATATATTGCAACTCATTTTAGGGTTGGTACAATCTGAATTAGTCACTTCTACGGGTTACTTTGATCTGGACCAAATATGTTTGGGGGCCCTATTTGCAATGGGTAGTATATAAGCAGGTCATTTCATCCACAATCTAAAATGAAACAGCTACCATTGAATGCCATTGACTAACCGTCTCCAAAAACACTTGTAGAACTATTCCCTAGTATGTCGATGGTCTACAGCATAGTACGTGCTACATTATAGTATGCATCCATCTTTGATAATTACTATTATCTGGGTAAATTATAATATTTCACTAACCTGAAGAGTTCGGCCAGCTATGGGGATGATTTCCCTTATGAACATGATTCCAGGGCTCGGGAGAACAGTGAGGTCGTGATGAAATTTACCCAGTATTATGGTTACAAGCCACTTGCAGGTCCAAGATGGGGAACCCCAATTTGGGATCACAACCGAACTTTTTTGAATGTCCAAAACAAGAACTGTGGTGATATAATCCTCCTCGATAAGACATGTTATATATATATGTAATATTAGTCAGTTGGGATGATGAAACTCTCAATATATGAAAAAAATGTGTTCCAAACAACAAACCAGATATGCATATTCATTCAAAACACCATAAGAAACTTTGTTTGATAAATGATAAAATGTGCATAAACCCATCCAACTTTAGATATATCCACAATAAATGCATGCTTTGGCCCATATAGTCATCACGAACTTAATTACCCATCTAGGCTGCCACTTCTTGCACCCAACCAAGATTTTGGCGTAATTATCTGAATAGAGCAACCCCCACCCCGATCCTATGAAAGTTTCATTGAAATTGACATGAACGATCCTAGGCCCGGAAATATGTTTCATACCCAAAGATCATATCAAGTCTTGTAGGTGATATCATCTGGTTATTTAACAGTTTGCCATGGAAAATCACCATTCTATCAGGGTTCGGTAAACCATCTATTTCTATGGGCCATCTATTTTCCATGGCAAACTGTTGGTCATAACCAGAGGGTATATCCATATTAATCCCATTATCAACCACTATTCACCCATTATCAGCCACTATTAATGGAAACTAACTATTAGTATAACAATCATTAATTAATCATTCTATCAACCATCATTAACCATCATTAACCATCATTAACCATCATTAACCATCGTGGATTTCACCATGGATTTTTCAGAAAGCCCTGGTGATCCCCAAAGATTATGTCAATTCGTCGCCATGACGCCCTGGCTGACTTAGGGTACCTGGGCATCAAACATCAAACGTGTTTTTTTCTTAATGGGATAACAAAGTCAATTTTATGTTTATATACATCATGTTATATCATGTTATAAATGGGGATTAAATTTGTTTGGGATAAACATCGAAAATGATATAACATGATATCCCTTGACCAAAGTCTTGACCCCCAAGGTGCAGCCCATGACAGGCTACGCCAATCTTAGATACCTGGCAAAAAAATGAGTTCTTAGATACGGTTAGATAATGTTAGATATTCCCATTGATACCAAAAGACTAGTTAGGATTAGTTTGTATCATCAAGTATCCATCTAAGATTGCCCTAGATGATACTGGGTTCAGATCATTAAAAGGCGCGCGCCTCCTGGCTCTGGAGAGTCTCAATCTCACAGAGGATCTGCTCCTGACACGAGCACCAATGGTTTCCACCAATGTGGCTATCCCTTTATCGCTGGATGGTTTATAAGGGAAAATCCTACGAAAATGGATGATTTAGGGGTACCCCCATTTTAGGAAACCTCTTTTTGTTGTGTTTTAACGGCTAATAACGTGGTTGATACTGTTTGAGAATGATTAAGAATGGTTGACAATCGTTGATAAATGGTCAATAATGGCTAATAGTTAATCATGGTTAATAATGGTTATGATATAGTTAAAAAAATGTTTTTATGGTGGTGTTGAATGGTTCTATCACAAATACGGAGATGCATCCAAGTAGCCACTCAAAACCTATGGTGGATTTGACCAAGTAGAGGTTGTTTAGAGAAGGAACTCCGAAGGACTTTGAAAATTTCGACAATTTCGACACCTGAAATGACGCATGTTTGGATTCTTCCACTCATCTGGGTAAATTGTAATAATATACTGGTTGGTGGTTTCAACCCATCTGAAAAAAATTAGTCATCTGGGATTGTTATTCCCAACTGAATGGAAAAATAAAAAATGTTCCAAACCACCAACCAGTATATAACTTAACATCTGCTGTTGTCAAAACCTGGTAGTATTGGTTATATATGGTCATCTCACTATCAATAACAATTCCCTACAATTAGTATATAAATCCGTATTAATGGGCTGATGACCATCCTCCAATATGGGTATTTGATCCAAGCCTGTTTCTTATCATGGCAAATATAGTTAATTACATATGATTTTCATCCAAACAAAATGGTTGAACATCAACAAAAACCACCAACCTGAGAAGTACTCAAGGAGTTATTACCCTCTGGTAATTTAACACAACTATGGAAAATCACCATTTTTTATGGGAAAACTCAATATACAGTAAATGGTCATTTTTCAACAGCAAACTGTTTGTTTACCAGAGGGTATTTGGCGGGTTAGAAGTTTACTGCTTGTACCCAACGGTTCAAACGTGTTGTTGTGTTGTTTCTGTAGTTCGTCGTTGACCATGGCCGGATCCCAGAAAACACGGGGATACGGCTGCCATGTGACCAGATGAAGTCATACAAACTCAATGAAACGTGCATATGTACAAATACGAATAGATACAAACAACAACAAACTTACAAATCACATTATTGACAAAACACATATATTGTATATATATATACTTAAGTTAATTAAAGCAGAAATTCCGATATTGCACACCAAGCAGCATTTTTGCATCAGGTCAAACGGGCAAATGTTGCAAAAAATTATCAACATTCTATGTTCACCTGCCACTTACAGCCAGTTGAACCATCAAATACTTCTATCTTTAAAAATTCGTTTAATATATCCCCTTTTTCATCATTTTCTACAGTATTTTGGTGGAAGGCAAGGGTACGAAAACTTGTCGAAAAAAACAGGTGTTTTTGGACCAAGCTCTGCTCCTCCTGGTCTTCAAACGCTTGACGTTTGGACTCCGACTCTGCCTCGGTCGTTGTCGTCGGCGTGGGTTGGTCGGTGGAAAAGGGAAGCAGTGGGTCATAATAACCAGGGATATAATTTTGATATAATTAAGATGACTTAAGCTACTTAGTAAGTGGGATGAGCCACCAAGTAATTCGAAAATCGGGGGACTTCATGATGATTCTCCCAGCTGTAAACCTCCATTTGTAGTGGATTTTCCCATTAAAACCTCCAATGATTGATGGGATTTCATGAGGATGTGCATGGAAAATAATTGTATAATCAACAAACACTGGACACATTTATGGGCTTACCTGAAATGTAATTCCAGGAAATACGGATTGCTTATTGCGCATTTCAAGCTCATGGATTGTGATCATCCCGAATATTATAAGTAATAGAAGAGTAGTATACCCCCTATCCTATCACCATCGACCAACTGTTTTCTGTCTGCTCAACCTGACTTCCAATCCAGGACAAAATACACTATCACCTACATTAAATCATAAGAAAAATATACACATCATTCAACATCATTCAACAACGTCATTCCTTCAGCGATCTCAAAATAATGCACAAACCAAACCCATCTGGTTTGCTACCTCAACTTGTTTTGCGCAAGGACCCCTCAGCTATAAGTTGGTTTATAAACCCATCAACTATATAGTTATATCGCCAAGTTAACCCTTGGTTAACTTCTAAGTCAACTTAGCTATCACACATCAGCGATAAATCCCATCAAATCTCCATGTTTTTTGGCTCAATCACCATTTTCCCATGGAACATTCGGAAAGGCAAAATCCCCTTGGCCCTTCACCAAGCGCCCCTCCAAGCAACTCGGAAATGCTCCCAATCTTCATGCAGCTCCTTGAGTCTTTGGCCTTGGAAAGTGGAGATGTTTCACTGTTTCAGTGGAGGTACCTACAGGATGGTGCCCCAGTTCGTTAGTTAAGTTGCTTTATAACTTTAGAATAACAATAGTCTGGTTGGTGGTTTTAACCATCTTGAAAAATATGAAAGTCAATGGGAAGGATTATACCATATATTATGGAAAATAAAAAATGTTTGAAACCACCAACCAGTAGTTTATAACTTTACTGGTTGGTGGTATACCTACCCCTCTGAAAAATACGACTTCGTCAGTTGGGATGATGACATTCCTAATATATGGAAAAATAATCCAAATGTTCCAAACCACCAACCAGTTTATAATAACAATAGTGTATGATATATGATACTTATAGTCATCTGGAGGTACCCTTTGGTAAACTAACAGTTTGCCATGGAAAATGGCCATTTAGTTCGTTGACTTACCTATTGAAAATAGTGATTTTCCACAGTCATGTTAGTTTACCAGAGGGTACCTATAGGCCTATGTAAGGAATATCCCTACACAATATGGCCAAAAAAATGGTACAGTACCTCCATGTTAGGATCCTGAAAATCCCACTGAACTAGGAAAATGATGATCATCATAGTTTGTCAAGGGTATATTCAGGAAGCTGAACAATCAAACTTGGGATTTGATGAACAAAAAATGGGATCCAAACCTTCCCTGCCAACCCGCATGGTAGATCCCATTCGACCCAGCTGCAATGTCCAACTATTGTCTGAGCCCAACTACCTCTACCCCCACATGTTCCACAAATCAACTCTTCTAACCCGTCTTTGAGCTATCTTTCCACCCAGCTACATGTCTAGCCTGTTCTTGGTTAAGATTGGTTAAGACTAGGGTTAGGAGATCATGGGGCGCTATTAACACCCCACTGGCAGCCACAAACTCAGCAGAAGTACCCACCAAAAACCGTCAATAGGTTGGGGGCGAACCATGAAACCACAAGAACAGGGTGCAAGGAGCCAAATACAGCAAAATAACAACATGATTCAACCAACATAAACATGACACTTTCCTACCACAACGCTGCGCATTTCGCATTCTTCAGGACACGCATGGGTTGCTCTTTTTCTTCATCTTCACGGCGATGCAGCTCAATCTGTGGCGGTGTAACCATCCAGAAATGGATGGTAAACAAACCGTAGAAATGGTGAAATAAATAGTGATTTCACCAGAAATATACCATGATTCCATCATTTACCATGGTTAAATGGAATAATGAATGGTGATCCATTATTGGTATGGCAGTTTTGAATTTCACCATAACAACATGATAATATAGGGGAATAAATGATGGAATAAAAAACATGATTTCACCAGAAATGTGATTACTGGCAATCGCTATTTTTCAACATCAATAGTGGTTTAATCAGACTGGGGAGATAGCCAATAGTGATTTAATCACTGGTTTAATAGTGGTTTAATAGTGGTTTAATCAGACTGGTTTAATTTTCATAGTGTATGGCAATTTGGGGAAAATGATAAACCACACACGATGCATGTTGTCCAACTGTTTGAGACGACTGGTTGACTGGTTCCCCCCATCAAGTTTCAACCCCAATGCACGCGGGACAAGGGGCCTCTGGATCAAGATCATCAAGATCATGTTGCAAATATCTTGGCAAATGAATAATGATCCTAGCCCCCTATATTCTTCTAAACCTAACCCCCCCACACAATGTGAGGCCCCCAAGATAGCGTTCAGTTGGTTTATAACTCCAAGAACTATGGTTTATGGTGCGCAAATAACGAACTAGTTACTGGGGCTTTTGTTAACCAACAAACATAACTGGGGGGCCTCACATTGCAGGAGGCACCAAAATGATTTGCCTGGAACTTCTGGGTCTCTTCTCAGCCACAAAAACGCTAGCCACCAGCGGCCAGCCATGTCATGAAAAACTCTAAACCAGGTGTGTATATGTATATTGTAAATATTATTCTTGTGATATTGTATATACTTATATATGTATATATATAATGAATTCACAAGTACAATCAAATAAATATGTATATGTATATGTATATGTATATGTATATGTATATGTATATGTATATGTATATGTATATGTATATGTATACATACATATTTGTGTGTGTCTCTCAACGCCAAGATCAATAAATCAATGTCTATTACACAGGACGGGCCCCCCCAGTTATAAGTTGGTTTATAAACCTTTATAACCCCCATTAACTAGTTCAATATATCTACCACAAACCATAGAATTCAGCCACAAAAATTAAAACCAACTGAACGCTATCGCTCGACTGGGGGCTCCATCCTGTAGCAATAAATCAATCTCTACTACGTATGTATATATATATATATCTGGGCAAATTATAATAATTCACAAACCTGAAATAAGGCCATTTGGGATGATTTCCCTTACTAACCATGATTCCAGTGAGGGAGAACAGTGAGGTCGTTATAATTTGCCCAGATATATATATATATAGGTATAATATACGTGATTCTCTCAAATTTCGGTCGCCTCTTTGTGCAGCTCTACCATCTCGGCTTGTTTCATGGCCTTGGGGCGGCCAGGAACTGCAGGAACTGAGTAACTGGGGCAATGTAGCTGTAGAATTACCCTCTGGTAATTTAACATAGCTATTGAAAATGGCCATTTATAGTGAGTTTTCCCATTAAAAATGGTGATTTTCTATAGCTATGTTAGTTTACCAGAGGGTAGCTGTATATGATATCCCTAGTAAATTAATTGGTTACCCATTTTCATTGCCGGACATATCTCCGTTTTTGTTAGTTAAATCAGAAAAAGAGAATCCACGTGGTGTCAGTGAACATCACATTGACATTGATCAGGATTGATCTGTTGCTATCTCGGTCAATATGAACGCGACCATTTATTCAATGGGAATTCCAGGATCCTAAAATGGAGGTACTGTACCATATTTTTGGCCATATTTTGTAGTTTTATTATGTTATATTCCCTTACAAAGGCCAAAAATATATGGTAGGTAGCTCCAATAAATCGGTTCCTGAGTCATGGCCATTGAATATTATACGATATAACCGAGAATGTGGGGGCTGGGCATTTTTTTGGGGATATCCATCGATGATCCATAAAAAAAAGGGATATCATGGAAATATACCATCTGGTTATTTAACATAGCCATGGTATAGATGGCCCATAGAAATAGATGGTTTACCTATCAAAAATTGTGATTTTCCATGGCTATGTTAAATAACCAAAGGGTATTTGGATATTTCTTACATCAGGGATCAATTTAGCCATTAAAAATACCCCTATCCGATCTCATTATACTAGGTTGATAGGTTTCCCTGCTATGGCTTGTCATAGTCCTCAGTAAACCAGGTAGTTTTTAATCCCCTATTGCAATCAATTACCCTCTGGTAAATTAACATAGACCCTGGCATTTTTGGGGGTGGGAAGATTAGTGTCCATTAAAACTAGGCTATTTTCAGGGTCGAACTGCTAGTTTACCAGGTAACCAGGGTATTTTGTTCATGGCTCAATTGGGATGTTTTTTCTGCTTGACCAAACTACAGGGACACAAAAAATGGGAGGATACCCCAGTTTATGGCAATGTTCATGGGATGTTAACCGGCATCATGTGGACTTTAATATCTTTTAAGTATATAATATCCAGCAACATGATGGATATATAATATCAATGGCCATTTCCGGAACCTAAATTGGAGGTACAGTACCTACCATGTATAAGGCCTAAATTTCAGGGAATATCCCCACAAAATATGGCCAAAAATATGGTACTAACGTACCTCCGCTTTAGGATCCTGAAATTTCCAATGATATATTGTTGATTACATCTGAATTATCCCTATTATGTATTGGATAGTGGTTGGTATCATATTCATTGGTGATATACCCATATTATTGCCCTAAATACCATCATCTAATCTCATTTATGTACAGGATTGCTCTGGCTATGACCACTAGCATCTTTTTAGACCAATCGCTCCGGATTTTTCTGATGTTCAATCGCAACGGATTTTGTGTTCCATTCAGGGATTTTTGTATCAAATATGGATGTGTCCATTGCCAAAAAATTGATTGAAAATTGGTTACCTCAAAAATATCATCCATATGCTCCGTGTATGGTATATTTACCTACAAAACTGGATGATTTTTAGGGCAAATTTTAGGATTTATAGGTAATGGTTGATTATCCTTGTCCCTATAGAAACTGCCAATTTATGGCTGGTGAATCCGCCATTCTCGGACAAATCCACATCATGTATTGTTGGTTATATCCCCCTATATATATACGTTACGTGTATATGTATATATATATAATCTGTATACATATTTATAACATATGTATATATATAACGTATATAATTACACGTATATATATACTGTATATATATATATATCCATTTATTATACATCCATTGATTGTTGGTTGAAACATAATATGCGTTGATATGCAACAGGATCGCCTGGATTCGAAAAATGTCTCCGAGGCACCACGAGGTGCCTTCGAACACTGTCCTTTCCTTCGGTCTTTTCCAGGCTTTCCAATTGACGCCTTGCACAGCTGTAGAGTAACCCCAAAATGGAAACCTAAATTGGCAAAAGAGGATGTCATCGGAAATCCATCCAAATCCCGGATTTGTAGATGATTTACCTGCTGAATAGGGAGATTGATCATGAATTACCTGTGTTTTTCTTCGATTTCGGAGACGGAAGATCGTCCCGAACTGAGGAAGCTGGCGGTTCCACCAATCTTGGGACATTCATCCACCAACAATTACCAGCTGGTTATGACTAACACTTTCCCATGGAAAAATCCACCCATTTTTAAGAGGTAAACCATCTATTTCGATTAGGGCCATCTATACCATGGCAAACTGTTAGTCATAACCAGAGGGTACAATATCAAGCTCAAGTACATGACATGTTCTAGACCAATTCAGTCTAGAACCATAGGAGACTGACTCAACTAGTGCAATTTGGCAAACACAATGGTAAATTAAAACAATCCTGGTGTTACCATCATTTAGAGCTTATTGTTTATCCTCCCAAACACACTGGGAACCCAATCATGAACCACTGGGAACTGGGAACCGTTTATCATTGTTTTTACCTCATTCATGTGCCAGTTATCCCCATCCTTGTAGACAACACCCTCATCTTCTTGGTGAGGCCAGCTGGTTCACGATGGGTGCTGTGATCATATGGTTATATTCCGACCTTTGCTGTTTTAAACCCCTTGGTTCCTGTGTACACCCAGTACTGAACCAATTTACGTTTCATTTCAGGGGTCCCACTAACTAAGTGAGATGTGGGTCTGTCCAAAACGGGTGTATATACCGACATCCCACGAATTTAAACCTCATGTTGACCATGCAAATAACCATTGAATAAGGGGTACATTCGTATCATTGCACTTGTGAACCCTCACTGGGAAAACACAAGTATGGAACCAACATGTTTTTCGTAATTCTGTCGGTGGCCATAAATTTCCTTTGCTGAAGCTGTTTGAGTAATGGTAATTCTGTGAACAAATCATGAGCTATTACATCTAGCTTCATGGAAAAATAAACAAAGATAGCGGGAAAATATGGTAAATTAGACAACTACAGGATGGGGCCCATAGTTATCTATAGTATTCTATAGCTATATCTACCATAAACCATAGTTAAGCCACCTATAAACCAACTTGGCTATCTTGGGGGCCCCATCCTGTATCATGTGCTTGGGAAACTTTATTCGTAGCTCCGAATCGCTCCCTCCATTCATCACTGGATAGACAGTTCCGGGTATATCCCATATCACAACCGCTGGATAGAACCATTCCCATTAACTCCCACTAAATCCCATTAAGTCCCATTAAAATATATTAAAATATATTAAAATCACATTAAACCCATTAAAACTACATGAAATCCAATTAAATACCATTAAGTCACCATTGCGGATGGGTTAATCGATGGTTATTTACCATGTGGGGACCAAGAAAGATAGCAAAGTTGGGGCACATAGGTCCAATTTTTCTATGGTTTATTATACGCAAACAACTATGGTTTATAGTCCGACTAAATCCCTATGGAATACCATAAAGTCCCATTAAATCCACATGGTGATTTACCAAGTACCATGCAATACCATGTCCACCGGGCCTCAAGATGGTCTGTTGCTGCAAACCTCAGCTGTTAAGGACCGAGCGCTTCTGGGAGTATTGAGTTCCTTGCCTGGAAAACCATGTGGGTATGTCTGAACATGTTACATAGTTATATGTATGTATATATATATAGCTATATATATATATAACTATATATATGTAATTATTATATATGTAGTTGTTATACAGTCATGTATATAGTTATACCCAATTATTAGGACTAGACGTCCACTATGATTATAACCATATTATGATGAGGATATGAGTGTGTGTGAAGATGGGTACCCCCAAATGGCTATATTGATACCCTCTGGTAAACATACAACAAACTATGGAACATCACCATGCTATTAATGGGTAAATCAACTATTTCTATGGGCCATTTTCCAGTTCGCAAACTGTTAGTTTACCAGAGGGTACAGAGAATAAGTGCTGACCCATCGCAGAGATCTGGTCAAATGTTTTTTCGAAAAAACAATCAGAGGAAACCATGGGTTTTTTCGCAACTGCTAGCGGGAAGATTTCCTATGCCAACCCAAACAACCAGAAACCACACCATGGCTGTGACAACCTATGGTGAAGAATCTCTAACATGGCTGGCGCTGGGGGAACACCATGCCTGAAACATGCTCTAACGATCTCGTTTCAACCCGTTACTGTCCAGTGAATCTGTGAGAGCGGATCTAAAAACATCTAAGAAACAATGGTAGGTAATGGATCCTCTGAAGTTGACTTTAACAAACCTACTAGACTATTAGCTGTTTAAATTGTGCTCGCCATAGGGGTTGAGAAGGGAATTTTGGGAACCCGGCTCTACGCCAAACTTCCGCATTGGGAAGCCTGGAATCAAAAGAATGGGGAATACGCGTCTAAGAAATCTCATGAAAATTCGATCGATTTGAAGCAGAATCTTGGGAAGTGATTTTGAGGTGTTCTAAACCGTATAGCAGAATGGGAAAAAAAATCGAAGTTTAGCGTCCACGACGACCTTCGTCACAATGCCGTGCGCAAAAGTGCTGTCTGTAGCCAGGCTTTGCAGGTAACAACGCTGTGCAGTAGCCATTTTGATCAGTTGGTTGCCTCAAAGTAGTTCGTCCTGTTCGTAACAAATGGCGGTTCTGTCGAAGCAGCGACACCAGCTTTGCCAACACCTGGCGTCACCAGGATGTGGCACCAATCCACTTCTGTGCGACGCACATTTTTCATCTGTCGATCCACTCTAAAAAGATTAGAACATACATGATCGTACATGTGTGGTATATATATATATATGTACACATACATACCCAGACGCTCAAACAATGATAAGAATGCCTGTATGTGTTTAATCGTGTATGTAGGGGGTAGCATTTTTTTGTGGGGGGACTGTATTTGCGATCAAGTATATATGGGTTTATGGTTGATGTATGCATGTATGTAGGTAGATATGTATGTAGGTTGCTAGGTATGTGTGCAGCTGTGTATGAATGCATGTATGTATATACATGTCCAAATACCGATATGGAAAAGATGGTGGTTGACCACCGTGTCATCTCTAAATAGTAAGACTAAGATATACTTAGTCCACTTGCAAGACATAAGTTCAAGGTCAGGCTGCCCAGAATGACAGAGAGAACAAACTACTGTGGGTGGTTGCGAAATCCTGCACCAGTTGGTAACTATTGATAACTATTTATGAAACACTGTAAATATTGGAATTATAATGGGATACAGTAAACCATCTACCAACTGTGCAGGATTTCTTCCATCCACAGCATGACATGGATGAGACACCCAACCACGCAAGTTTCTTCACCCATGGTGCTTGGTGGTGTGCGAACAAAACACAAATCCTTCAGCATCCTTCAGCCAAGGATCGTTCTTCAATCTTGTCACGCTCTGCCTGAGGGGCTGCATGGGCAAGGACACCAAGTATAGGGATGGTGATCCTGAAAATATCACAACACATCAAGACATATCAAAGCCTCCAAATTAGCAATTTTGAATGCACTTGTCATATTTCCCAATTTGACAATGGGAAGTCCCAATTTGTTCATGGGAACATACTTTGCAACCATCTTTACTACAATATATGAATATGTATATATATATATATTATTCATTATAGGTTTCATTTATATAAAATGGTGGTACCACCAAATCATCCATTTTAATAAGATTTTCCATTATAAACTATCCATTTACGGCTATGGCCATGGCTCAAAATCTGGACTTTGGGTATGCGGGTCAAGTCCCCATGTGGTTTGGTTATACAGTTTGGGGCCCCCGTTTAGCTAAGTTGGTGCATATAACTCCAATAACTATAGTTTATTATACCATATTTGTTTCCTAGATGCTCCATGTCCATGTATGGAATATTTACCTACAAAACTGAGCCATTTTTGGGGTGTAGGTAAATATTCTATACATGGAGCATCTGGGTTTTGGTTACTTGCCACTTTTTCGTTGGTTTTGCGATTTATCACAAATGCTTCCAGGTTCATATTTTGGCTGGATGAATCTAATCAATGGCCATTCCAGGATCCTAAATTGGAGGTACCTACCATATATAAGGCCTATATAAGGCCTATATAAGGGGATATCCCATTGATCTATATAATCTTCTGTTATTAAAAGCTCCTGAGCTATGGAGCATCTGTGGGTTCAAAAAACTGATTCGTCACCGAGCAATTGGTGAATACCCACGGATTTCTTGTTGATCAAATTCCAGTGTTTGGTACAGGATGGGGCCCCCAGTCGATAGTGGTCAGTTGCCTAAAAAAAATTGTTGAATTCTATAGTTTATGGTGGATATAACTATAGTTTTCATGGAGGTCATAATGGTTTATCAACAAACTTAGATATCTTGGGGGCCCCATCCTGTAGGATTACCGCCATGGTTTGCTCATCCCAGTGATCCCCATTTCTGTTGTTAAAAACCCACCCTGTGTTGGGGAAGAAATCATCCCTTCCCCCGTTCATATTAAACACCTAAACGAAACCATGGTTTAGTAGTGTATATATATATAGAGAGGTTTCCTGAAATAGGGGTACCCTAGTTATCATGCACTTTAATGGGATGTTCCATGCAATAAACCATCCAATGCTCGCATGAAATAAACCCCCATTAATGGAACTCCCCAAATATCATTTTTGAAAAAAAACGCAATTTTGCCTCCTTAAATGATATTAAACCCAATGGGAAGATTCACATTATTTCAACCCAATTGAGAAAAGTGGATATTTTGCCTCCCAGCACAGCAAAATGAATTTTGCCTCCATGTTGCTGGGAAGATTCACATTCTGCTGCGACACCCAATGTCTTGCCGGTTCATGTTAAATTTAATTTTCCTGGCGTTCTTTTGGACACTTTTTCTTGGGAAAAAAAAAATGGAAAAAACCAACCTTTGCTGGTTAGACAATGTCAAATTCCATTGTTCTCGGCTAAAATTCCAGTTTTTCTTGCGAAAAAAAAAACATGTTTGGTACATTTCCTGGGTTGGACCACCCCCTTTCTCCGTGAAAATAAAAGGCTCGCCTCAAGCTCAACAGCCTCATCCAAGGGTTCAGCCGCCAAGCCTGCCAGCTGCTGCTGCAACCTGGGAATGGTGAGTGACCAAGGGCCGATGAGGGTGGAATTCTACCCAACTAATGTGGATACATTGGGTTAATGGCCATTTCAGGGAAAGTGGAGGTACCTACCATAAGGATCCATAAGGGCTATGTAAGGGGTAGTCCCCGAAAATATGGTTTTCTGTGGTACTGTGGTACTGTACCCCGATTTTAGGGACCTGAAATTTCCTATGGATAATATGGGGATATAGTGGCGCTATTCAGTGGGGATGCTATATTGGCGTTCTTTTCTGAAAATGGGGTTACGGCATATGCCTATGCATAAAAAATGTTTGCGGTATATCCTTTTCTTTTCAATAGCAACCTGTTAAATTACCAGAGGGTATATCTATATTAATCCCATTATCAACCACTATTCACCCACTATCATTGATTATTAACCATCATTAACCACCAGTAACCATCCTTAGCTTACGCACATAAATGGTATTCAACATAGCCATGGAAAATCATTTCAATAGGTACATCATCTATAAATGGGTCCTTTTCAATACCAAACTGTTGGTTTACCAGAGGGTATATACATATAATACAATAACAATATAATGTGGGTAAACCAATAATAAACAATCACCCAGATCATCAATAATAACCAATAATAGCATCCCATATGCCATGGTATTATGCTATTGTAATGGAGGTTTTTTCACTATAATCATTGCCAATCTTAGATACCCTGCAAAAAATGACAAATTCTTTGCTGGTGAACGTAGATATTCCCATCAATACCAAAAGACTAGTTAGGATTAGTTTGCATCCATGTAAGATTGACCTAGTAATATGCTATATTTATGTTAGTTATCAAAGGAAGTTTAGGGGGAGAAACTTCCGTGTTACGGACTTTTAGAATGTCAGGGAAAGAGTTAGTCAAAGAAAGAGTTAGCAAAGAAAGAGTTCGTCAGGGAAAGAGTTAGTCAAAG
>Ga0126342_10002371_pt1 | contig 29241 bp, 33 predicted proteins | sample Cyp1metagenome_FD_92528 | JGI IMG/M metagenome (GOLD analysis project Ga0126342, IMG submission 92528) | Coral microbial communities from Lord Howe Island, Old Settlement Bay, Australia - Cyphastrea 1 metagenome | ecosystem: Host-associated > Invertebrates > Cnidaria > Coral ... | reverse complement strand
GGAACATCAATGGGGAACATGATGATAAAATATGATAAAATGATAAAACATCCAGTTTGGCATCCGATTTTCAAATGTGGCATGGGCTGTGAGGTATGGTCGCCATGACTTGGCCTCCATTTTTGCCTGCCTTCAAATCTTGGCATCTCTGCGGTACCTGGGCAGACTTGGCGTAGCCTCGACTTTTTTGACAGCGCCCGCAGCGCTGGAAGTAACCTGGAAGTAGCAGGAAAAAGAGCATTGCATCCCTAGCAGCAACAACGCAGCATTGCGGTAGCATTCTCCACTCAGGCAGGAGAGCTCTATCCTCTCTGGTGGATTGCAGAGACTAGTGACAATTCGCATCAGTGCAGCCAGATGCTTAGTCATCGAACGGGTTTATTTTGGACATGATCTGTGTGACTCGCTCCTGCGTTGCCTGAGGCCCGCATTGAGAACTTTCTTCACATGGAAGAAGCACCAGTGTTGGCAGGAGTGGCTGGGTGGCTGAATTGCTCGAAGTCGGCAAAGGTCAATTGACAGGATGCCGTTACTGCTGGTGGCGGTGGTGGTGGTGATGAACCAGCAACAGTGCATTGGATCATCGCAACACACCCGGATGCAATGCGCAGGAATCAGCGAGCCAAGCTGGGCGGAGATTTGGCCAAAGACATCCAGCCTCAATCTTAGCAAGCTAAACAGACCAGTGATACATCTATGGCGTTTGGCAAACTGGACCTATGGCATACCTATGTATGGCTTACACTGCTGGCACATATATAATATAGCAGTCATCATGTATTTGAGGATGTGTCCACTATGTCTAGTTAGCCTAGTTGACATGACAGAAAGTTGTTCCTTATGACATCGCCGCAGATGTCTCCTTTGATGCTGTCGACTTGAAGGCTATCATTGTCCGCATGACTTTCGCAGGTGCGCCTAGAAGCTTCAAGTTGAAGGGCAGCTTCAAATGGAGCCGTGAAGTTGGCTCACCCACAGCACCTTGGTTGCCAAGAGAGTTCTTCGGGAGTAGTAACGGGTCATGACAGGTCCATCTCAAGTTGATCTCAAAAGGTGGAACTGTGGGGATGTCTTTGGATGTCTTTGAGGCTGACTGTTTTTTTCCCTTAATCCCCTACTTATTTGTTGCACTGGGATTGCAAGACCTGTAGCCACTGCGCTTTGCGATTGGTAGATGCTGTGCGTAGAGAAGGGTTCAGTAGGAAGGTTTGGCGCGACACGCGGCATCGAGGTCCTTCACGACCTGGATTTGGAGGTGAAGCCTGGGGTCTCTTGGCTGCGCAAATCGTGGTTTTGATGTTGGGAGATTGTTGGGAGAACTTTGTGGCTTCGCCAGCCTGCCAGCTTTGCATATGTTTTGAGTATTCTACGATCTTGGGTCTTGTTATGTCTTGTTTGGCTCTTCATCGACTGAAAGATATCGTGGATGGTCCCATGGTCCCAACTTCCAATGTATCGAATGTCTTGCGGAAGTTGCCTCAGGAGCTGGTGGCCATCTGTGGCTCAGTGGGCTCCGGGCGGCTGGGTGGAAAATAACAACGGATCACGACCACAACCGACGATTCGTGTATCGTGACCTTTCAGAAAAGAAATCGCGGAAAAGTGGTTGAAACATGTTAGTTCCTGGTTGAAACATGTTGAAACCACAGGAAACCTTTCTACATCTGATTTTTCCATATTTTTCTAGTGCCAGCTTCCATAAAGCGCGCTCAGGAAGAGCACACTCCTTGAAGCCGCTTTGGGTGAACTGTATCCGGTAGAGGCCCTTGGCTCAGTGCCTGATAGAATACGGAGAAAGACTACTGTGAGTGAGCCTGGAAAGACCCAAGCCGCGCCTTCAAACTTGATGTTGAGAAATCACGTAGAGTTGCCGCAGAGGATAATTTGTTTTCTGGGTTTAGTGGACAGTTGTTTTACCAAAGTGTCTTACATTGGGCTTGTGACCCCGGAAAGGCGGGGCAACTGAAACGGTGCTCAAATAGAATGGAATACCAATACCAATATTTTCAGCAATGCTTAGCGAGGGTGAGAACGTGTTGAATTAAAGACATAGCAGAAACTTGCCTTTTTTTGCAAGCCCTGTTGTGGCAGTGTGGCAAAAAGAGCGTTCAACCAAACATTCAACCAGTTTGCATAGAGGCATAGATGGATTCGGCACTTGACGCAGTGATGTCCAGGCTGAGAATGCCTTCCTGTCAAGACCATTTGTGTGTGGATACTGCTTGGCACCTAGAGTGGTTGGGGGTTGGGATGGGCTGGGTGCCGCAAGGGCACCACCCTGCAGTATTTTTGCCTCCTGATGGGTCCTGATAGATGCAGCTTTCGTCCCTCGACCCAGGCGCTCAAGTTCCGCACATAGCGGAGGGAACCATTCGAGAAAACATCATCTTTGGCGCTCCCTTCGACGAGGTGTGCCAAAAGGGAAGTGTTGTTCTACAGATCCATTATAAACATAAAGATAATAACATATAAATCTAAATATAAATGCATAGCTGTATATATATATATATATACACACTACATATATATATATACACATCCATCCGTCTATCTATAGTCATCCTAGTTATGACCGTTCCCTTTGAATTTTTGGGAGTCCTCGACACCTTTCTCGCTGTAGTCCTTAGTGCTTCAGCACGATAGCCCACTGACATCAGTGTCAAATTCGATTTCTACTCGTCCGAATGGCTCCGAATATTGGGAGTGTGGATGTGATTGAAAAACAGCCACTCATCACTTGCATTGTCATTCAAGTCATTCAGGGCATCTTATTGGAAATGGGCTTGTAGAAGCCAACCCGTTAAGCAATGTTTTTAAAGGGGAGGTGCAATCTTTTACTGTACCCTGTTCAGGCACGCTACTGGAAGGCAATTTCCGCATCAGGGTTGGAGAGCGACCTGAAATTGCTGCCAGGTGCCATAGGGGATGCTTTGGGTTGCTTTGAGTTCGATTCGCCTATGCTTTGGGCAAACCTTTCAAGGGCAGACTGCCATGAGTCCGTTGACGCCTTTTTGAGCTGCATACTCAGAATCGCATCAGTGTTTCAAGCAGGTACATGATATCATGCGTGATGCCATAGCAGGCATTGGTTCAGGTCCATGTCACCCATTTTCAAACCGAATCCATTTCATATATGTTATGAATTGTCATGATCACTCCCAATTTCATCCAATTGTCAGTAGTTCTATCAGTTCTATCCCCATCTTTCAATGGTTGTACTGGACATCCCGGTGCCCCAATCAATCCAGCCGCAGGTGGAGATGGCGCCTTCATCGGTGCCCGGGGCATCAGCCTGTCGGGTGGACAGAAAGCCCGAGTGGCGCTGGCACGCGCGGCATACAACCCCAAAGCTGTTTCTTGGAGCACAGCTAGGAGCACAGCTACGCCATGGTTTGCCATGCCATGTTCTTTCTCTCCTCCAAAGTCTGGAGGAATGGGAGGGATAGAGTGCTGTAAGGGGGATGACATTTTGATATATTTTGATGGGATGCAGGGGTTATCAAGTTGAGACATGCCCATGAAATATGGAAGAAGACAAGCTGCGTGAAAGCTCCACAGTGCCTGAAACAGCACTGTTCACTTTGGTGGTGACCGCCCACTTTCCATCTTTTTTCTTTCACAAAATGACTGCTGGTTGCATCTCAGGAACTCTTGCTGTTGGATGTGCCTTTGCTGCAGCATTCCGGGCTTGCGTTGACAGGATCTAATGCAAGGCGCAGAAGATCGAATGCCCAGTTCCAATTCCAATTTGGAATGACGGGGAATGCACTGCACTTTGGTGACAAGCCAGGAAATAGTCACGAGATGTCACGAGTATCAATCTCACAGCTGAGACACTGAAGATTCCAAGGATCCTTTTGGCTCTGTGGACGCCCCAACCGCTGCATGGATCTTGGAGGTCTGGGATGTCCCTGCGCACAGCAAAAAGTTGCCTTGCACGTGGCATGTTGCCCCACAGGAGCTTCTGTGTGGCCCAATGGTGCAGAACCGTGCTCGAATTGTGGTGTTGCAGCCCGAGAGTGCCTCTTGGAGCAGGCCATTCATGGGGTGAGATGAGACAATACTTCTCTTTCCAATCAAATTAGAGACCAAAGTTTACAAGTACACACTGCTAGCTGCCCACCTGAAGGACAGCCAAATGGATTGCATGGGATAACTGGGAAACATGTGGATAGGATGCCTACAGAAAGGAAACAAAGCAGGCAAGGCCGCATAAATGGAATGGGTGCGGAATCGAAACAAAACTGGACTGATCAGCCAATGGCTGAGGGCACCATTTTAAAGGTAAGATATGTAAATTGATTGAAGCTGATGGCTTGACAGCTCATCAATACATAGGCAATTGATGTCGGTTTTCAGGACCCAAGTGGTCACTCCAAGTCACACCGAGGAGCGGCTTCACAAGTTCGACAGGGTTTACGTGTCTTGGCACAGGTCACAGCTGATGGAAAGCTTCCATGGCGCAAGTGGCCGAAGCCTTCCAAGGTGATTTCTGATGGACGCATTGTCACCAGTGGAACTCCTTCAGAGGCACCGAGCTTTGCAGGGAAGTTATCGGGTATGGCCGGTATGGACATAGTTGGGAGGGACGCAGTTGATTCGTGGTGCAGATGTATGCACTAGCTATGGACGAACAACTCAATGCCACCACAGCCACCCATCCAGCATTCCGAAAAGTGACTTCTCACTTCTTCAAAAAGTTGTTGGTTCTGCACAGGTCTCCCCTGCATCTTGACCCAAGCCGAACAAGTACTTGCTGCAGAGCAGACGTCGTGGAAGGGTATATTGCTGTAGGATGTTCTGTGTGGAATCAACATGCTTGACCAACACGACCCCCTCATGTCCTACATGTCCTACGTAGCAGTGGTTGCGCTTGAATTCCCACAGGTAGCTGAATGTGTTCGAGCCTCAGTCTGGAGGCAGCCAGCTTTAGGGCAGTGTCCCATAGTGTCCTGGAATCAAGGGATTTTGTTTGTTGGAATCAGCACAGACCCACACCGCCCATTCTTAAGGGAAAGCCCGTGGGTTGGAGCTCGAAACAGCTCAGGAAGAGTTCAAGCACTTGCAAAGAAGCTGTGCGGCTGAGGACCCAGCTTCCATTCAGCCTCATGGCCCATGGCCTTATCTTTTTATGCTTCCACACCATGAATGCGATGCACGATTCACATGATAGCTACAGGATCATCACAGGATGTTGAACAACGATGCAAAAGATCAATAGAGATTGCGTGTCGTTTTACTTGATGCAGCATTCTGGCCCAGTTATATAAAGCGGCGCGAAACTCACGGGCTGTTGGCGAGCAGTTCAGATGTCCTGCTTTGCTGGATTGGTTTCCTCTCCCTCACCCACCGGCTACCAAGATCGCGGCAAGGGCCGCGGACGTGTCTATGAGAACATCACCGAAACAGTGGGGAACACTCCGTGTGTGAAGATTTCGGATGCCATTTGCCCAAAGGGTCGCACCATCTATGCCACTTGGATCCACTTAATTAATTGCTGGCCACTCTGATAATCTTCTTACGGATGCCACTAAGGCAGTGGTTCGCTATTTCCAGTTGACCGAAACAGCACCTGCTAGGTGTGACAACATGAGACCCCAATGGTAGGAGGTCCTGGTCCCAAGCCCTCTTGGGATCACGATCACCGCACGAGGCCAAGTTGGAGTATTTCAACCCTTTGTCCAGCGTGAAGGATCGCTTGGCCTGCGCCATCATCGAGGATGCTGAGAAGACTGGCAAGTTGAAGCCGGGAGACACCGTGATTGAGGCCACCAGCGGCAACACCGGCATCGCTGTGGCCATGCTGTGCGCGCAGAGGGGCTACAAGTGTGTCACTGGGTCATGACTTATTCAAGGTGTCACAAGGTGTCACAAGGTGTCACTAGGCATGGGGTTTAATTAATAGAAAATAAGGCATCAAAAAATAAATATTCAAGGCATCAATTAAAAAATGTTTAAGGGATCAACAATCAAAAAGTATTTTTCCTGCGCTGGTGCAGTTTTTTTGGGCCTTTTATGCCAATTTCAAATCTTGTGGTCTTTGAATCTCCCGGTCCTCCAGTCCTCTCCTTGGTCCCCTGGTCCCTTGGTCCTCTGGTTGGTCCCTTGGTCCTCCGGTTCCTTGGTCCTCTGGTCTTCTGGTCCCTTGGCTTTCCGTCCTTTGGTGACTCTAGTGCCTTAAATCATTTTGAAGATAACCCTTAATTCAACCAACCGTAAAAAACCCTAAATCAGCCTAAATAATCCCTAAACCACCCCCCAAGCCAAAGTAAGTCTTAAACGAACCCTAAACCAACCCTCAACCAGCCCTAAACTAACCCTAAATAAACCCCAAACGAAACCTAAACAAACCTTAAATAAGTTGGAAGCGAAACCAAAATCAACTTTAAACCAATCGCAAATAATCCCCAAACCAACCCCAAATAAAGCCTAAGCCATCCCTAAGAAACCATAAACCAACCGCAAATAAACCCTAAAGAATACTTATCAAACAAACACGAACCAACCCTAAATAAATCCTAAGCAAAATTTCTTTCTCCACAAACCAACCCTACATAAATCCCAAACCAACCCTGAACCAACCAGAAAGAAACCACTGAACCAACCATTAAAAAACCGGAAACAAGACCTACGCAGACTTTAAACCAACTCAAAATAATCCCCAAGCCAACCCCTAAAGAAACCCTCAACCAACCCTAAATAATACCTAAACCAACCATGAACCAATCCCACATACATCCTGAATCAACCCTAAATAAACTTTGAGCAGCATCTACACAAATCTCAAAACCAACCCTAAACAAACCCTAAAACCAACCCTAAATATACACTAAACAAATCCTGAACCAACCCTAAATAAACAAAAGACAAACCTTCAATAGAACCAAACGAAACCTAAACCACAAAGTCTTGAACGAAATCAAAATAAACCCTAAACCAACCCTACATAAACCCCAAAAATCTTTTAATAATTTTCAATAAGACTTGAACGAAACCTAAATAAACCTTTTACCAACCCTGAACACTAAACTAACCCTAAACCAACCTAAGTCAACCGTAGTTAGACTCTAAACCAACTTGAAATAGACCTCAAACCAAGCCTAAACCAAACATAAACAAACTTTAAACAACGTAAGTTTCAAAGCAAGCATCGAAAACAAAAGGTTCGAACTCCAAAGTGTTGCAGATGCTGTCGAAACGGCAGCATCGAGCCCTGCGAATGCTCGATTTCCAGGTCCAATGTCCTGCAAAAACCTTACGGGCGAGAGGCTCCACTTCCAAAACGATGCAAATACCACAGAAATGCTTGGTTTTGTCTCCAAACTGTTGCAAGGGCCATATAAAACAAGGGATTCCAGGTGTTTTGTTTTTTTTGGGGGGATGCCTTAGATATTTATTTTTTGACCCCCACGGGAATATTTTTTGGATGCCTTAAATATATTATTTTTTGATCCCTCACCCTTGGTCACTATGCTTCTCTCCAAGTATTGGTGGCGGGGAAAAGGAGGAAGCTGGGAAGCCCCTTGGGGTCTGGCACCCAAAGATGGCAAGTTTGAGGTGATCACCATGGCTGAGCCCTTCTCCATCGAGCGCCGCAAGCTCATGCGATTTATGGGCGCCAAGGTGGGCCGCAGTGATGTTGAGACCGTTCCCAGAAGTTTAGGCCATTCAGTTTAGTCTATGAGGGGATCAAAGCCACTCTCTGGGCATTTCTGGACAGTGTATATCTGGAACCAGGGCTGGTTTATTTTCATGTGAATTGGATGGTTTTGGGCCAGGTGATCATCACCCCAAAGGCCGGCAAAGGCAGCGGCATGGTGGCGAAAGCCAAGGAGTTGGCTGAGAAGCACGGCTGGTTTCCTGGCAGATTTGAAATTGATACCCGGCGCTGGTACTGTACCTGGTATAAACCGCGGTTCGTTGGGTTTGAAGGTTTGTTGGGGTGCTGCCCAGGATTGTACTATATTGGTTATGTTACCTGCATCCTGTTTTAGCGCCTCGCATCTCGCATGGTAACCTTCCCATGGGAATAATTTTTGGCCGCAGTTTTCGGCCAGGTTTTTGTGCCGCCAGTTCGAGAACGAAGCCAACGTGAAGTTTCACTATGACACAACTGGCCAGGAGAGAACCGAGAGCATGTGTCCGCTCGACTAGCAACAAAATGAATCGGTGTTCTTGAGCATTGTAGTGAGGCATAGTTCTGAGTGTATGTTCAAATCATCAAGAGTTTCGTGTCACAATTTTCCCAGGAGATCTTGAACGACTTTGAGGGCATGAAGTTGGATTATTACGTCCTGGGCTACGGCACGGGTGGCACCTTTGCCGGTGCTGGGAAGGCGTTGAAGGAGAAACGTCCGGGCATCAAGATCTGCCTGGGCGAGCCGGCGGACGCTCCATTGGTCCAGTCGGGCACCAAGAGTGAACGCAACGATGACGGCAGCGCCACCGGATCCCACCCGGCCTTTAAGCCACACCCCATCCAGGGCTGGACACCGGACTTCATCCCATTCATTACGGAGAAGGGCATTGCAGCCACTGGCTATGATGAATATGTGCTGATCCCAGGTGATGCTGCCATTCAGATGAGCCAAATGTTGGCCAAGACCCAGGGAATCTTCACTGGAATTTCTGGAGGTGCCTCCATGTATGCCGCAGTTGAGATGGCCAAGAAGGCTCCAGAGGGGTCTGTTTTGGTGGCCATGTTGGCAGACACCGGTGAGCGATACCTGTCCACTCCTTTGTTCGCATCCATCAGTGCAGACATGAACGAGGAGGAGCTGGAGATCTCCAAGTCTACTCCAAGCTTCCAGCTCTAAGCCACGGCCACGAGACTCGTTGAAGCAACTCCTGCGGATTGGAGGAACTTTTGGGCAACTCCCAGCGAGTGCCATTTTGTTTTTCTTGACTGTGGCCACAGGGGCCTACAGCTGCGAGAACTTCAAGTTTTTAGCTATGCAGAAAAGGGGTGCGACAGCGGATGTCATGTTGTTTCGCTTTGTTTGATTTGTTTGCACATTCTGTTCGTCGCTGGTTGCTTGTGATTTGGCCATGGATCAATACTGTACCTATAGAAATTATATAGAAATTATATAGAAATTATATAGAAATTATATTGACAATTGAAGGCATACCTGTTTTTAAGTGGATCGGATGAATATCGGATGAATATCGGATGAATCTCCGTAAATCCAAGCGATTTCGACGCCAGGAGTCGGTGGAGGTTACGCCCGTGGGCACCCAGGATGGCAAGGAGCAACGCCCTGCCGCCATCAAGAGCCAGCCGGTCCCAGCGACAACGTTGCGAGAGAGCCACTGGGGCTGCATGGAAGCCATGGATTTGCCAAGCATGATATTGGGATGTTGGGGTTTGTTGAGGTTTGTTAGGCTACTCTGCACCACACAGTTCATGTACCATTATAAATTATGGATTATAATGGATTATATAATTATGGATAGTTGCAATTTTCGACCATTTGCGTGCCAGGTTGTAGTTTGCCACATGGGACACCTTTAGGTGCGCACGCGCCAAGGCGAAGCCGAAGGCCGACCCACTTGGGACATGACGATGAAATATGCTGCCATCGGTAAGTGGCGGATGCCTGGCGGAGCCGAGTGCCAGGCTTGCCAGACTTGCCATGTGGGGCTTTACCTGGGTTATCTTGGTTTAAAAATCGGCGTTTGTCTCAAAGATCTCAAAGAGCCAAGGAACTTGGGAAATTCGATGATTTTCTTTTCCCTGGTGCTGTTCCTCTACTTGCTTCTTGGATTTCTTGGCACGAGAGTCCAAAGTCAGAGATGGCGATGGATCTTTTTTGGTCGACGGGTTCCGACGGGTTCCGATGAGGCTGTGTGACCTTTCGCTGGCCAATTGCACCAATGCATTGGCAATTGACCCTGATGTAGCATCTTGGCGGAGAACTTGGTGGAAAACTTCCGCATCTCACAGCGTAAGTGCTCTTGAGTTGGAGGTTCCTAGACATTTTTTGATCCGTTTGCTATTGTTTCCTTGTTCTGCCATGCTTTGTGGAGCAAGAGGGACACAACTGAGGCCACTGGTGGGTACTTTAGTGGCTATTTGTCCGCCCCTGAGTTTTTTGCGCAATGAGACGCTCCTATTGGGAAGCGAAATGAAAAGAAGAACGAGTTTCTACTCTACATCTAAAAATCTTCATCTCAATGGCAGGTTTTGGCTGGCCATGGGTACGATTTCTCTCTTCATTGGATGGTATTTTGGAGCAGGCTCTGGCTGTGGAGATTTTAGAGGAGGGTCAAAGAGGAAAGGAATCTCACACCTGATGATCCCTACATGATGTGGAGAAAGAGACGCACGCGCACACACACACAAACATCCCATTTATGATTCCAATCGCAATCATTTTCACGTTTTTATCCATACCCATACATATATGCACACATACTCACATATGCATAGGCACATACAGACATACAGACACACAGACATAACATTACATACATTGCATGACATTACATAACAATACATAATAATACATGATTACACTACACTACATTACACAAGAGGACATTACATTACATGATGTTGCATTGTATTGCATTGCATTGCATTGCATTGCATTGCAGACACATGCACACACACAATATCAATATCAATATCTGTATGTGTACCTACATATTAATATATATACATATTATATGTATAATTTGTGCCTGCACTGTGTTGGGATCACTGATCACTGGATCACTGGATCGGCCAGCCTTCACCCTGCGGATCTCGGCCAAAATCCACAGTGATGTGATCAAACGACTCCTCCATGCTCCCATTGCCACTCCGCCGCAGCCCAGGTTTTTTCTTGGTTTATCTCAGCAAAAGATGGAGTTAAAAGATGTTAAAAGTACTTTTAAACACCATTCAACACCTGAGAAATGGATAAGAGCAGGGATGACAAACACATTTGAAGATTTACAGAGCCAGCAACAAAGGGGCAGTCCCCAAATGAGGGTTTCCAAGCCCTGATTTGATGGTCCATCCCTGCGGCTTTTGGGATGCCCAACAGCATCCAACAGCCATGATTGCACCCTCAGGATCGGTTCTTTGACAAACACCCTGTGGGTCGTATCATGAACCGACTGACCATGGACATGGCCACCATTGACCTCTACTTGTTCATGAAGATATCTGGAAGCATCATGATCCTCTTCCAGAAGCTTCGCTGAATTTTGAGCTTTGAGATTGTCAAGTGTAAGGGATTTTCTTGAATGAGGAGGTTTTGAGCCTGCGCATTCATCATGCTGTATTAAATTCTGATGCAAATGCTGAGTCTTGTTTCCTTTCACATTGATGCATTTCCATGTTGCTTTTGCTGAGCCTGCCAAGGACGATGGTTCCTTTGGCATACGTTCACTCCATTATGCCACTGTCGATGACAGCCTTGTCTATCCCTTTCTATTACGTGGTGGCGACATTGTACCTCAGATACCAGAACACCACTGTGCCGCTGCGCTACTGCTTCAAGACCCAGTCTTCTCGAACTCAAAGCTATTTATCAGATGTTCCTCGGTCGCACGGCATGTCGCACTGCTATTTGGTGATGTTCGCTGATGTTCCCTGATGTTCCCCGTGCATGGAACATCCCTGTCAGGTGATGACGAATACGGTGGTGGTGCGCGGCTTCGGAGAGCAGAAACGGCTCACCGCGGAGTATGCAGTCGGGGCCTTGGACTCCGTGGTTTGCAGAACTTATGTGGGTTTGTCTGAAAAGAGGCTACCCGCAGTTCCAGTGGATCATCATGATTTTCCATGATTTTCCCATATCATCCCCATTAAATGGCAATTGAGGAGTAAACCCCAATTTCGGGCACCCCCATGTGGCCACTGCGAAAAGGTCGCCATTGATTGCTCCTCGAAGGCCGGAACTGTGTGGTGCCCATTGCAGCTTCGTTTCAGCAATCGCTGAATTGCCAGGCAGACCTCACAGATGATCGGCTCATGAAACGTTGGTTGTGCAATCGCGTGAATTACCTCTGGACTTTCTACAATTCAGAGTCTTGGCCCATCTTGGCTCAATGGATCGATGTCTTGGTGGTCCTTCCACAGCCTCTGCATCTTGAGATAGATGAGAGGGGACGGCGCTTGACCTACAAACCTTGGGTTTCAATCTTTCCAACTCTGTGTTCCTCATTCCTCACCCATGGCCAAGTATGATCTGAACCCCGGGAAAGTCATTTCCGAGGTGGCATATATTGCTGGTTTGTACAACTGCGTTTGGATGGGCCCTGGCACCCTGGGAATCGCTCTCACCAACCTCCTGCTGCTTGAGATTCTTGCTTGCACAGGGGCCAGAGAAAGGGAGGCTAGTGAGCTTTTTGGCAAGCGAGTGGGTAGTGGATGAAAGCTTATGACTTGAAACTTATAGCTGTTCGGCCCAGTCGCGCCACTCATCAAGCTGTAGCTGTTTAGCTGCCCAGGTCCATGATCGAGCCCAGCCTGGACATGATGGCGGGTGCCCTCTTTGAGCTCATTGCTTTGGCGCGTGTGGACGAGTACACAGAGGCAGGGTGGAGGTCAGAGACTTCCTCCCAACATCTTAAAGCACAGGTTGACAGGTCGTGGCTTTCCAAGCAATTGGCGCAACTTGACTCTGCTGTGCACCCCCCCTTTCAGGCCTACCCCCAAATTGTTGGGAGGGCATTTCTATTCATTTCTGCCAAAAAATGTCAGAGGTTGCCCCATTTCCTCAGCCCAGCGCCGGTCCAGGTTTGCCAAGAGCAAGCTATGAGGCGCGTGGAGGACTTCCACTGATCCAATGAGCTTCATGGAACGTGTTTCTGGTTATGTAGACAATGTAGACTGTTGATGACTGTTGATGACTGTTGGACTTTATGGTTCAACGTGGTTCAACTTTATTGATGCTACTTGTTGCAAGTTGTGCGACTTATCCTCTCATAAACTGAGTCTCCCAACACCTCCTTGGTATTGACTCATTGGCATGGAGTCCAAATTAGCAAAGTAGCATTCTTTTCGAATTCTTGTCGTTACGAGGGCACAGCAGCGCGCGGATTTAAGACTTCGGCAGGACACAAACATTCGGAACCATTCAGTGCGATATTTGAGGAAAGAGCAAGCAAGCCTGACCATGAAAGCAACTTGATTGCACACCACGATTTTGAAAAAATGCGTTTGTTGAAGCGGTCACCTGCTGATGCTTTTGAACTGCAATGTTGAGGTGGTGGGAGAAGAGGTCCAAGTCTTTGCGAAGCTTGGCAGAAGGCAGATGTCAGCAGCTTTGGGTTCAGCAGCTCAGCTCGCACTGAGGAATGGGCATCAGCTGTTGCAGTCCAGAGATGATGGTCGAGCTTTGGTGCTGGCCAATCGCAGTGACTACATGGCACGGTTTCAGGACGGCTGCGAAGCATTGCATTTAAAGGATCTTACAGGCCCAAGTGTTTAGCAATGTCAAGTTTCTAATTGAGACGCACGGTCTGTCAACGGTGTTGAATTTAGCCGTTTTCGGAATGCTGCTTTGCAAATATTGAAGTTCCGCGGCTGAATGCTCGAACGTGCTCAAACAAGAGAACACATATGCACATCAGGATGGAACGAAGCACGGAAAGCTTTAATCAAATTGGATTCATGTTTGCAGCACAAAACACGCCACCAACAACAGCAGGCAAAGCAGAGATGGAAAAAAAAACTATAATCTGGCCAAGACAGCAATCCCACAGCCTGGCTTTGGCACCATACCTTTGCATTTGCAAACCTTCCTTGTAATATCTTTGCACCGGGGGCTTATGGGTGCATATTCCCAGGATGCTGGGTGCTTGGCGGTCCTGCGAGAGGTTGTGGGAAGGGGTCCATCAGATGATGCGCTGGTCTCTGCATTGAGACGGTCAGGTGGGGATCTGGCCGCAGCAGCGAACATCATCCTGGATGCGCCTGCTGTCAAAGAATCGCGGCCTCCGGCCTTTGCATTGAAGCCATTTTCAGGCTCCACCATCATGCTGGATGACGATGGTGAAGGTGTAGCCTCCAAGCCCGCGTCGCCAGTTCCTGTCCCTGCCACACCTGCGCCTGCTGCAACCCCAGCTCCGCCGTCTGGCAATGCAGCGGGCGGCGCAGCGCCCGGCAGTTTCCTCAAGATGATGAAGGTGAAACAGGAGGAGCCCGAGCGGCCCAAGAAGAAAGCACGAACCTCGCAGGGACCAAAATCAGAGCCATCAATTTCCAAGACCAAACGTAGCTGCAACGTGGAGTGGGCCTTGAATCTGGGTTCCTTGGAGGTGATGGCCTACAGCACCATGAAGCTGGAGGGAGGCGCCAGTTTCCAAGGAGAAGATGGAACTATGGGGCCACTGCTTCGCAGCGGTGGGCGCTTGGAATTGAAGTGGGCAGTGGAAACCAAGACGGGCAGGCCGGGAGTAGGAATGGGAAAGGAGACTGGTCAAGTCCATTTCGAAGTGAACGGCAAGACTGTTGGGAAGTTTCCAAGCTGGACCTCCAAGGCGCTAGTGCCTTTGCTTGCAAGGAAGTTGATTGATGCAGAGGCAGTGGTGGGGAAAGACCCACCTCGGGCCCTGGATTTGGGAACCAACATCCCAGTCTTGGTTTACATCTCCTTGAGGTCTTCAGCCTTGCGCACCCCTGGTCAAATGCAAAGTCTTGGCAACCAGGAAGGCGCCGGAAAGAGTAAAGCCAAAGGGCAAAAAGCCGTGCAGAAAGCGGAAGATGATCGAGAAGTGCAGCGCAAAGCAACCAGCATGTTGCTTGAAAAGTTGCAGTTGAATCGTCCTCGCAAAGCTGTTATGGATGATGTGCCAGAAGGCACCAGTGAAAAGACCTCAAGAGAAAGCACAGGCAACAATGCTGGGAATAGCAACCCAATGGCAGAGGAGGATGCCGAAGAAGACGTCGAAATGTCCACTGCTGCAGCTGCTCAGCTGGGACGTCAGGACCACTTGGAGAGACACCATCTGCCAGGCATCCTGCTGCCTGATGGAGTCTTTGAGACGACGCTGCGTCCCTACCAGGCGCAGGCAGTGTATTGGATGTGGCAGCGGGAAAATCCAACTTCAACCCTGCCATCCCATTTCAAGAGGTCAGGTCTGCATGATTCCAGCACTGCTGCGACATGCAGTACGAGGGCAGCACCATCTTCGCCAAAAACATCAGAACGACAACTTCACCCCATGTGGGATGAATACGAGCTTCCAGAAGTGACTGGCCCATTGCCCAGCAGCAGTGGCCGGGAGTCGGCACGTTTCCTTTATTATCATAGGACCACCGGTGCCTTATCCTTAGACTTCCCGGATGCTGCTCTCGCTCATTGCCGTGGAGGCATCTTGGCAGATGACATGGGCTTGGGTAAGACAGTGATGTGCCTCGCTTTGATGGCGTTGGATTTGGGAGACCTTCCCACAGCCAGATCCGCAGCTCCTGAGCTTCGGGCCCTAGAAGAAGCTGAGCCATTCAAATCCAAGGGCCTATTTCCAGGCCAGCAGGGCCAAGACGATGGTGTGGGCGGGGTATTGGTGGTAGCACCCTTGTCGCTGATTAGGCAGTGGCAATCTGAAGCGCAGAAACATTTCAGCAGCTCATCCTGTCCCAGCCTCTACGAGTTTCATGGATCAGCTCGAAAGATTTCGACTGAGGAGCTCAGAAACTATGGCATCGTAATGACCACCTACAACACCTTGGCCTCCCAGAACGATGACTCGCCACTCTTCCAACTGTACTGGAGAAGGATCATTTTGGACGAGGCTCATGCTATCAAGAATCGATGCAGTCGACAGGCGCAAGCTGCTTTTCAGCTCAGAGGATTCTGCCGGTGGTGTGTCACAGGCACTCCTTTGCAAAACAGCGTCGAGGACGGGGAATTGATGTTGGACCATCATTTTGGACCTTCATGTTGACATATGTTGACACTCTTCGCCTGTCAGACATTTCCATGGGCTACTTAATCACTAAGAGCAGCAATTTTCCATTTAAATTGATTTCATATATATATATAATATAGATTCCATTGATTTTCCTGCCTGGTTTTGCTGTCAACAGTCATAAGTCCAGATCAATCTGCATTGTACACCAAGGAGTCCCTCTTTCCCACACATGACTTTGTGAGTGATTGTCCTTTATTGTCCTTCATGTTCTGCTTGTTCGTGAGCTCATTTGCAGATAGGCTAGGTGCGCTGGATAGGCTTGATGACCATGTTGTCCCTTCAGTGTTTTAAAATTGTGGGTTTGCAGCAGCTATCCACACAATGGTTTAGCCAAACGCATCTCGCATCTCGCCATACATGTTAAAGAGGTATAGAGGTATGGATCAGTTGGTCACCTGTATCCCTGTTTCAAAGGTAAAGCAGCTGTGCGGGAGTTTTTGCCTCCCTCTGGGAATGCAGGGGCAAGCAGAGTCTCTGACTGCTATACGATCAAAATTCCATGAGCCACACAATTGAAACACGCAAAACTTGACCGCACTGTTGCTTGTCAAGAGCTGGCCACCAGGCAACACAATCGTAAGGAGCGCAATGATCAAGAAGCACGAAGGCAGAGCACATGGAAACGTGATGGATGCTTACCATGTCTTGTCGTGATTTTCAGAAGATATGTTCCAGCTTCTGAGTAATTGTCCCCGGACAGACACGCAAGCATTGCAGGTCAATCGCAAACCGCACTAGCACAACAGAAGCCCACGCAGCAACAGCAATAGCAACAGCAACAGCAACAGCAACAGCAACAAACAACAAACAACAAACAACAACCAACAACCAAAAAACAAAAACCAACAACAACGACGATGACGACGACAACAACAGCAAGAACAGCAACAAAAACAACAACACATGAGTTTTTTTTTTGTCATGAGTTAGTTGATGTTGGTCGTGTTTGAACATGTTTAACACCCAAAGTTCAGAACTGTGAGGAGCTCTTTTCAGCCATTCGTTTCTTGCGTGTCGAGCCGTGGTGTGCCTGGCCGACCTGGCGTCAGTCGGTCTCCATTCCGCTGGACAAAGGGCGGCAGGGCGACTCTGAGGCCATGGCCGAAGCCCTGGACACGGCGCGGCGCATCGTGACGCCGCTGATCATCCGACGGACCAAAAGCACCGTGGATCCCAACACTGGAGAAGCCTTGCTGCGGCTACCAGCCAAACATGTCCATGTGCACCGTTTACAGCTGTCCCTGGCAGAACGCGATTTCTATGAGACACTATGGACCAAGGTGGGGATGTGGGGCTCCAGGGCACTTAGTGTGATTCCACCAGGCTGAGGATTATGGGCCAGGGTCAAACTACAGCCTTATACCATCTTACTTTTTGTAGTTTATTTTTACCAAAATTTCATCCATTGATCTATGGGTTTATCCATCCATCATTTATCTGTTTCATTTGAACTAACATCGCATAGCCTGAACAAAAGGTTCGGTTTTCCTGGGTCTTTGACAAAGAATGGGCCCCATGGAAATCAGCTTTTGAGATCTTTTGAGGCCAAGACGCAGTTTGACACCTTCGTCGCTGCTGGGGAGGTCTTGTCAAAATACACTCACATCTTGCAGTTGATCTTGAAGCTGCGGCAGGCCCTTTGTCATCCCTTCATGGTCTTTGCAAGGGAGAGCACCAAAGATACAGATCTGCAGGAGCTGGAGAAGAGATATTTGTTGGATGCTGGAGGCGATCAAGTCTCAGAAGCCTTTGCAAACCAGCTATGGGAGGAGATCAAAAATGGTCAGTTGAGTGATTGTGCCATCTGCTGTGATGCTCCTCAAGATCCCACTATGACGCCTTGCGGTCACATCTTTTGCCGTGAGTGCTGCTTTCAGATCATCCAGAAATTCAAGGGCGAGTGTCCGATTTGCAGACGTACTGGCATCAGCAAAAAGAACTTGACCGTGTTGCCCGGCGCTTCCCGCTTCCCCGCGCAGCTCATGGCTAAAGCCTCTGGTGGTTCTGGAAATTCGGCTGAGGCTTCGCACTACAGCACCAAGATGAAGGAGTTGATGAAGCTGTTGAAAACTGATATGGCGGAAGGACACCGGGCTGTTGTGTACAGCCAGTTCACTTCCTTCATGGATCTGATTGGCAGTGCCCTAGATGCTGAAGGCATTGATCAGAAGAGATTTGATGGATCCCTCAGCTTGGATCAGCGAGCTGCATGTGTAGCTTGGCTGGCCGAAGAAACACCAGGCCGCTCGGGGGCGAGAGTGCTCCTGGTGTCTTTGAAGGCCGGGGGCACTGGTTTAAACCTGGTGGCTGCCTCTAGGTTATACCTCATGGACCTTTGGTGGAACCCAGCTGTGGAGGAGCAAGCCATTCAAAGAGTGCACCGCATTGGACAGAAGCAGGAAGTGCACGTCTACAAATTCGTAGTGGAAGATAGCATTGATATCGATCTTCTGGAGTTGCATGGTGCCAAAGAAAGGCTGTTGGAAGATGCCCTGAGAGGGGGCAGACACAGTGAGACTGCGGGGAAGCTGACCATGGATGACCTGAAGCGTTTGTTCAATCCCTGTCGTTCCTCTTTACGCAACCTGAAGAACTCTGGTGCCGAGCTCAAAGCCGATCTGGAGCCAAGGGCCCGGGCCACTGATGTGGTCATCCCTGACGCTCCTTCGGAAGTTGCGTCGGCAGCACCAGGGGATGATGTTGCAGTGGAGTCAAGGATTGATGATCGGGAACTCCGGGGACCGGTCCAAGTTCAGAATGAGCAGATCCAGGAGCAACCTCTGGTGGCTTGTTGGGATGCTGCTGGGGACCTGCTTGAAGAGTCAAGCCACAGATCTGTAGAGACGGCTGTGCAAGATAGCTGGACCGCAGAAATGCCGCAGGATGTGGTTATGGCTGTAGCTGGAGATGAAGCAACAGCGACGTTTTCACCGGGGGATAACTTCGACTGTCCGAAGACACAGGAGCAGCCCCTCGTGGCAGCATGGGAAGCTGCTGGGGATCTGCTGGAGGGGGCCTCGAGGGACTTTGGTTTCGGTGAGGATGACATCTCGGATAGCGAACTCCTTGCAGCTTGCCATGCTGCCGAAGCTTATTTGGTGCAGAGTATGGAGGGGTAACGCGAGCTTGGCTCTTTCTAGCCATCGTAGATCCATCAACTGCACCGCAGCAACAAAAAAGGGCCGTTCAATGCCATTCAAATGAGCTTGTGCCAGCATGGTCTTTTGATTTCTTTCATGTTTTGAGATCCGGTGTCTGCCTGAACGTGCGGTATAGGACCCAGTGCCAGTGGATTACTTTTAGAGTTTTGGGGCCCAAACTGGTGAAACTGAACGCTATTTATTTGTCAGGAGCTCTGCTCAACTTGCTACGATTTGAGCCACGTGCCCAGCTTGCACAGCATCGTTGCAGCCAACGATGCCAGTGGCAATGCGTGGCTTGGCAAGAATGGAGCCATAGTAGCCCTTTGAGATGCACAGCACTGGTTGCTTTCAGGTTCTTTTATATATTTTATTGGTACTTCAGACTCATTCAGACTCATTCCGATTCTACATTTTGCATCTTTTTGCCAAATTTCTAGTTGCAACAGATGCATGCGGCATGCCTCAAATTGGCCTGCCAGAAATCGGTCTTTGAGGGTCAAGACTTCGCCACACCGCAGCTCCACAGGCTCAAAAGGCGTCGATCGTCTCAGTCTCCGGTGCGTTGCCAATTTATTTCGAGCAGAGCTCATGAAGTCCAGATCACAACTGATGTCCCCAAGGGTTGCAGCCCTGGTGCTGCTGTTGGGCTTCACGGGCTTCTACACTTTCGTCCTCGGCTCGCCACGGGCAAATCTTCCAAGGCAGGACCCAGAAGCTAGCGGAGTCAATGGAATCAACGGAGTCAAAGGAGAAGGAAATAGTAAAGATGCAGCCGATGCAATTGGCAAAAGCCAAACTTTGGCCCATTGTTTGGGCTTTGGTGCAGCCCTGTTGGCACTGGCCAAGAGCTTTGCGAAGGCAGTCCCTTTGCGAGGAAAGCGTGGCCAGGCGGTGAGGTCAACACCTTCAAGTGGCTTTGGAGGCCTTTGGAGGTCTGGACCCTTGTCATCAGGTGGCTCCAGTTTTCTTGGCTCATCCATGGCCGGATCAGTCACGGTGGCTGCGCCAACTGCGCCAAAGCGCGGTGCTCTGTCGTCCATGACCATGATGTTCGAACGTTTCAATGAGAAGGCCATCAAATCCGTGATGTTGGCACAGGAAGAATCGCGACGTCTCAATCACAACTTCGTGGATGTGGAGATGCTGCTGGTGGGCGTGATTGCTGAGAACTCCAGCATTGCTGCGAAGGTCATGAGAAAGATGGGGGTGCAGCTCAAGGATGTGAAAAGGATCATTCAAGAGCAATTGGGCCAAGGAGAGGGGCCTGTGAAGGTTGAAATTCCCTTCACTCCAGAAGCGAAGCAGATCCTTGAGAATTGCGTTGCAGAAGCGCAGAGCTTGAATTCCAATGCGATCGACACTGCGCACATTTTGCTAGCTCTTTGCAAGGACCCTTCAGGAAAGATTCAGAAGCTGGACAGTGCTTTAAGCCATAAGTTTTTGGTAGGGTTGCTTCAGTTACTTGTTTCATTTAATACATGTTTTCCGGAGAGTGTTCCACTTGGAAAAACCGAGTTGCCATTGTATATGCATTGCGGATGCTGAGGAAGTGCCTGGAGAAGCTCAATGTGGATGCGAAAAAGATCCCTGAGGAGATCATTAAGGAACTCCAGGACAAGGATGAAAAGGTGGCTGCTACTCAACAAGCCAAAGGAGGTCCAGGTGCGGGTCAAAACAATTCAAACCGTCCCAAAGTGTTGCAGTGTTTGTGGAAGGAAGGCTAGATTGGCTTTAGGTCTGCATGAGGGGATGTGCACATATATTATATTCAATATGCAGATGTTCGTTGCACACCTGCGCGTATGTCGTATGTGAACAGCATTTTGTTGGTCATAGATGGCCGTTGTCTGCTGGCACCAGGTGGCAAGAACGCCACGCTTGAAGAGTTTGGACGCGATTTGACCAAGGCAGCAGCTGAGGGCATGATGGATCCATTGGTGGGCCGTGAGGCCGAGATTGAGAGGACCATTCAGATCTTGGCCCGGCGCCAGAAGAACAACCCAGTTCTCATTGGTGAGCCCGGTGTGGGCAAGACAGCCATTGCCGAAGGCCTGGCCTACAAAATTGCCACCTCAGATGTGCCAGAGATGCTCGAGGGGAAGCGCATCGTTCAGCTGGATTTGGCCATGTTGCTGGCTGGCACCAAATACCGAGGTGAATTTGAGGAGCGCCTGAAGAATGTCATCAAAGAGGTCTTGGACTCGGAACGAAACATCATCCTGATGATTGATGAGATCCATACCTTGGTGGGTGCTGGTGGCACTGGTGATGGTGGTGGAGGTGGTGCCATTGACGCTGCCAACATCATGAAACCGGCCTTGTCCCGTGGAGAACTTCAGGTCATTGGAGCCACCACCAATGAGGAGTACCGCAAGTACGTTGAGAAGGACAAGGCGCTGGAGCGACGCTTTCAGCCGGTGAAGGTGCCGGAGCCCACGGTGGAAGAGACCGTGCAGATTCTGAAAGGCTTGGCCCGGAAGTACGAGGCACATCACAAGTTGAGGTACTCGGAAGAGGCCTTGGAGGCTTGCGTCAAGTTGGCCTCGCAGTATGTCCAGGATAGGTACCTACCTGACAAGGCCATTGATGTGATGGATGAGACAGGTGCCAGGGTCCAGCTGAGACAAAATGCAGACATCCCACAGGAAGCCTTTGAGGCCAAGAAGGAACTGCGGGAGATGGAGGCGAAGAAAGAAGATGCAGTCCGTGCTCAGAACTACGAAGCTGGGGAGTGCTTGGCTAACGGTTTCGTTTGCCCTTATTCAGACTTATTCATTTTTATTTAGCTTCATCATCATTGGCGTTTTGACATCAAATACATTACTAATGAAGGACTTGTATGCATACATAATCATATATGTACATATCATACATAAACAATATAGTATATATTTATATATGTCGAATTGAAATCGAAGTATATGTAATATAACACACACATATATATATATGATTATGTAAAAATAAGTCAATGATATATCCCGCACATATAGTACAGATCCCAGCTGTCATAGGTTGTAAGTGCGACTCAGGAAGAGGCAGGCAAGTGCAAGGAAGAGGAGATTAAGCTGAAAAAGAAGATCCGAAAGTTGATCAAGGAGGCAGAAGAGCGTCCGGAGGAGCCTGAACCTACGACTGCTGGGGCAGTCCAGGCAGCAAGTGCTGCACCTGTGGTGCAAGAAACGACCACAGTAGTTGAGGAAGAGGAAGAAGAATTTGTGGAAGAAATTCCTGTAGTCCTTGAAGCAGATGTGGCCCAGGTGGTCTCCAAATGGACCGGTGTACCTGTGGAGAAGGTAAGCAGTGACGAGTCTGCCAGGTTGGTCCAGTTGGAGGAGATCTTGCATGACCGGGTCATCGGTCAGGAGGAGGCCGTCACTGCAGTGGCCAAGGCAGTTCGCCGTGCACGCTCAGGATTGAAGAACCCGAATCGGCCCATTGCGTCCTTCATTTTCTGTGGCCCTACGGGTGTTGGCAAAACCGAGCTGTGCAAGGCCCTTTCTGCGGCCTACTTTGGAAAGGAAGATTCGATGATCCGCTTGGATATGAGTGAATTCATGGAAAGGCACACCGTCTCCAAGCTGATTGGTAGCCCACCTGGCTACGTTGGATATGATGAGGAAAGCCAGTTGACGGATGGAGTGCGCCGCCGACCTTACAGCCTCGTGCTCTTTGATGAGGTGGAGAAGGCTCACCCCGATGTTTTCAACCTTTGCTTGCAGATTTTGGAGGATGGTCGCCTGACAGACTCGAAGGGTAGAACTGTTTCCTTCAAGAACACCCTCATCATCATGACCTCCAACGTGGGTGCCAAGAACATTGAGAAGGGCTTGCTGGGTGGTGGAGGTCTGGGTTTCTCGGGCTTGGAGGATGATGTCGACACCTCCAGCTACCAAAGGCTGAAAACCGTGGTCCATGACGAACTCAAGAACTTTTTCCGACCAGAGTTCCTCAACAGATTGGATGAGATCATTGTGTTCAAGTCTCTCAACAAGCAGGAAGTGGCACAAATTGCAGAATTGGAGTTCAAGAAGGTCTTCAAGCTCACCACTGAGAAGGGCATCAAACTTTTGTTGACCGACCGGTTCAAAGTCAAGGTGGTGGATGAAGGATTCAATCCGGTCTATGGAGCACGTCCACTGAGACGTGCCATCACCAGACTCTTGGAGGATCAACTGGCCGAAAGTTTCTTGGAGATGCCGGCCACGGAGGGCGAAAATGTCATCGTGGACTTAGACAACGATGCACAGGTCCGAGTCCTGAGACAACAGGAGGAGCCCGAGTTAAACGGCCAGTCAACGGAGTCTGAGTCCACGCCTACCAAGGTTGCTGAGCCCACCGCGGCATAGAACTCCACACTGTTTTGATCTTTCCATGTGTTGAAAAAGAGCCAAATTTTCGATCAGTGGTTGAGAGTTGCTCTTGGTTGGAAGCGCTTGAGCATGGACATTTCAGCATATTTCAGCAATGTCAGCGTCAGTTGTTTGTCAGCCCATTTGACCGACTTGACTTGCAATGGCTTTGGACTGAGGAAAGCTATTGCTGAAGAGCTCTGCAAAAGCGCTCGAAGCTTCATGACAGCTCTTTGTTTGAATTTAAAGTTTGAGAGAAGCTTGGAAACTCCCACCATTATTATTCAACATTCCCTCTAAAGCCGTCGCAAAAAACAGTCTTACTGCATAGTTCGACGGCAAGCAGTTGCTCTTTGCCAAGGCAAGCAGTTTTGCAGCACCACCACAGGTCAGCTAGTGGCTGCCGTGGAGCCCATTTTCTCAATCGGAATCCAACCCAAACCGACATTGGAAGACATGGCCCAAACATATTCAAACATATTATATAATAAAATATATCCAAACATGACCTGAGATGATCCAAGGGTATCCAGGCATAGCATGGCATACCTTAGTTGTGCATGGTTTTGTCCGAAGATCTGGCACTTAAAATTCCAGAGAATTATGATGGATCGCATTCTGGATCATCACGGATCATTCTGGATCATCATCATTTTCCCATACTTTTCATTACTTTTCCGATGTTTTTCCATGGCAAGGCAACTTGAAAGGGGTCTGCCGCACTGCCACAACAGCCAGGTGGTGTTGGAGTTCCAAAGCAACTGGTTGGCCAGCGGAGCACGGCTGGACGTCCAGGAGCTGCGCGCGGGCTATGCGGAAGTGCCCCAGGACGCCGGCATTTGGTGACCAGCTGGACAGCTCAATGCATGTGGGTGTCCGGGTATAACCTCACCATGCATGGCAACTTTAATACGGATAATGGACGAATGAAGAATGACTGAACTATGATGATGATGATGATGATGATGATGATGATGATGATGATGATTCACCAGTGAATGGAACGGGATGCTTTCCTTTTTAAAGTCACATCCATATGAAAGTGCATGTAGATACTGTGGATGGAAGAAATCCTGCACCACTTTGGATGGTTGAAACTATAAATAATGGGATAAACCACCTATCAACTGGTGCAGGATTTCTTCCATCCACCGTATGTCATTTATATAGGATGTACTTACTGTAGATATAAGATGGCATAACCACTCATGTAAGCATCAAACATAGTATAGTGAAATGGCATGCCACGTGTATGTTTCATTGTATTTTGTGGTTGGTGTGGGAATGTGTGAGACGCGTCGTGCGTGCTTGTCCCACTGACTGGACAAGGGCATTAAAGATCTAATCGTATCCTATGCGTTGCACTGGGTTTCCTAAAGTTGGGCACAAACAAACAACGAGTGAATGCAACACAGTACAGCATGTACAGCCTTGCTACTGTAATAGTCTCAGATGTCTCAGGTTTCACCCAAAGTTACCACCAACTGATCCAATTGATCCAAGTCAAGGTCGGGTCGAGAACGTTGCATGAACTGTGCAGGATGTGCTGAAAGGAGTGACCTTCAGTGTCGAACCACGTATGAAAGTGGGCGTGGTTGGTATCTTGGATGCAGGATAAGCCGCTAAACTCCAACGACATAAGATCAATTTCTATCTATTTCGATCCATTTCTGGGGTTTCCCTGGGAAGAAACTGCAGCTCCAGCCTGGCAGCTGACACCGAGCTGCGCACTGCAAGGCACTACGGGATGTGGAAAATCCAGCATGTTGTGCCTCGGCTTAGAGATATTTAGAGATTCTTTCATCATTCCAGCTGGCTTTACTATTCCGCATTTCGTTGAAATGGAATTTAATTTCATGCTACCTGCATCTACCTGCCTTTTCCCACACACACTAAAAAGGACCGTGTAACCCCCCAAGAAACAGCCGGTCAGTTGTATTGTCCTTGATCCAATTTGATGCAGTTTTTCAGTATTGGCAATGTGCCTGGATGCGCCGCGCCAACTGTGGAGGCTGGCACTATTGCGTATCATCGAGCCGCGCGGGGGTCGCATTGTCATCAACGGTCGCTAGACAAAAGCTGGGAGGGTTGTGCCGGTTGTGCATTCGCGAAATGTGTTTGAAGCAGTACTAATGGGACTTTTTGGGTTTAGTCATCCATGGGCATCTCAGATGATTTCAGCAGGTTTTGGATACGCCATGTGGAATTAATGAAATGGAATCTCTTCAATGCCAAATACTCGCCTGGTGGTCGCTTGTGGCAAGGTATCGACACCCGAGACATTGGTCTGGCTGGAGCCTCACACTTTGGAGCTTCAGCACCTGGAGCCAGGCACCGCTTTGGTTTTTGTGACGCAGTCGCACCCAGGCAACTTTGCGCACAGCTCTGGGCTTGGTGCCGCAGGCGTGTGGGGATGGCACTTCACATTGGAACTTGGCAGCCAAAGCAGTCAAGTTCCAAGGTGTGTTAAAGTTCGACGCATCAAAGAAACATCATGCCAGATATCCGGTGGTTCGGAGGGAGCTATGGAGCTACGGGTCTCCATATGCCCCGCAACTTAAATGGCTAAATGGGAGGCCAAGGGGCTACAAACGGTTTGCCAACCACATGAGAGCCTGGTAGTAGCACATAGTAACCCCCCCAAAAGATAGAATAGTAATATGTCCCCAACATTTCCATGAGATTTACAAGGGATTTACCACTTTTTCTGCGAAATTTTCTCAGTGGATCCATGAAGCCATCCTCCAGGAGCCGATGCTCTTCACTGGCACCTTGCGACACAACCTGGACCCCTTCAAGGCGTACACCGACGGCCGCATCAAGCGCCATGGCGGCACGAGGGAAATCCATGACCAAAAAATGGGCATTTCAATGGGAACATATGAAACATATGAAAAATATTGAAAAATCAATGCACTAATGGGGTTATTTTCCAGCAAACCCTGTTTGGATACCGGAGGGTGCTGGGTATTGCTAGCTTTGAGTTCGTGCGTTTGCGATGCAGTTTCGGGGACCGTTCAAGTCTGGTTCAGTTTCAACGGTGCTGAGGAAAGCTGTGAACTGCTGCCATCTTGAGAGCTTCGTGAAGTCTTTGCCATTAGGTAGCTCGCCATGGGCAGTCTTGCGGCTGTGGGATGGTTTGCAGGTGGTTAAGCTATGTTCAACTCAAGTACACTTAAATATGTGCAAGTGGAGGTCATTCGGGGTCCCTAGGGCCTATGGCACAGGATGCTGTTTGGCACGACAGCTCATATCGGGCTCAAACTGCGGGTCCTTTCTCCCAAAAAACTTTCCAAACCCGACCTGTTGAGCCGTCTGAGGTTTGGACCACCAGGTGTCCGATGAAGGCTGGATTGAAAGATCCCGCAACTGAAGGGTGGGGCTGGAAAACATCGAGGACTTTTACATACTTTTACTTTAAAGGAAAAACATCAAACTTCGATGTTGTCTTGGCTCTCAAGACTTGAATGTGCATGAGCAGGTAGAAACTCCAATATACATCAATATGCTCTGTTTCCAAAGTGCTGCAAATTGCTGGTTCTCCCTGTTACAATTGACATTTTCCAGATGTGGTTAACAGATGTTAACAGGCCCCCGTTCCACCCGTTGGTGAAATCGAGGTGGCAATTTGAGCTTTGGACAGCGACAACTCCTATGCCTTGCGCGAATGGTTTTGAGGACCGGAAAACTGTGTCATATAACGAACATAATATATATACATATCTATACATAATCAGTTTGAATGATATATAAATAAATATATATATATATATATATTATTATTATATATACAAAACAACCTATATTCCATGATATGATCATATCAATCATGTCATATCCCTGTTTTTTTTTAACCCTCTGGTAATGGTAAATTTACAGTTCGACCATGAAAATAAGCGATTTTCAGTGGTTTAACTAATCTTCTAATCCCGGTGACTGCCAGTGTCGTCATGTTAATTTACTGAAGGGTAAGGCATACTACTACATCAGGAAATCTTTGAATTGTCAACTTCCATATTGGGCTTGTCCAAAAATGGGGACATCATGGGGAAAGGATGATCAGCCATGATCAACCACAAAGCCATGGGTCGAGGCAGCCAGCCCTGCTGTTGCTGGATGAAGCCACTTCTGCGATTGATCCAGCCACACAGGACCTGAGGGACAGTAAGAGGGTAAGAACCACCTTGTGCCCCAGTCAGAATCAATTAATACCAAATTTGTTACATATACCTACAGAATCCTACAGATATATACACATATGTTACATATGGCTTATAGTTACGCCACTTACTACATATCTGAGATGCGTCTCCAAGCAACCAGATGAGCGTAGCAGGCATGTGCCATTTGTGCCATTTGATGCGACACGAGTCATGCCAGGAGTCGGTGCAAGACACCATCAACCACGCCTTCCCCACCTCCACCATGTTGGCGGTGGCACATCGACTGGAGACCATCATGGAGTTCCTGGGCCATCAGGTCATGATGTTGTTGTAATTTCTTGTGTAGCTTCCATTTTTTTGGAGAGATGGGTGAACTTGTAAACACATATAAACACCCAGCCTACAGATGTGGCACCTAATCTTTTAGCCAATAGCTCAGATGACTAGTTTGATGTTTGCAGGTAGCCCTGAACCTTGCCATAGGGAACTTTGGCATTGCACCATATTGCAGCTATCCACGCGGCTGAGGTTCGATCAAGTCCAGGTCCCAGATTGGTCACATGGGGAACCACAACAGGTGATGCCGCACCACTGTGTGAGTCCATTTCTCCCAAGCCCCTAACAAAGCCACATGACAAAAGGATAGAAAATGTACCAAGTCATGCATGCTAAAATTTTACCTAGGGAACTACGAGTGAAAACGTTGCCTTGGCATAGGTGTTACATTGTGTGCCTAGTTTTAAATAGCCGCCTCATTGCGGGCCTCTGGGTCGTGTACTTCAGCGACTGGTGACAAAAAAGCCTTTACACGCAGCCACTGAGCAAACCTTCCCGGAATTCAACCCATGGATGGAGTATTTTGTTAAGTCCTCAGGTTGTGGTGTTGGATGCTGGCCGCGTGGCGGAAGAGGCTGGGGTGACCAGACAAAGGATGATCTGCTCTAGACTCTAGCCACTGAAGTGCCAATAAAGTTCAACTTGTTTACCCGGCAGCACTTTCTCAAGATGCCCTAGTTGTGCAAACCTGGTGATTGTGCAACCCATTTGATCACCTTAGTTGCAGCAACTGTTTGGAAATCATTTGAATTTATGGCTTCATTGTCCACAGTGCCAGGGTCCACCGAAGGTGGTGGCTTTAAAGCCGGATGGTATTTTCAAGCGCACCTTGGCCGGAAATTGAGGGTATTGATGAATGGAACAGGAATATACAGGAATCATATTCGCCAACGATTTTCATCCCTATGGAGCCGCGCCTAATTGATGCCCGCTTGAGTCTGGACTCGGCTGAGTTTTCTAGGGAGGGCTATTTATTTATTTTTTTTTCGCGGCAGTTTTTTTTTTTTGGTTCCTGGTTCTATGCATTCCTGTTTCTCTGATTTTCTGCTTCTCTGCTTTTCTGCTTTTCTGCTTCTCTGCTTTTCCTGCTTCTCTGCTTTTCCTGCTTCTCTGCTTTTCTGCTTCTCTGCTTTTCTGCTTCTCTGCTTTTCCTGCTTCTCTGCTTTTCCTGCTTCTCTGCTTTCCCTGCTTCTCGGCTTTTCTGCGTCTCTGTTTTCCCTGCTTCTTTGCTTTTGTACTTCTGTGCCTTTCTACTTCTACTATTCTACTTTTTCTTTTCTTCAGTCATGTGTTTTTGCTGCTCCACTTCCTGCTCCTTTGCTTCTTTGCTTCCTG